>ULUY01046719.1_pt1 | contig 112819 bp, 102 predicted proteins | sample 1959031 | NCBI WGS metagenome assembly ULUY01 (sample SAMEA4835774, study PRJEB28245) | human gut metagenome | biome: gut microbiome; material: fecal sample | place: Denmark | collected 2008
CGAAACCCGGGATCAGATGAAAACCGTCGCGGCAGCAGTGAAGAAATCCGGCGCATCGTTCCTGCGGGGCGGTGCCTTCAAGCCGCGGACGAGTCCCTACTCTTTCCAGGGGCTGGGAGAAAAGGGGCTGGATCTGCTTGTATCCGCTGCGGCGGAGGCGGATCTCCCGGTGGTGACAGAGCTGATGAGCGCCGATAAAATCGGCCTTTTCCTGGAAAAGCGGGTGGATCTCATCCAGATCGGGGCGCGGAATATGCAGAATTTCGACCTGCTCAAGGCGGTGGGGCGCCTGAACGTGCCGGTGCTGCTGAAGCGGGGCATGTCGGCCACCATCGAGGAATGGCTCATGAGCGCAGAGTACATCATGAGCGAGGGAAACCACAATGTCATCCTCTGTGAACGGGGCATCCGCACCTTTGAGAAGGCGACAAGAAATACGCTGGACCTGTCTGCGGTGGCGGCAGTGAAGCGCATGAGCCACCTTCCGGTCATCGTGGACCCGAGCCATGCTACGGGAAAACGGTGGATGGTGGAATCCATGGCCATGGCGGCCGTGGCAGCCGGGGCGGACGGCATCATGTGCGAGGTCCATCCCGACCCGGAAAACGCCTGGTGCGACGGAGCGGAATCGATCACGCCGGAGGCCTTTGACCGCATGATGGAAAAGCTGAGAGCGCTGGCGCCGATTGTAGGAAGGGAAATATAGGAGAAGAAACGGAAAAGGGAGCCCGCAGACAGGACGCGGCGTGCGGCGGATGCGCGGTTTCTCCGCCCGGCCGGGATTGTCTCTTTTACCCTTTTTCGTTACAATGAAAACATCCGAAAAAAACGGAAATTACAGCAGGAGAGCAGGTTGGGAGTTTTATGGAATCACACTTTATACATACCGCAGCAGTTATCGGACTGGGACTGATGGGCGGGTCTTTTGCGGCCCGGCTCACAGAGCTCGGTGTAAGGGTTATCGGCTGGAACCGGACCAAATCGGCCTGTAAGGAGGCTCTGGAGAGGGGCATCATCGCTTCGGACCGGGAGGAAGATCTCCGGGAAGCAGACCTTGTTATTTTCTCCACTCCGGCAGAGGCGACACTGGCGTTTCTGCGGGACAGGGCGGCGCTCCTTTCCCCGAAGGCCGTCCTGACGGACATTGCGGGAGTGAAAAACGGATTTTCCGAAAGGCTCCGCGAGGTCCTGCCGCCGGGCATGACCTTTGTATCGGGCCATCCCATGTGCGGCCGGGAGGGCGCGGGGCTTGCGCAGGCAGACCCGTCCATCTTTGACGGAGCCAATTACCTTCTGATCCGGGAGGAAAACAGCGGGGAAGGAATGGAGCCGGTGAAGCGCATGGCGGAAGCGCTGGGCTGCGCTTCCGTACGGGTCGTGACCGCCGAGGAGCATGACCGGGCCGTGGCGTATACGAGCGATCTGACCCATGTGATTGCCGCATCGCTCATCAACAGTGATTCCTTCACGGAAGAAACGAAGTATTTCACCGGCGGCTCTTTCCGGGATGAAACCCGGGTGGCGGATATCAACGGAAAGCTCTGGACGTCCCTTTTCCTGTCCAACCGGGAAAAGCTTCTGGAGGAAATCACCCGGTTTGAAAAGGCCATCGGAGAAATTAAAGGATATATAGAGAAAGAAGACCGGGAGGGGATGACCCGTTTCCTGGAAAAGGCAGGAGAAAGGAAGAGAGGAATAACCCATGGCAGCTGAAGTGAAGGTTAACCTGGAAAAGGATTCCTATAAAATCGTCATCGAAAGAGGACTTCTGGACACGCTCGGAGACCGGCTCCGTCCGCTCACAAAGGCGGAAAAGATTGCGGTCATCACCGATGACCATGTGGAGCCCCTGTACGGGGAAAGAGCGAGGAAGTCGCTGGAAAAGGCAGGTTTCGAGGCAAAGATCATTGCCATTCCCGCCGGAGAGGAGAGCAAGAACATCCATATCCTGGCCGGTGTATATGATGCGCTGTGCGAATTCGGCATGAGCCGGAGCGATGCGCTGGTGACGCTGTCCGGCGGTGTGCCCGGCGACCTGGGCGGCTTTGCGGCGGCTACCTATATGCGGGGCATCGATTTCTTCCAGGTCCCGACAAGCATCCTGGCCCAGATCGACAGCTCCGTAGGCGGAAAGGTGGCCATCGACCTGCCGGGCGGCAAGAACCTGGCCGGTGCATTTTACCAGCCGAAAGGGGTTTTCATCGACCCGGATCTGCTGAAAACGCTTCCTGCGCGGTATGTCCATGACGGACTGGCAGAGGCCGTGAAGTACGGCTGCATCGGCGACGAGGAACTTTTCGAGCTGTTTGAGCGCATCGAAACCGGGCAGGATCTGGAGGACCATATGGAGGAAATCATTCTCCGGAGCGTCCTCCAGAAGGCCCGGGTGGTCGAGGCGGACGAATTCGACAACGGGCTCCGGCAGATTCTGAATTTCGGCCATACCGTAGGCCATGCGGTGGAAAAATATTTCGGCTATTCCACCTATACCCACGGGGAAGGGGTGGCCATCGGCATGTGCGTGATTACGGAACGGACAGAGCAGCTGGGCATTACGGAAAAGGGCAGCGCCCGCCGGCTGCGGCAGGTGCTCCAGAAGCTGCATCTTCCTACGGGAATCCATGTGCCCGCAGAGGAGCTGATTCCGTCCATCATGCAGGATAAAAAGAGAAGGGGCAGCAGAATCACCCTGATTGCCCTGCAGCAGATCGGAAAGGCGGAGCTGCTTCCCGTGGAAACCCGGGATCTGCCCCATTACATCGTCACGGAATAAGGAGGTTCCCATGAAAGTACAGATTACGGCGCCCCGGTTCGGGGGCAGTCTGCGGGTGCCTTCTTCCAAATCCATGACCCACCGGGAACTGATTGCGGCGGCGCTGGCGCCGGGACAGTCCCGGGTATCCGGCGTATCTCCCTCCGAGGATATCCGGGCTACGGTTTCCATCCTGACCCTGCTGGGAGCGGGCTTTGAAATGAAAAAAAATCCGGACGGCACGGAAACCATTCTCGTCCGGGGCGGGCTGGCCCCGCAGGGAAAGGCCGTCCTGGCCGATGCGGGAGAATCGGGGTCGACGCTCCGCTTTCTCATTCCCGTCGGGCTTGTTTCGGGAAATGAAGTGACCTATACGGGACACGGCAAGCTGCCTTCCCGGCCGCTCACGCCGTACCTGGATCTCTTTAAGGAAAAGCAGATTTCCTGCAGGACAGAGGGAGGACTTCCTCTGACTGCGGCGGGAATGCTCCGGGGCGGAGACTATGCGCTTCCCGGCAATGTAAGCTCCCAGTTTTTCACGGGCCTTCTCTTTGCCCTGCCTCTGGCGGAGGGGGATTCCCTGCTGCGGAGCACCACTCCCCTTGAATCGGAGGGGTATGTGGATATGACCGTGGACACCCTGACCCGGCACGGCATTGAAATCGGCACGCCGGAAAAGGGCGTCTTTGAAATTCCCGGCGGGCAGACCTACCGGGCGGGCGAATTTTCCGTGGAGGGCGACTATTCGCAGGCCGCTTTCTGGCTGGCGGCAGCGCTCACGGGCGGAAAGATGACCCTGGAAGGGCTGTCCCCGTCGTCCCGGCAGGGAGACCGGGAAATCGTGGAGATTCTCCGGAAAATGGGCGGAAGCATCTGCCGGGACGGAGATACGGTCACGGCGGAAAAGAGTGCGACCCGCGGCACGGTGATCGATGCGGAAAATGTGCCCGACCTTGTGCCCGCTCTGGCGGCGCTGGCAGCGGTGAGCGAAGGCACGACGGAAATCATCCGCGCAGCCCGGGTGCGCCTCAAGGAATGCGACCGGCTGCACGCCATGACAGCGGAGCTGAAAAAGCTCGGCGCAGACATCGGGGAAAAACCGGACGGGCTCATCATCCGGGGGAAGGAAAGCCTTTCCGGCGGGACGGTGGATTCCTGGAATGACCACCGGATTGCCATGGCGCTGGCGGCAGTGTCGGCAAAGTGCACGGGCAGCCTTGTGATAGAAGGCGCAGAGGCCGTGCGGAAATCCTATCCCCGCTTCTGGGAGGATTTTCAGGCAGCAGCTCCGGGGAGCCTTACCGGAATATAGGAATACAGAAGGAACCGTTTTCCGGCAGAACTCTGCCGGGGACGGATTGGAAAAAAGGAGTACAGAAGAATGGGAAATGTTTTCGGCAGAGCATTGAAGCTGACAATCTTCGGAGAGTCCCATGGGGAAAGCATCGGCTGCGTCATGGACGGACTGCCTCCGGGATTTGCGGTGGACTGGGATCGGGTCCGGGAAGAAATGGCCCGCCGGGCCCCGGGCAATACCGATCTGGCAACGCCGCGGAAGGAAAAGGACGCTTTTCAGGTGCTGTCCGGGATGTTTGAAGGAAAGACCACCGGCGCGCCTCTGGCTATGGAAATCCGCAATGAAAACAAACGCTCTTCCGATTACAGCATCCTGAAGGACACCATGCGTCCGGGCCATGCGGATTACACGGGAAGAGTGAAATACAGGGGATTCAATGATTACCGGGGAGGCGGCCATTTTTCCGGGCGGATTACGGCGCCCCTGAATTTTGCCGGTGCGGTGGCGCGGCAGTATCTGGAGCAGGCCGGCATCGGGATTGCGGCCCATGTGCTGGCCATCCACGGCATAAGGGACCGTTCCTTTCATCCCATGGGAGAAAGTGCGGAAACGCTGGCTCCGCTCCGGAGCATGAAGATCCCCGTTCTGGAAGAAGCGCAGGGAGCGCTCATGGAGGAGGAAATCCGGACGTATCGGGAGAAGGGAGACTCCGTCGGGGGCATCATCGAATGCATGGCCCAGGGACTTCCTGTCGGGGCAGGCGACCCCTTCTTTGATTCTGCGGAAAGCGAAATTGCTCACATGATGTTTTCCGTTCCCGCCGTAAAGGGCATCGAATTCGGGGAAGGCTTCGGCATCGCCGGCATGACCGGCTCCTCTGCGAATGATCCCATGGCGTGGGGAGAAAACGGACCGGAAATCACGGAAAATCACAACGGAGGCATTCTGGGAGGCATCACGAACGGCAATCCTCTCCTGTTCCGCCTGGCGGTGAAGCCCACTCCGTCCATCGGACAGCGGCAGAGGACAGTCAATATGAAGGAAAAGAAGGATACGGAGCTGTCCGTAGGCGGACGGCACGATCCGTGCATTGTGCTTCGGGCGGTGCCCGTTGCGGAAAACGCACTTGCTTTTGTTCTGCTCGATACACTGATGACGGGAGGTCTTCTTGCATGAATCCGAAAAATAAAGTACTGAAGGTAGGCTGCTACGGAGCCAAGGGCTCCTTTACCTATGACGCCATGGAGCAGCAGTTCGGCCAGGTGCCCCGGGAAGAGTCCTATTTTCCCCTTTTCACGGATGTCATCCGGGCAGTGAAGGACGGCACCATTGATTACGGCGTGGTTCCCATTGAAAATTCCTCCACCGGAGGCATTACGGAGGTCTATGATCTGATTCAGCGTCATGACTGCGCAGTTGTGGGCGAACAGATTGTCAAGGTGGAGCAGAATCTTCTCGGCCTTCCCGGCGCGACGCTGGAGGACATCGACACGGTGTATTCCCATCCGCAGGGCTTTGCCCAGTGCCGGCCGTTCTTCCTGGAGCACCGGGACTGGAAGCAGGTGCCGTATTTCTCCACCTCCCGTTCGGCGGAGAGAGTCGCTCAGGACGGAAAGAAGAATCAGGCGGCAGTGGCCAGCCGGACCGCAGCCCGCCTGTACGGACTGGATGTGCTTGCTGAAAATATTTTCTTCAACAATTCCAATTACACCCGCTTCTTCATCATTGCGGCAGAGCCGGAAATCCGTCCGGAATCGGACAAGATTACGCTGGTTATTTCCGTAAAGCATGAGCCGGGCGCCCTGTACCATGTACTGGGCTATTTCTTCTACGGCGGCATGAACATGACCCATCTGGAATCCCGACCCATGGAGGGCAAGCCCTTTGAATATTTTTTCCACATTGATGTAATGGGCTCTCTGAAGGACCCGGCCAATGCACAGACGCTCCGGGGCCTGCAGGGCATGTGCACCTATTTCAAGATTCTCGGGAATTACCCGTCGTACAGGAGGTAAGCCATGAAGCTCGGACTGATCGGAAAGGTGCTGGGGCACAGTCTGTCCCCGGCTATCCATGAAAAGCTTTTCCGGAAGCTTTCCCTCCCGGATACCTATGACCTGATTGAAATCCCGGAGGAGGGCTTTGCCGACCGTTTCCGGCAGGTGCTGGACAGCTATGACGGGCTGAATGTGACCATTCCCTACAAGCGGACGGTCATGCCCTTTCTGGATGAAATATCCGGGGAGGCAGAGCGGATCGGCGCGGTGAATACCATTGAAAAGCGAAACGGCAGACTCATCGGGCACAATACGGACTACACCGGCTTTGCCCGCACGCTGGACCGGATCGGTGCGGATGTGAAGGACCGGGATACGGCGGTTCTCGGCCACGGCGGTGCTTCCCGGGCCATCATCCAGTGTCTTTTTGACCGGGGCGCCCGGTCTGTCGTAGTGGTTTCCCGTCATCCCGGGGATGTGGACCGTGATTTTGCGGCCTTTGCCCGGGACAGAAAGTGCACGGTCACCGACTATTCTTCCTTTGAGAAAAGCCCGTCGGGCTATCTTCTGGTGAATGCCACTCCGGTGGGCATGTTCCCGAAAACCGGCATTTCGCCCCTTTCGGCGGAAAAAACCGCTTCCTTTGAAAAGGTAATCGACATCATCTACAATCCGAAGGAAACGAAGCTTCTGCAGGATGCTTCGGGAGACCGGGAAAACGGCATGTTCATGCTGGTCATGCAGGCCGCTGCGGCGGAGGAAATCTGGCAGGGCCGGGAAATCCCTGCGGACATCGTGGGAGAAATCGCGGAGGAAATGGAAGCATGAAAAATATTGTGCTGATCGGCATGCCCGGCAGCGGGAAGACGACCTTCGGAAAGAAGCTGGCGGAAATCCTGCACCGCCCCTTCATCGATGCCGATGATTACCTGGAGGAGCGGAGCGGCCGCACCATCGGGGATCTTTTTGCGGAAAGCGAGGAGGCCTTCCGCAGAGTGGAGGAGGCCATCATCCGGGAGCTTTCCGGAAAGGAAGGCCTCATCATCGCCACAGGCGGCGGCGTCATCAAGCGGCCGGTCAATATGGAGCATCTCCGGAAAACCGGGACGGTCCTTTTCCTGGACCGGGACCCGGACGACATCGTTTCCGATGTGGAAGTGGAAAAGAGACCCCTCCTCCGGGAAGGGCCGGAAAAGGTGTACACGCTCTATGAGGAGCGGATTTCCCTGTACCGGCAGTCGGCAGACCGGATCATTCCCAACCGGGGCACCGAGGAAGAGGTGCTGGAAAGTATCCTGAGAGAAATCGGCTCCGAAAATCATAAGGATATCGGCTGATGCGGATTTCCGCACAGGCAGAAAAGATTCCGCAGAAACAGGCGGGCATTCCGAAAAAGTGCCTGCCCGCTTCTGCGGATTTTTTGTGTCTTTTCCCCGGCAGGAAAAAGGAGTACAATGGGGAAAGAGAATACCATAAAATTTCTTTTGGGAAACCGAAAGATGAGAATATATTCGGAAGGACGGCAGTCCGGAGAAAGAGAGGGATTATGAAGAAAAGTGTACTGACCATTTCCGGGATGCACTGCGCCGCGTGCGTACAGCGCATTGAAAAGGTGACCGGGCGGATGAAAGGGGTCGATTCCGCAGCGGTGAACCTGATTACCGGACGGGGAGAATTTGTATATGATCCTGCACAGGTTTCGGAGAAGGACCTCATCGAACGGATCACCCGGCTGGGCTTCGGGGCATCGGCCACGGCAGACCCGGCGGAGGCGGAAGCACGGGAGGAAAGGAAGAAGCTGCTCCTCTTCCTGGCGGCAGCGGTGCTGGCCCTCCCCATGACGGTTTCCATGATTCTTTCCATGGCGGGGCTTCCCGTGCATCTGCCTCTGACGGCACAGCTGGTGCTGGCCACGATTTCCCAGTTCGGACCGGGGATGGTCTACTACAGGGGAGCTTATCAGTCCATCCGCTCCGGCGGGCTCAATATGGACGTGCTGGTCGCCATGGGCACCTCCGTGGCGTATTTCTACTCGCTCTATGAATATTTCAGCGGCGGGCCCTATGTATATTTTGAGACCTCGGCGGGGCTGATCATGTTCATTCTTTTCGGGAAATGGCTCGAGGGAAGGGCCAAGCGGAAGACCGGCTCCGCCATCCGGGAGCTGCTGGATCTGGCGCCCGATACGGCCCATGTGTGGAACGGCACGGAGTTTGAGGATAAGCCGGCCAAGTACATCATGGAAGGGGATGTCCTCCTGGTGAAGGCAGGGGAAAAGGTCCCTGCCGACGGGAAAATCCTGGAGGGGGAATCCGCCGTGGATGAATCCATGGTGACCGGGGAAAGCCTTCCTGCAGACAAGAAGCCCGGCGATTCCGTCATCGGCGCTACGGTGAACTGCCTCGGCTCCTTCCGTATGCAGGCGGAAAAGGTGGGACGGGATACGATGCTGGCGCAGATTGTAGCAGTCGTGGAAAATGCACAGAACTCCAAGGCGCCCGTACAGCGTCTGGCCGACCGCATTTCCGGCGTCTTTGTCCCCGTCGTGGTGGCGGCGGCCGCTGTCACGGGACTGCTCTGGTACTTCCTGTCCGCTGAGGACAGCCTCCGCCAGGCGCTGATCCATGCCTGCGCTGTCCTGGTGGTGGCCTGCCCGTGTGCGCTGGGACTGGCAACACCTACGGCGGTCATGGTGGGATCCGGACTGGGAGCGAAGAAGGGCATCCTTTTCCGCTCCGCTGCCGATCTGGAGGGACTGGGCCGGGTAAAGACCATGGTCTTTGACAAGACGGGAACGCTCACAAAGGGAGAGCTTTCCGTGGTTCATGAGAAATATGTTTCCCTCCCGAAGGAAACTGCACTGGGGCTGGTGCGGGCGCTGGAGGAAACCTCCGGCCATCCCATCGCGAAGACCCTCTTTGCCTTTTCCGCAGAGGGAGAAAAGCAGGAAGTAACGGATATCCGCACTCTCCCGGGGAAGGGCGTGGAAGGCGTCTGGAACGGACAGCGGGTCCTTCTGGGCAGTCCGAACTGGATGAAGCACGAAGGAATTTCTCCCGAAGGGGATGACCTCCGGGAGGCCTGGGAAAAGGAAGGCGCCTCGGTGACGGTGCTGGCTGCAGGCGGAAAAACGGCAGCCGTTCTGGCCGTGGCGGATACGGTCCGGGAAAGCTCGAAGGAAGTCATTTCCTGGCTGAAGCAGGAAGGCATCACCCCGTGGCTCGTAACCGGCGACAATGCCCGGGCGGCAGCGTGGTTTGCGGAAAAGCTCGGCATCGATCACGTGGAAAGCGAGGTCCTTCCGTCGGGCAAGGCCGACATTGTCCGGAAAATCCGGCAGGAAGGCGGACCGGCAGCCATGACGGGAGACGGCATCAATGATGCGCCTGCCTTGGCCGAAGCGGATATCGGAATCGCCATGGGCGGCGGCACTGATGCGGCTGTGGAATCTGCCGGCGTGGTCCTCCTCCGTTCGGATATCGAAAAAGTGCGGGAGGGAATCGTGCTGTCCCGGCGGACGCTCCGGAATATCCGGGAAAATCTGTTCTGGGCGCTGATTTACAATACCCTGGGCATTCCCCTGGCGGCGCTGGGGTATCTTTCCCCCATGATGGCGGGAGCGCTCATGGCTTTTTCCTCTGTTTCCGTCATCACCAATGCGCTCCGTCTCCGCTGGAGCGCCCGGTAGGGGCTTCCCCAAAAAATTGGAAAATCAGCACATGAAAAAAGGACTGCTCTCTGCAGTGTGCAGAGACAGTCCTTTTCCTATGCATCTTTTCAGGAAAGCGGGAAACTCAGATGAGCTGCGGCGCTTTGGTGAGGGTCTTTTCCGTTTCCGATACAAGCTCTTCCATGATGGCAGCCACGGGCTGTACCTTTGTCAGGTGGGTCAGGGACATTCCCGCAGGGAGGAAGCCGTTTTCCATATCTCCGTGGATGGCTGCTTTCGGGACGGAGCCGGCAGCAAAAGCAGCCAGTTCCTCTGCGGAAGCGCCGCTGTATTCTTTTTCCAGGTAAGCGTCGGAATATTTGTTCCGGAGGCCGCGGACGCTGTCATTTCGGGTGAAGCCGATGACGGTGGAATCCGTATCTTCTGCACGGATCAGGGCTTCCTTGGCATGGGGATGAATCGGGGATTCTTCGGACAGGAGGAAACGGGTTCCGATCTGTACGCCGGAAGCGCCCATGACGAGTGCCGCTGCAATGCCTCTGCCGTCGGAGATGCCCCCTGCGGCAATCACGGGGATTTCGATTTCGGGGAGAACATTTTCCAGAAGAGCGGTGAGGGTAATCTTTCCGTCATGGCCGCCGGCTTCCATGCCTTCCACGACCATGGCATCCGCACCGGCTGCCTGGACTTTCTGCGCCAGCCGTACATTGGGAACGACCGGAATGCACCTGATGCCGTTCCGATGGAGCGGTTCGAAGCAGGGAATGGGGTTGCCTGCGCCCAGTGTAACAAAGGGAACCTTTTCCTCGCAGATGACCTGCAGGATATCGTCCTTATTGGGGGCCTGGAGCATCAGATTGACCCCGTAAACGCCGTCCGGGCCGAGGAGATCCTTTGCCTTCCGGATTTCCTCCCGGACCCGGTCGGCGGTGAATCCGCCGGAGCCGATGACGCCGCAGCCGCCCGCACGGTACATCGCTGCTGCAAGGGTGCTGTTGGAAATATTAGCCATCGCACCGAGAAGGATCGGATAGTCAATGGAAAGAAGCTTTGTGATTTTGGTATTCCACTTCATGGGAAATACTCCTTTCTGTAAAGAGAAACAGAGAATCCATATGTTTCCGGGATTCTGAACCCATTATATCCGTATTTTTTCCTCCTGTTAAGAAGAGACAATGAAGAAAGGAAATCTTTTGCAGAGAGGTAATGATTGCAAAATACAGCAGGTGCGGCATTTTTGCACAGATATTTGAGACTGCCTGAAGAAAAGGACGCGCTCCTGTTCCGGAATATGGGACAAGACAGGAAGTCTTATCGGTTAAGACGGCCGGCTATGTATTCGGAATTCAACGTTCCTGCGGAGCTTCATGCGAAACGTGTTATGAAAATGTCGTCCTGTATGTGAAATCGGCAGGAAAGCGGGAAAAATTGACGGAAGAGTTTTGGTAGATTACGAGATTTAATTTGCTTGATACGGGAAATAGCTCAATAGATAAGGCTCATGCAAAGTATCGCAGCGTATTGATTTATGCCCGGAAGGCCGGAGAAGACGGAAATCTGCGGAAGAATCCGTGCAATCTGCAGGCCGTTATGGCGGAAAGAGACAGTAAAAACCGGGCTCCTGCGCGTTTTTTACTGAGAGGAGATGACGGGAAAGAAAATTTTATTAATGTATTCTTCGGTATGGGAGGTTATAAGGTGATTTTCCACGGGGTAAATAAAGATTTTCCCTTCTGGGGAAAGACTGTTCCGCTGCAGAAAGAGACCGGTTTTTTTAGCCAGGGTTTTTGCTTTTCCTGTAAAGGTGCCCTGAAAGTACAGCTCCAGATAAAGCCCTTCCCGGAGAATGGTTTCCGGAAGCGGAGGTGAAGACGGAAGGGGAGGAGCATAGGAAAAGAATGCTTTGGATATAAAAGAGGGCTGGGGAGAAAAGAAAGTTTTGGCGTCAAGAATCCAGCCAAGGTGTTTTTCCGTAGAGTTGCCGGGGGCTCGGAACATCTTGCGGCAATGGGCAGCATAGAGCATGAGTCTTTCTTTTCCGGTTAAGCAGGAATCAAGAGCGGTTATCCGAATGATTCGCTGCGGTTTATGGACCAGTGTAATCTGATTCAGCCGGGAGTGTGCATCGGTATGCAGCGCGTTTTCTACAGAGAGTACGGCATTTCGAATCTTTTCCGTATCACTGATGATTTTTTCACATTCAGAATTTCTTTTTTTGAGAAGCCGGAACAATCGGTCCTTGCTTCGGTTTTCCAGATAATCCTTTATATCGGCGATGGAAAAGCCCAGACTGCGCATATTTATTATGACTTCCAGAGTCATGTACTGGTCTGCTGAATAGTGACGATAGCCATTTTGGCTGATGAAAGCCGGGCTCAGAAGTCCTACTTTGTTGTAATACTGAAGGGTTTGCTTGGAAATGCCGAACATGGATGCCATTTCTCCCACAGTAAAATAATTTGTATACCTATTCATGGAAAAACCTCTTGAAATTAACCATATAGCAGGTATATGGCTAAAGTCTGCTCGTTATTTATATACATATTGCGTTATTTCAAACGCGAAAAGGACTGACAGGATGTTGGCTGCATTGAGCAGACCGACGCCGGCCGTGCAAAGCCTGACCGGGGGATACAATTTTGTTCGTTATTGCTGCTGCGCGGCAAACTCTGCCGGGATATATTCCGGGCAAAGGAAGAAAGGGCAGGAAATTTATGCAGCCCCGCAGAGGAATTGTTCCCTGCTGTGTCGTGGAGACCAAATGAGATTCTTGGAAAATACAAGAAATCTTATATTAAAAAACAATAAAAACAATATTGAAAATATACCTGCTATATAGTTTATCATAAAAAAATAATCATTTGCCAATCTGAAATGATTATTTTTCAATCTAAATTGAGCTGAAGAATCAATGGTTTTATCAAATTTGACATCGCCCGAAGCATTGCGGAAGCCATGGGGCGGTATTCTTTTCAGAATTTGCTAAAGGGGAATTTATTCGTATCATTCGAAAAAACGGGGGTTGGTTCATGAAGAATTTATCAATAGGCATAGCATTGATCTTCTTGTACCTGGGATGCTTTTCCGTATCGGCAGAGAAAACAGGAGCAGCAGAAACAGGAAGGAATCCTTTTGACTGGGAAATGAGGATGTCTTATGACGGGCTGACGGAACGGACGGGCGAAGAAGCGGCTGCAGAGAGAAAAAATGCACAGGAAAAAGCGCATTGGTCCCTGATACTGGAAAACAATATGGGAATTTATGCTTACGATGAGGATTCTCTCAGTTTTGAACAGAATCCCGACGGAACCATTAATCGGGAACAGGTGAATACGATTGTGAAAACCGTTTTTACCGATGAGGAACTCCTGAAAAAGTTAAATAAGAAATACCGCTCTTCCCTGAAGAAGAACGAGAAGACACAATATTGCGAACTGCTGATGCTTTTTAATGTGCAGAATCATACCTATCGGGTAAAGGAAATGAAAGTATTCGGCAGTGAAGGATCGGTTCTGGAGACAAAGACAGGAAATGCCGGATTTGTGCCGGTTCCGGAACATACTTTTGCGGAAGCTATGCAGGAAATCTGTATTCGGGCGGTACAAAATACGGAGGCAGAAAAAGATGGAGAAACAGAAACGGTTGAAATGAGAGGGAGATGAGGAGTCAGAAAAGACCGGGAATCGCACGGCGGAATTCCTTTTTATTTTTGATGTGCCGGCCTGATGGCAACGGCAGCCTTGCAAGCCGTTTTTGACGGTAAAAGGCTTCATGAAAGGCCGGTATTTTTTGGGGATGCTTTCGGCATGAATGAGGAATCGTGCCGGGCAGGTTAAACAACAGAAAGGAAGAAAAAGAGAAAATGAGAAAGCAGGGAAAATCATTTTCAAAAGTTTTATTGATGTCTGTAGTGGCATCGGGAGCCATACTTTGGGGAGAAAGTACCGCTGTCATGGCAGCAGGGGAGGAAGCGGATGCGTTTGATTTGGAACCGCTTATCGTAACAGCGACAAGAACGGAAAAGAAGGATCTGGATATACCGGCGGATACGCAGGTTCTGACACAGCAGAAAATCGAAGCGAGCGGCGCGGAAAATGTACAGCAGCTGCTTCAATCCGTGAGCGGTATCGTATATCAGGCAAAAGGACCGGGAGGAGCTTCTTTAGGCTCGATGACCAGTAAGATCAGTATGCGGGGTGTGGAAAAGGGAACGCTGATTCTGGTGAACGGTACGCCTGTCAATTACCGGGGTCTGTACAATCTGGAGGATATTCCTCTGGACAATGTGGAAAGAATTGAAATCGTCAAAGGCGGCGGTTCCGTTCTGTACGGAAGTGAGGCAACCGGCGGCGTAATTAATATCATCACAAAGAAAAAGAGGATGAACAGTGTGAAGGTTGGCTTCGGAAACAGAGGCCGGCAGAATCACAGTCTTACTGCGCAGGCGGGAAAGCTGGGAGTTACCTACAGCTATGATAAATGGGGGGATGTGGGGAAAATTTCAGACTCCGTAACGTCTCTGAATCCGACTGAAGATGATATGTACAATGTATTCAATGGTTCGGAAAAAAATAATTTCACTGCCGATTATACCTTCAACGATAATATGGATTTGCTGTATATGCACAATAAATCCAATGCGTACTATACATACACCTTTGGAAGAGGCTATGATAACGATCTTCTGGGCCGGGCCCGGTATTTCAGAAAACATGAAAAGACACAGGATTTTGCCCAGTTTAATTTCAAGGATGATAACGGTTTCAAGGGCAATGTCTACTATAACCGGAATGATCTGGATACTACCGGTGCAGATTACCTCAGTTCCTCCGGAAGTTCTGCAGGATATCCGAAGCCGAAGAATGACAAGGAAGAAAATCTGACCTACGGTACGGATATGCAGAAGCAGTGGAAGATGGGAAACAATAACTATCTGCTGGGCACGACTTACCAGAGAGAGGAATTTCAGGATGCGAGTTCCGGGGTGTGGAACAAAAAGAAAGGACGGAACAATTTTTCCGTATACGGTTCCTGGGAAACCGGTGTGGAAACGGATGATATTTTTACGGTCAGTGCCAGGGAAACCTGGACGACCGGAGCCAATGAAAACAAGAATTTTGATAATTTCAGTGCCCAGGGGCAGTACCTGCACAAGCTGGATGATAAACAGAGCCTTTATGTGAGTGTCGGACAGTCTTTTGTGATGCCCAGCTTCCGCAATATGTATGCTACCGGTGCCGGTGCTGTTAAGGGAGATCCCGACCTGAAGCCGGAAACGGGAATTTACGGGGAAGTGGGGTACAAGTATATCACGGATACGCACAGTTACAAGGTGGCACTCTTCACAACGAGGATCGATGACAATATCAGTTTCAGCAAATCGAAGAAAGATAATAAATATTATGCTTTGAATGAGGATTTTAAGAATACCGGCATTGAATTCAGCGGAGAAATCAATACACAGAATGGCTGGATTTACAATTACGGGATTACCTACAGCAATCCTCAATCCAGAAGCAATACGGAAAAAGACGGAGTTATTACCGATTGGAGAAGAAATTTTGGACGGGTGCAGCTGAATGGAGGCGTAACCTATCATAAAGATAAGTGGACAGCGAATCTGACAGCAAACTACTTGGCGGAACGCGTTCTTACGACCAATACAAGGGGAGTATCGGAAACGAAGCCGTATCTGCTGACTACATTCAACCTGAAGTATGCACCGAACAAAACAAATGAGATCAATCTGAGCATCGATAATATATTGGACAGACAGGATAATGTAAGCCATGCCTCTTCTTACTATTACACAGCGCCGATCAGTTATCTGTTATCGTATACATGCAAATTCTGAGGGACGGTCAAAATGGAAGGGCAGCGGAAGCTGCCCTTTTCCGGCAAAGGGACGGAAGGCATTATACGAAGTGTTGGAAAAATGTTTCCGTATATGCAGGAATCAATTGACCGGGCGGCTGCAGCAGAGAAATATCCTGTTTCCCGCAGGGAGAAAAAGAATTGAGATGGAGGCAAGCGGAAGGAGTTTTCGTGAAAATTTTCATTGGAATACTGATGTGGCTGTGCTGCGTCTCCACGATTTTTGCGGATACGGAAATACAGGCCGTATATCCGTACAGACTGGATAAACAGGATATGCATACTGTCACGGCCGGCAGTACAACACCTCTCTATATTGATATCAAGAGCTTCAATAATGATTATGAAAAAGAGGCAGATATTCGGATTATGCTGCCGGAAGGCTTTTCCGCAGTGGGGAATGAGGATTGGAAAATCAGCAGAGACGGGAGAACTGCGTCTGCGAGATGGACTTTGCCTTCACATTTCGGTCATAGCTTTGGACTGCTTTACGTAAAAGCAGAAGATTCCGCAGCGGAAGGAGAAAAACATATTGCGGTGGAAGTAGAAGAAGACGGGAGGATACGGGAAAAAAGCATTGATTTTATTTATCGAAATACCGGGGGAAAAACGGCGGATTCCGGAAAGGAGGCAGATTCGCAAAGTTTTGGCTGGTATATCCAGAATATTACATTGCCGGTAGATGAATCAGGGAAAATGGATGACAGGACAGCCGATGGTGTTTTGTATATACGAAACGTTTCCATGGAGTCCTTCAGAAATTACATGATAGGAGACGGTGCGACGAACTGGGCTGTCGTTTTTGAGCACCCCGCAGCGTACTTGCTGCTGGATATGCGAAATCCTCAGCGGGACATACGATTGTTGAATTTCAGGGCGGAATTGATTGATAAAAAAACAGGGAAGACTGTACCGGGGTTATGTACTGCGGCAAAAACGGGAGAGCCGGAATCTCCGGGATGGAGCAATTCTCCGGAGATGAATCAGGCAGTTGCGGCGATGCTGTCTCTTGATGGAAGTACCATGCAGACATTTATCCTGCCTCTGTATGTTGATTATTTTAATATTATGGAAGGAAGTTATATACTCCGGGTCACGGTTTCCGATCATATGCAGAAGAAAGTGCAGGAGATTCCTATTGTTATTGAACAGAGGCACAATGCGGGAATATTGGCTGCCGGGATATCAATTTTTTGCCTGCTGGCAGCTGCGGCGGGAATTCCCGGCTTGAAAAAGTGCATTATTCGTACCGGAGCTCAGGGTGCAGTTACTATTGCTCTGTTTGCAGCCGTAGCATTCGGCGGGGTTTCTGTACCGGCAACGATGTTTGGAGAACTGATGCATGTATTCCTGGGACCTTTTTCTGTACTCCTTACGGGGCTGTTTAGCGGCGTCTTTCAGTATTTGCTGTTGATTACACTGGTGATGCTTTACCGCCGACCCGGTGTTGCAGCGCTGATGTTTCTGATAAAATTTATGCTTTCCTGTATCCTGTTCGGTCATTTTACGCCGTTAGGATTGCTGAGCTGCTGTGTTTATATGGCTGTTGTGGAATCTGTTTTGCGGATATCAGGCTTTTATGCAGAGAAGGAAATCACGGCGAAACATATGCTTTTCATTTCATTGGGAATAGGTGCGGCTGACGCAGGTATTACCTGGATTAATCTGGAACAGATGATGTTTTTTTATCGGTTGTATTATGCGAATTGGTATATCGGGCTCTGTATGCTGATCAACGGGTTTCTGTACAGCGGTATCGGGAGCTGGATCGGTTATGGACTGGGATTGAAATTGCAGCAGGTTACGGGGGAGTAAGATGCTCAGAATCAGGAATTTATGCTATCGATATCCGAACAGAAAAAAAGATACCCTGAAGAATATCAATTTGCAGATTCAGGCGGGAGAAATGCTGCTGCTGGCCGGACGCAGCGGATGCGGAAAATCTACTCTGATTAAAGCAGTCAGCGGCATATTAAGGATGGAAAAGCGAGGCTGTCTCAGGGGAGAAATTTATCTGAACGGGGAAAATATTGCCGGGCTGATGCCGGAAGATATCGGACAGATTGCAGGAACGGTATATCAGACGCCGGATGATCAGCTGTTTGCTATGACAGTTTATGATGAAGCGGCCTTTGCACTGGAAAATCAGGGGTATGGGGAAGACTTCATAAGAGAACGAGTCCTTCAAATATTGTCGCTTGTCGGATTGAAGGGAATGGAATGTTTCAGTATTCATACCTTATCGGGCGGCCAGCGGCAGAGGCTTGCATTGGCCTCTGTCCTTGTGACAAATCCGGGGTTGCTGATTCTGGATGAACCGGTCAGTCAGATGAATCCGCAGGGGGTACGGGATTTTCTTCATCTTCTGGTCAGACTGAAGGAGACGCAGGGACTGACTATTCTGATGATTGAACACAGGATCCATGAGTTAGCTGAATATTTTCAGCGGATTGCGGTGATGGATAACGGAAGAATCGTTTATGACGGCAGTATGGAAAAGGTATGGACTTCGCTGCCCGATGAACTCCGGAACGGTCTGAGAGAACCGCAGAATATAAGACTGTGCAGGGAATTGCATCTGCCGGAGTGGTCCAATGACAAAGAAAAAGTTCTTCAAATGATAAAAGGTCAATGCAGGATTTCCGATTCGCCTCCGTTGGCGGCCGAAAAAGCGCATAAAACGTGTCTTTTCCGGGCAGAACATGTTTCTTTCTGCTATGAAGGAAAGAATAAAGATATACTTCATGATTTAAATTTTGTGCTGCATGCCGGAGAAATGACGGCTTTGATGGGGCGCAACGGGGCAGGGAAGAGTACCTTGATGAATCTGATTGGGGGAGTCTTTTCCCTGCAGAAGGGAAGAATCTTTCTGGAAGAAAAGGCATTGGAAGAATCATTGTCTGACATTGGCTATCTGCGGCAGGAAGCGGATTTGATGCTGTTGGCAGATACGGTCAGAAAAGAGTTTTATTGGAACAATAAGAGTCTTGCAAAAGAGGAATATGAGACGCTGATAAAGAATATGGGATTAACGGGATACGAGGAGGACTTTCCGCCGGCATTGAGCAAAGGGCAGAGACTGCGGGTGATTTTGGGCGCAGTATTAGCACGGAAGCCGAAGCTGTTGCTGCTGGATGAACCCACCGCCGGGCAAGATCAGGAAAGCCTGGATGCCATAAAGAGATTATTATGCAATTATGTGCAGGGAGGCGGCTGTGTGTGTTTCTGTACGCATGATGTGGAGCTGGCAGCAGAAATAGCCGATCATGTCATTTTAATGGCGGAGGGAAGGATTGTGGCGGACGGCACTGCCGGGGAAGTCCTTTCCGATTCGGATTGCCTGGCGGAAGGGGGGCTGGAAGCTCCGGATATGCTGGAACTTTCGGCACGATTGCATCTGCCGCCGTGTCTTACCGTGAAAGAGGTAGAGAAATATGTCCATGAGGCAGCTTTGGGAAGGGAATGATTCAGCAGAATGGATTCGGAAAATATCCGGAAAGACAAAACTGATATTTTTATTTTTGTTTTCTGTTCTGAATATTGTCATAGATCATCCGCAGACTTTATTTCTTTTATTTACCGTTGTCCTGCTTTTGCATCTGGCGGCCGGAACTTCATGGGAGAAATGGCAGGTTCTGTCCGTATTGCTGCTGCTGAGTCTTTGGGGGGCTATGTTCAGTCAGGCATTATTTTTTGCACAGACTCCGCGGACGCCTTTAATGGTTTTTCTTGAGCCCGGTGACGGTTGGCCGGGAAGAATTACCGGGGGAGTGTGTATTTATCGGGAGGGAATTATTTACGGGGCGGTTCAGGGACTGCGTTCGGCAAGTATGCTGGCACTGGGATTTCTCATATGTTGGACTTCTGATCCGCGGCAGCTGCTGAAAGCCTTGATGGATTGGAAAATGCCGGCACAGATGGCATTCATGCTGGTTACTGCCATAAGATTCCTTCCGATTCTTGCAGCTGAAGCAGGAGAGATTTTGCTTGTCCTGCAGCTGCGCAGTGATTCCGAACGCGGCAGACATGCTGTGCTGTGTCATATCCCTCATATCGCAAAGCCTTTGCTGGCGAGATGTCTTCGCAGATCCCGAACGCTGGCTTTATCCGTCACCAGCAGAGGATTTTTTCTTGACAGGCAAAGGGAAAGAAAAGAAAAATGGCCCTGGGCGGAAAGAGTGGCATGTCTCAGTCTGTTTGCGGTTGTTACGGGGGCAGCGGCAGGGAAAATACTGTATTTGCTGTCAGAACAGGGAATGTATTTCGGCTGCTTCAGACAAATTTATGACTGGACGAATTTATACCTATGAAAAAATTAAAGGGGAAATTTGCATTTGCTTTGTTCATTTTATCCTGGATTGTTTTGTACTGGCTGACCCGGGCACAGACACCGTGGCAGAATACTGTGGGGACCGGAGGAAGCGGGAATGAAATCTGCATCGATCTCGGAGATATTCCGCGCCAGAATTATGACAGCATGGGATTTACAAAGGCGGTTGTTCGTTACGCCGAAGGAGAAAATGGGTGGATTGTGGGGACGGAAAGAGGAGAACTTTTTCTGTTTTCCAATGAAGGCAAACAAATCTGGAAGCATTCTCTGGGAATAGGGAAACTTATTTCTGTTTGTCTGTCCCGAGACGGTAAGGTTGCTTATGTGGGGGAACAGAGTCCTTCCGGTAATTTATATGCTGTTGATGTACATAGCGGAGATATCTTATGGCAGCATGCGGCGGCAGATTTTATTGGCTCGGACGCTTCACAGCGGTCCAATCCTTCTGTAGTTCATATTTCGGTGGATGGAAATAACCATGTTTATGCCAATATTTACAGGTTCCTTATGCAAAAAGACGGTTTACGCGGATACAGTGCCCGGATGATTGCTGTTTCTGAAACAGGGGAAATCCTGTGGAAATTTCCTTCTGCTGAAAACATGGACAGCTGGATTAACTGGTGCGATGTGAATGATGAGAACGGAAGCGTAGTTCTCTCTACTTCAGCATACGAGTACCAGGCGGACAGGAAGTATAATGACACGATGTATTTTATTGATAAAAATACAGGAGTTTTATTGAATTCGGCATCAATTTCGCCGATCCCCCCTTTTGACAGTACTGTAATGAGGGGAAGTCCCAATTTCAGCCGGTCCGGAAAATACCTGGCAGCGGCAAGCAGTGATGGACGGGCATTCTTATTGGATCCGACAGGCCATGTCTTGTGGCAGAGAACGTTATCAAGGCCGACCATGGTTGACGGAGCCTGGATCAATGCATCGGGCAGAGATGGCTTTGCATTGTCGGAGGGGATTGTCTTTACGACTATCAATACCTTTAACCGGGAAAACTGGCAATTGCCTACGCCGGTTGAACATCCGGGCAATAACAGTCTGTTTTTCTTCCGATATGACGGGACCTTTGTATATCAATTCATGTCAAAGGGAACTATGGAGGAGATTGCCTTTGCAGACGGAAAAATAGCATGCGCTGTGGGAAGAAATGTGCGTACTCATGATTATTCGGCACATGGTGCACTGCTGCTGAATATAGAAGATGGCAGCATAGCAGGATTTTTTCATACAGAGGGACCGCTGCAGTCTGTTGGAATCAGCCAGGATGCTGTACATATGGCCGGAGTTGAAGCCCCGGCTGTTACACCTGATGGCCGGATTATTGGAGCATATCGTCTGCATATCTGGACTTTGTAAAGAAATGCGGCACAGAAATTGCAGCTATTGGTTGACCGAGGAAAGAATTTTCGGGATTTGAGAGGCAGGTGAGGGAAATTCCATAATTCCTTAATCTTTGCCGATTGCTAATGCTTATTCTTACTTTTAGAAAGAAATATATGGTTCAGAAATTTTTGCTGTTTTGTTCGGGAGGTTATATTCATGTCAGCAATCGAAAACACCATTACCTACTTTTTTCGGGGCGGATGGGTCATGTGGCCGCTTCTGTTCTGTTCTATGGCCGTAATTTATATTACGATCGAGCGGTATCTGTTTTATAAATCCATGGATTCCGGAAAGGATTTTGCAGTCAATTACTGTAATCTGCTTCGGGAGGATTCGGTACAGGATGCAGCGAAGCTGGCAGGGGAGAAAAAAGGATATGTGGCGTCTTCCTTACTGGAAGTATACGGTCTGCAGGGAAATTATGAGGAATTTTTGGAGAATTCTTTTGAAGTACTGAGTGCGCAGCTCCGGAGCAAACTGGATTATCTTCGTGTCATTGTTACTCTGTCTCCGCTTCTGGGGCTGCTGGGGACGATTATGGGGATGATTGGTGCATTCAGTATCTTTGATTTGCAGGAAGGGGCTCCGATGGCTATTACTGGGGGAATCGGTGAAGCGCTGATTGCAACGGCAACGGGTCTTTGCGTGGCTATCCTGGCATTATGTTCCCATTCTTACTTTGCACACCGTATGGATGGGATCCTGTCCGATGCGAATCGATGCTTTACCGCTTATTTGCAGTCGGAAAGAAAGGACGCGGGAAAATGAAATTCAATTCTCGTAAATTTACTGCCAGGAGTGAATCACAGATACCGGAGCTGAATATCATACCAATGATTGATATTATGTTCTTTCTGCTTGTATTTTTTATGCTGAGCACGATGTACATGATTAACCTGAAGACGATACCGGTCCGGCTTCCGCAGGCTGCCCATGCGGCAGTGGATACGTCCACGACTTTTGCGGTGACCGTAAAGGATGACGGAACCATTTACCTCGGGGATCAGCAGACCGATGAGAAATCCCTGGTGCTGCAGGCAGCTATGGAACAGAAGAGCAATCCCCGTCTGGCTGTGGTGATTCGGGCGGAAAAAGGAGTGGAATATGACAAGGTCATCACATTGATTGATCATTTAAAAGGAGCAGGTGTGACACGTTTCGGTCTTGCAGCCGATGGAGCAAAAAATGGATGAGGAAAAAAGACGAAGAAGGACAGCGCTGCTGGGTTCCGCGGTTTTCCATGTGCTTCTTGTCCTGATCATTTCCCTTGCCGGCCTTTTTGGATATCATAAGGTACAGGAAAATATAGTCGAAGTGGCCTTATTCGGCGGCGGGGGTGGCGGAGGCGGGAGCAGCGGAGAAGTTGTTCAGGATGAAGCCGCGCAGGAAGAGGAATCTGATGAAGCCGCAGAGGAAGACTTTGAGGAGTTGGATGAGGAAAGCATCATGGAGGAATCCAAAGATTCGAATGCACCCAAGCCGGTTCGGAAAGCCCGGAAGCACCGGAACAGCGCTGCAGTTTCAGCAACTGAAGGCGGCAGCGGCAGTGGAAACGGTAGTGGTATCGGTACGGGAAACGGCTCCGGCACAGGTGAAGGCAGCGGCAGCGGTAGCGGAGGAGGAAATGGTTCCGGCTACGGCAGCGGCGACGGTTACGGAATCGGAGACGGGATTTCCGAAAATCCCGCTGTTCCGCCCCGTATTGCCAGGAGTGTTTCTCCCCGATATCCTTCCAGAGAGCGGAATGCAGGGATTGAAGGAACGGCGGTGGTCCGGTTTCTGATCGGCTACAGCGGAGAAGTGGAATCGGTGAGTATTGAGGAATCTTCGGGAAATACGAACCTGGATCAGGCTGCATTGGATGCGTGTGCACAGTGGCGCTTTACAGGGGCGCAGAATGCGGCAGGACAGAGTGTCCGCTGCTATGCACGGATGCCGATTACTTTCCGGCTCCGATAAGAGAATAGAAACGAGGATTCAGACAGAAAAAAGCGGACTTCTTCACCGGTGTCAGTGCCGGGAAGGAGTCCGCTTTTGGCCTGCACGACGGAAAATTTTCATACGGGATCCGGTGTGTCTTTTGTGTCAGGGAAGCGGTTTGACTGTTTATTTTTCCTTTGTACATGATTGATGCATACTGGTGCAGTCTGCCGGTGGGTATTCTGATTCGCTGACGGAGAGCACGAGGTTCCTTTTTTGATTTTTCCATGTGAAAAGCGGGAAACTGCAGTCTCCCGCTTTTCATTTATCCCCGTTTTGCAGACAGAAACAGGAGCGCAGCTTGTGCGGCTCCTGCCTTTCGGAAATCAGTGATTCAGTTTTTCCAGCTCCATCATGGCATGGTAGACCATGTCATAGGTGATGTCGTAAGGCTTGACCCGCATATCCTTTGTATGGAGGCAGTTTTCGATGAGTTCCTCCGGATGGGCCGGGTCGATGCCGATACCGGCCAGGCAGTGGGGAAGGTTGATGGATCTGGCGAAGGCATAGATTTCATCTCTTTCCTGGATCTGGCCGTCCATGGTGAGCATAACCTGCAGGCCGTAGTTGACTACGGCGCCGTGGGGCTGTTCTCCCTTGTGCGGCACCTTGGTATAGCTGTTGTAAATGGCGTGAGCCAGGCTGGAGTCCAGGTCGTCCTCGATGCACACGGAAGCCATGCCGGGAGCGACGATGACGGACAGGATGGCCGGTTCCAGATCGGCAGTGATGATGCCCTTATCGACAGCGTCGAGAGCAGCCTTACCGTATTTCAGGATGCCGTTCTTGACGTTCTGCGCATTGTTTATGCCGGTTTCCTGTATCCAGGAAAGCTCCATGCCCCGGGCGGAGAAGGGAACCTCATACTGCTTGGCGAGAGCGTCGCCCTGACCGGCCCAGAAATACTGCCGCGGTGCATGGGCAATGATTTCCGTATTGATGAAGGTGTGGTAAGCGTTGCGTTTCCGGTACACGGAGCCCCTGAAGGAATGGTCCGGGTTGTACATGATGCACACCGCCGTGACGGAAGCGCAGTTCGATGCCAGGGTGGGGAAAGTGAAAATCGGCTTGTTCAGCAGGTGGGCCGCCCACTTGGAGGTGTCCGTTGCCCGTCCGCCGCCGACGGCAAAAATCATATCGGCTTTCTGAATTTCCGGAATCTTCGTGAGGGATTCCGCGTTTTCAAAGGTGGCGTCATCGCCGTAGAGGAAGGAGCCGAGAATTTCGATGTGCCCTTCGCAGACTTTGCGGATGGCAGGCTCAGCGGCGGCTCTGGATTTGTTGCCTCCGATGATGACGGCGGTCTTTCCGTAATCGCCGCAGATTTCCGGAACGGCGTCATAGGCGTCGGTGCCGATGGTAAAATGAGGGAAAAATGTGCTGTGCATGGTATGCCTCGATTTCTTTTTTCCATGAAATAGGACAAATTCAACAAAATATAACAGAAACAAGTATACAATGCAGGCAGTCCGTGTGCAATTATGAAGGACATTTCTTTCACAGACGGCATGGGATGATACCAAAAAAAGATAGGTGTTTCCCGTCTCCGGGCATAGTATAATCAAAGAAAGAAGAGGAGGGATAGGATGAAAGCAAAAAGATGGGCAGCAGCGCTGTTCCTGGCAGGACTTCTTCTGGCAGGGCCTGCGGCGGAGGCATCCCTCTGGCCGGGACTGGCCTCCTCGGCGCGGGACAAATCGGGGGCTTTCCGCACCGATGATTTCCGGGCCGGTCATGCAGAGCTCCGGAGTCCGTACCTGATCGATCACGGGTACAATGAAACCTTTGCGGGAAATGTGAATGCCGCCATTGCCCGGGAAAAGAACAGCTTCCTGGACGAGCTGGCGAAGGACAATGAAAAAGTCCGCACGGAGGGATGGATGATCTGGCATGAGGGACTGATCGGCAATTTCGTCACGAACAGCCAGGGCATTACGAGTATCGTGCTGGTGGAGCAGAAGCTGTCCGCCGGGGAAGCGCACGGGAAGACCTTTGCGAAGGGACTGAATTTCAACGGCGCCGGGGAGCTTTTCGATCTGAAGGCGGTGCTGCCGAACCTGACGGTGGATGATGTGAACCACTGCATCGAGCTGCAGGCAAAGAAGCGGAATTTCCCTCTCCTGCCGGCGCACAGGGTGGAGGAGCTTCCTGCCAATTTCTATGTGGGCAAGAACCGGGTGGTCTATGCCATTTATCAGCAAAATGACCTGACGCCGCCCGAGGTGGGGGTGTATGCCGTTCCCATCGGGAAGGTCTGATAAGACAGAAGGATACAGAAGTACGGAGCACGGTGTCCGGAAGGATTCCGTGCTTTTTGGGCGGAAATTTTCCTCTGCGGCGGGGACGCTTTCCGGTCTGCCTGCAGGGGATGTCCTCTGCGGCGGACCTTTGCCTTTTATATACTTTATCTTTAACAGGCGAAACCATCCCCCCGGGGGGCTTCCCAAAACCGGCGGGCATGGTATACTGCAATTATTATTATGGAGAAGTAGCATCGGCTGGGGAAGACAGCCGGACAAACAACAGCCGGAGGACTGCTGTCTGCAGGAAGGCAGGCAGCGTTTTTTCTTTTCCGGAGGCGGCCGGTAAGGAGGACAGGATCATGGAAGCCATCAAGGAAGCAATGACGCAGTACTGGGGATGCAGAGCGGAGAAATTTTCCGACCTGCGCCGCCGGGAATTTGCAGGAGAAAAGCACCGGCAGTGGGCGGCGGAGCTGGACCGGTACATTCCGTCCGGGCGGAAGCTGCGGATTCTGGATATCGGGACCGGGACGGGGTTCTTTGCTTTTCTGCTGGCGGAGAGAGGCCATGCGGTGACGGCCATCGATTTAACGCCGGAGATGATTGCCGAAGCGGAACGGATGGGGAAAAAGCTGGGGCTGTCTGTCGATTTCCGCGTCATGGATGCGGAGCATCCGGATTTCCCGCCCCATTCCTTTGACGCCATCGTCACCCGGAAGCTGACCTGGACGCTGCCCGATCTGCCCGGGGCATACCGGACGTGGCGCTCCCTTCTGAAGCCCGGCGGCATCCTGGTGAATTTCGATGCCGATTACTGCCGGGAGAAACCGGCGGTGCTTCCGCCCCGTCATGCCCATCAGGATGTGGGAGCGGATCTGCTCCGGGAATATGAACGGATGAAGAGCGTGCTGCGCCCCTGCCAGCAGCCGCGGCCGCTCTGGGATACGGAGCTGCTCCGGCAGGCAGGATTTTCGGATATTGCGGTGGATACGGGAGTGTGGCAGCGAATTTACGGGGAAGCCGATGAATTTTACGACCCCACGCCGGGATTTGCCCTGCAGGCGAGGGGATAAAGGAAAGAGAGAAGCAGGGACCGGCCGTGCCGGAAAAAGGAAAGGAGGATGTGATGAGAAAGTACGTTTTTCGCCGTCTTTTGCAGCTGATTCCCATTCTGCTGATCATCACCTTCCTGTCCTTTGCGATGATGCGCCTGGCCGGGAGTGATCCGGTCCTGCAGAAGCTGGGCAATACGGGCATGGCCGCTCCGCAGGAGGTCATTGATGCGGCCCGGGCGGAGCTGGGGCTGGACCGGCCTTTTTTTGTGCAGTATCTTCTGTGGCTGAAAGGGCTGCTTCACGGCGATCTGGGCATCAGCTATGTTTCCGGACGGGAAATTTTTCCCCTGTTCGTTTCCCGCCTTCCGGCAACGCTTCTTCTGGCAGGGCTGTCCCTGGCGCTCACCGTCATCATTTCCGTTCCGCTGGGGATTGCGGCGGCGGTGCGGCAGGGCAGTCTGACCGATTTCCTCATCCGCAGCGCCGGTTTTCTGGGAAACAGCATGCCGAACTTTTTCGTGGGTCTGCTCCTGATGTATTTCTTTGCGGTCCGTCTGGGATGGTTTCCCGTAATCGGCCGGGAGGTGAGCCTGTACAATGCGGTCCTGCCGGCGGTGACGCTGGCGGCGGCCATGTCGGCCAGATATGTGCGGCAGGTGCGGGCTGCCGTACTGGATGAGCTGAGCAAACCCTATGTGGAGGGCGCAAGGGCGCGGGGCGTTCCCTTTCCGGTGATTCTGACCGGGAGTGTGCTCCGGTCGTGCCTGCCGTCTCTGGTGACGCTCCTCGCGCTTTCCGCAGGAAGCCTTCTGGGCGGAACAGCTGTGGTGGAAGCGGTCTTCCGGTGGGACGGCGTGGGAAAGCTGGCGGCCGATGCTGTTTTCATGCGGGATTACCCGGTCATTCTGGCCTATGTGATGTGGACGGCGATGCTCTATGTGTGCATCAATCTGGCGGCGGATCTGGCGTGCCGCCGTCTTGACCCGCGGCTTCGGACGGGAGGGCGGAAATCATGAAAACTTCCTCCGGGCTTCGAAGAATGCGGATGAAAAAGAAACTGTATATCCTTCTGGCGGTGACGGCGCTGTTTCTGCTGGCGGCGGCCTTTGCGGAGAAGCTCTGCCCCTATGACCCGTATGCGCAGAGCTTTCCCGTACTGGCGCCGCCGGATTTCCTGCATCCTGCCGGAACGGACCGGCTGGGACGGGATATGCTGTCCCGCATGATGATCGGGGTGCAGACCGGGGTCTTTGCTTCTCTGGCGGCAGCTGCGGCGGTCACCGTGACCGGGACGTGCATCGGCTTCCTCTGTGCGGAAAAGGGCGGTGCGGCGGAGGCGGTCCTGATGCGGGCGGCAGATGTGTGCCTGGCCTTTCCCGGGATGGTCCTGGCGCTTGCCGTGGCGGCTGTTCTCGGCGGCGGTCTGGAAAATGCGGTCATCGCCCTGGCGGCGGCAGGATGGCCGAAATATGCCCGTCTGGTCCGCAGTCTGGCTCTGGCGCAGAAGAATACCGATTATGCGGCGGCAGCGCGGCTTGCAGGAGATACGCCGGTGCAGCTTGTGGTGCGGCATATCCTGCCGAACTGCGCAGGGCCTCTTCTGGTGACGGCTGTACTGGATATAGGGACAATCATGACCGAGCTGGCCGGACTGAGCTTCCTCGGTCTGGGCGCGGCTCCGCCCGTACCGGAGCTGGGAAGCATGATGAACGGCGGACGGAGCCTGCTCCAGATCTGTCCGTGGGTCATCCTCGGACCGGGCCTGGCCATTTTTCTGCCGGTGGTCCTGTTTAACCTGCTGGGAGATGCCGTGCGGGATGTGCTGGACCCCCGCGGCGGACAGGGAACCGGAAGGAGGACGCCGTGAAAGGAATGAAGATTCTGGCTGCCGTTCTGGCAGGCCTCTGGCTGATGCTGGGTGTGCTCACCGGCTGTGCTCCGGACAAACCGTCTCCGGAACGGGACGGGAAGACCTTTGTCCTGGGGGATACCTCCTTCAACGGGGAAAATGAAGAACCGGACATCAATCCCCACAATGCCTATTCCGGCTGGGCGTGCATCCGCTACGGCGTGGGGGAAACCCTTTTCCGCTATACGGATACCATGGAAATCGAGCCGTGGCTGGCGGAAAGCTGCGAAAGGCCCGATGACAGGACCTGGAAAATCACGCTGCGGGACGGAATCCGCTTCTCCGACGGACGCATCGTCGACGGGGAAGCGGTGAAGGAATGTCTGGAGCACCTGATCCGCGTTCACAGCCGGGCCCGGCGGGATCTGCAGATCGACGGGATTTCCGCGGAGGGCCGGACCGTGACCGTGACCACTGCAGAGCCCCGGCCGGCGCTGCTCCGCTATCTGAGCGATCCCTACAGCTGCATTATCGATATGGAGGCCGGCATTTCCGGGGACGGCATCGTAACCGGCACGGGACCGTACCGGGCGGTTTCCCTGGTCAGCGGGGAAGAGCTGGACCTGGTGAAAAATGAAAACTATCGGGGTGGAAGCCCCGGCTTTGACCGGGTGAAGGTGCTCACCATTTCCGAGGGGGACACCCTGGCCATGGCGCTCCGGTCGGGAGAAATCGACGGGGCCTACGGCATTCCCTATGTGAGCTATCCTCTTTTCCGGAATGAAGACTTTGCCTTTTCCGGCTGCGCCACCGGGCGGGCCTTCCTGCTGCAGATGAATTTCCGGAGCCCTCTCACGGGAGAAAATGCCGTACGCCGGGCCGTTGCCATGGGCATCAATAAGGAACGGTTTGTCCGGGATGTGCTGGGCGGAAACGGCTATCCGGCGGAGGGCATCTGGCCGGCGCAGTTTTCCTTCGGCGGCAGAGTGAAGGGCCGGGCGTATGATCCGGAAGGGGCAAAGGCAGTCCTGGAAGCAGCCGGCTGGGTCGATACAGACGGAGACGGCATCCGGGAAAAGGACGGAAAGAAACTGGAAATCCGATGGCTGACCTATCCGAGCCGGCAGGAGCTGCCTCTTCTTGCCGAGGCGGCGCAGGCAGACCTGCGGAAAATCGGCATGGCCGTGCACATCACCGTCACGACCGACCACAACCGCCTCCGGAAGGACCCGGGTTCGTGGGATGTGTATGCCGGGGCGATGGTGACGGCGCCCACGGGGGACCCGGCCTATTTCTTCGGAAGCCGCTGTCTGGAACGGTCCTCCGCGAATGACGGGCATTACCGCAGCAGCCGTCTGGAAGCTCTGGCGGAGGAGCTGGACCGGACCTTTGAACCGGCCCGGAGAGCGGAGCTGGCTGCGGAAATGGAGCAGATCCTTCTGGAGGACGATGCTTTTGTATTCTGCTCCTATATCCAGATGAACCTGATTTCCCGGGCAGACATCGCGGGACTGACGGCGCATCCCTGTGATTTTTATGAAATTACCGCTGCCCTGCGGTCGGCGGAATGATCGGAAAGGAGGACCCATGGAGCCTGTATTGACCTGGCAGTCTGCGGAAATCCGCTACGGCGGAAATCCTGCAGTGCGGGGTGTCAGCTTTTCCGTCCGCCCCGGAGAAATTCTCGGCATTGCAGGGGAATCGGGAAGCGGAAAAAGCTCGCTGCTGAAGGCGGCCATGGGCCTGCTCGGCCCGGACGGCGCTGTCACCGGCGGAAAGATTCTTTTTCACGGAAAGAATCTGCCGGAGCTTCCGGAGGCGGAACTGCGGAAAATCCGCGGCGCGGGAATCGGCATGGTTTTCCAGGATGCAGGGGCTTCCTTCTGTCCGGTCCGCACCGTAGGCGCGCAGATTTACGAAAGTCTGGCGGCGCACCGGAAAATCACAAAAAAAGAAACGCGGGAAAAGGCGCTGGCCCTCTTTGAAAAGCTGCATCTTCCCGACGGGCCCCGCATCTGGGACAGCTGTCCCTTTGCGCTGTCCGGCGGCATGAACCAGCGGGTGGGAATTGCGGCGGCGATGCTGCAGGAGCCGGAGGTGCTCCTGGCGGATGAGCCCACCGGCGCGCTCGATGCAGCGGTGCGGAAGCAGGTCATCGGGGAAATTCTCCGCCTGCGGGAGCAGTACGGAACGGCGGTAGTGCTGGTCACCCATGATATGGGCGTCGTCTCCGCTGCGGCGGACACCGTTCTGGTGCTGAAGGACGGCCGGGCTGCGGAATACGGCCCGGCGGAAAAAGTCCTGCGGGAACCGGAAAATCCCTTTACCCGCAGACTTCTGGAAGCGGTGCCGCGCCTGCGGCGGGAGGAGGAACATCCATGCTGATGGAGGCGGAAGGCCTGACAAAATATTTTGATGCCGGAGACGGCCGGATCTTTCGCGCCGTGGACGGAGTGAGCCTGCAGATCGGCGAAGGAGAATCCGTGGGACTGGTGGGAGAGTCGGGGTGCGGGAAAAGCACGCTGGCAAGACTTCTGGTGCGGCTTCTGGACCCCGATGGAGGGACTCTCCGTCTGGACGGAAAGGACATCACCGCAGCGAAAGGGAAAACGCTGCGGGAAATCTACCGGCAGGTGCAGATGGTTTTCCAGTCTCCCGCGGGCTCCTTCAATCCCCGGAGAACCGTGGGATGGAGCATCGGGGAAAGCCTGCGGAACCGGGGAATCCCGAAGGCGGAACGGCGGGAACGGACCGCGGCGCTGCTGGTGCAGTGCGGACTTCCTCCGGAATACGGGGAACGGTACCCCCACGAGCTGAGCGGCGGTGAATGCCAGCGGGCCGCCGTTGCCCGTGCGCTCGCTGTCCGGCCCCGGCTGCTGATCTGCGATGAGGTGACGAGCGCGCTGGACATGACGGTGCAGCGGCAGATCATGGAGCTTCTGGAAACGCTTCGCCGGGAATACAGTCCGGCCTTCCTTTTCATCAGCCACGACCTGGCGCTGGTGCAGTCCTTCTGCAGCCGCATCCTGGTCATGCACGGCGGAAAAATCATCGAGGAAGGGGATACGGAGCAGATTATCCGGTCCCCGCAGTGTGCCTATACGAAAGAACTGCTGGATTCCGTTTTCTAGGAAATCCGGCAGAGCGGCTCTTCTTCGGAAGGGCTTTTTTTGATGCCCGGAAGTATTTCCGGGGCGGTGCAGTACAGCGGCCCGGCTTTCTCTGCGGCGGTTCTCCGCACCCTTTCCGCCGTTTTGGTTTTCTTCCTCTTTCGGATATAATGAGGACAGAGACCGGCCCTGCGGAGAAATGCTGCGGAAAAGGATTTCCCGGCCGGATATTTTCATCAGAAAGGTAGAAAGGAAGTGGTTTCATGAAAGGAAAAAGAATAATAGCCGCTGCGCTGCTGGCACTGGGAATTTCTTTCCCCGCCGGTGCGGAATATGTCATCGGACCGGGACTGGCGTTTCCCGTTCCGGGAAAGCTGCTGACTTCGGAGGAGAAAAAGGAAGGCAGTCTGACCGCCTCGTACCCTGTTTCCCGTGACCCGAATCTGCTCAAGCGGGCCCGGATCAATGCGGTGACAGAGGTGGAAATGAACCGGTACGCCCGCTGGCTGGAGAAAGCCGGTGAACACGCTCCCGTGACGGGCATGTTTCTCTGGAATGAGGGAAGCGACGGTGCGGAAACCGGGTATACCGGGCTGGTTCTTCTGGAATCCCATTACTTTAAAGGGGCCGCCCATCCCATGACCTATGCCAGGGGATACGTCTTTGATGCCCTGGGACAGAAGGTTCCTCTGTCCGACCTGATGCCGGACCTTACGGCAGAGCAGGTGTGGGAGCTGACGAAGACGCAGTGCGCGGAGCGGCAGATTCCCCTCTTTCCCGATGCATCCATCAAAAAAATCCCTTCCCAGTACTACCTGGGAAAGGATCGGCATGTTTATCTGATTTATCCGCTCTATGAAATTGCACCGTATTCCTCCGGATTCATTACTGTCGACCTGGGCATTCCGGAAATCCTGAAATAAGGGGAAATGCAGGCGGAAAATACGGATTTCTTATAAAAACAGTAATCCGGCGGCGATGAGGAGAAGCACGGTTCCCTCTACCCGGCTCATGATGAGAGGGAATTTCTTATAGGTAAGGAGGAATTCCCGCATTTTCCCGGCGCAGAGCGCGATGAGGGAAAAGAGGCATACCGTAATGACCGCAAAGGAAAGGCCCATGAGCGCAATCTGCAGGGACGGCGGCAGAGGCGCATCGGTGCGGACGAATTGGGGCAGGAGCGCCAGGAAGAAAAGGAGAACCTTCGGATTGGAGGCGTTCATGAGGAATCCTCTCCGCCAGAGGGCAAAGCTGCGCACGGAGTCGGTCTTTCCCTCCGTGTCGATGGCCGCTCCGCCGGAGCGGAAAGCGGAAAAGGACAGATACAGCAGATAGGCCGCCCCGCAGAGGGTAAGGACACGGAAAGCTGCGGGTGAGCTCTGGATGAAGGCCGCCACGCCGACCATGACCAGCGTGGTATGGAAAATCGGCCCCGCAGCCAGGCCGCATGCCAGCGTTACGCCCTGCTTTGCCCCGGAGGACAGAGATTTCGTCAGTACATACATATTGTCCGGTCCCGGCGCCAGGGTGAGCAGGATCGCCGTGCCGAGGAAATACAGATAATCCCAAAGCTCCATAAGAAACTCCTTTGCCTTCCGCGCAGAAAGCATGCAGCGGAAAGAATGAAAAACATCGAAATTTTATATTTATAATTATAAATTATACCATAATTTTCAGAAAATCCCACGGAAAGAGCCTTGACAGAAAGAAGACTCTCGGATAGAATGTGACTATCAGTCAATATTGAAATTTTGAATATGGAGGTTTTATCATGATAGCAAAAAAATGGAAAGTTCTCGCCGTGGCAGGCATGCTTGCCCTTGCTGCTGTCGGCAGCGCATCTGCAGCGGATGCGGCGCAGCGGAGTATTACCGTTTCCGGCACGGGTGTGGTGGAAGCGCCCAGTGATACCGCTGTAATCAGTCTCTCCGTACAGACGCTCTCCGCCGATGCAAAGAATGCCGCAAAGGAAAATGCAGATACCATGGCAGCGGTGCGGAATGCGGTCATTGCCGCAGGAGCCGATGCAGATGGCATCAAGACGGAAAATTACAGCATCTATCCCCAGAACAGCTATGACAAGAACGGAAAAATCAAGGACACATCCTATCAGTGCACCAATTCCATGCAGATTACCGTATCCGATCTGAGCAAAACCGCAACCGTTATGGATGCGGCGGTGAAGGCCGGAGCCAACCAGGTAAGCAGCGTGGAATTCACCGTGAAGGACCCTGCAGCCTATCAGGATAAAGCTCTGCAGCTGGCTGCACAGGATGCACTGCGCCGGGCACAGGTCCTTGCTTCTGCCGTAGGCGGCACTACAGGCCGGGTCGTCTCCATGAATGTGGACAATTACAGCGTGGTTCCCTACCGTGTGGCCAACCTGAAGATGAGCGCTGCTGCCGATACAGCAACGCCGCTCGATCCGGGCAAATCGAAAACGGAAAGCCGGGTTACCCTCGTGGTAGAGCTGGTCTGATTCGGGACATAAAGAATCGGGAAATACAAAGCAGCGGACTCTGAAAGCGGAGTCTGCTGTTTTTTCATGGGGAATCGGTCCGGAGACGGATTCCGGTTTTCCTGTCCCTGAAGACAGAAAAAATCACGGACCGCAGCCCGTGATTTTCTATTTTCCGAAGAGGTTTACTTTTTGATGGCCAGCTCCGAAAGGGGAAGCTTCGGCACGCAGTAGTCCCCGTTTTCATCCAGGTAGTACTTGAGGCTGCCGTCCTCTCCCGGCTCCACCAGGGTGCTTTTGCAGCCCGGATAGCCCAGCGCCAGGAGGAGGCGGGGATTCCAGTCCTCCGGAACGTCCAGAATGTCCCGGACCCGGTTCCATTCCACTGCGCCGAGCATGGCGCTTCCGATGCCGTAGGAGCAGGCATTGAGGCTCATCGTACGGGCACAGATTCCCACATCGATATCGGCCCAGGGATTGGCTTTCCCTTTTTTGCAGATCAGGACAAAGGCCGTGGGCTGTTCGCCTTCCTTCGGTGTGCCCACGCCCGGAGGCAGCGCTCCTGCCCAGTGGATGGGGTCCTGCATGCGGGCCACCAGTTCCCGGTCGCTGACGAGCAGGAAACGGAGCACCTGCGCATTCATGGCGGAATTGGAATTGCGTACATTTTCCAGAAGCTCATCGAGAATGGCCGGGTCGATGGGCTGCTGTGTGAAACGCCGGTAGGTCCGGCACTGAAGAACCAGCTGCTTGAAATCCATGAAATACCTCCTTCAGATCAGACTGCGGGGAATGTCCGCGGGGCGTCCGGAAAACGGACCGGCACGGCATGCCCGGAAACAGATTGTATACAGATTATTTTACCATGAAAAAAGAGATCGGAAGGGAAATCCGGTTCCGATCTCTGCCTGTTATTCCGCTTTTTCCTTTTCCCAGTTCCAGGGATGCTTCCGGATGGTCCGGTCCGCATAGGGGATGAAAACGGAAAGAATGCCGAAGGCGGCCAGAAAGAAGCAGTACCACATATGGGGGACGATATCAAGAGAGCTGATGGCAGTGCCGCTCTGCGCCGCCAGTGCGGCAGCGGTGAGAAGCTGCGCCCCGTAGGGGATAATGCCCTGGAAGACGCAGGAAAAGATATCCAGAAGGGAAGCGGCCTTCCGGGGGTCCACCCGGTATTTCCGGGAAATCTTCTTTGCCACATCCCCGGAAACGATGATCGCCACCGTATTGTTGGCGGTCGCACAGTCGATGAGGGACACCAGAGACGCAATGCCCAGCTGGGCGCTTCGGGCTCCGGAAATCATGTGCTGCAGCCGGTCGATGAGCCAACGGATGCCTCCGTAGTAGGTAATCAGCTCGGAAATCCCGCCGCAGAACAGCGCCAGGAAGAATGCTTCATTCATGGAGGTGAAGCCCTGCCAGACTGCCTGCGCCCAGGAAATAAACGTGAGCGTACCCTCCTGCAGGCCGATGAAGCCCGACAGGAAAATCCCCAGGATCAGCACCAGGAATACATTGGCTCCGAGGAGCGCCAGGAAGAGCACCGCCAGATAGGGGAAGACCCGGAGAAGCGTATAGTCTCCCGCCGCAGCCGGCACAGAGCCTGCCGCACTTTCATGGAAAAGCAGGAATGCCGCGGTGAGGATCGCTGCCGGAAGGGCGATGAGGAAATTTACCCGGAATTTGTCCCGCAGCTCCACGCCCTGTGTGCGGGTCGCTGCAATGGTGGTGTCGGAAATCATGGAAAGATTGTCGCCGAACATGGCGCCGCCCACGCAGGCAGCCACAATGAGCGGAACCGGAATGCCGCTTTTTTCTCCGATTCCCGCCGCAATGGGGACGATAGCCGCCACTGTTCCCACGGACGTTCCCGTAGCCGTACCCATGAAGGCGGAAATCAGGAAAATTCCCGCAGCCATGTATTCCGGCGGAACAAGGCTGATGCCCAGATTGACCGTGGCCTCCCGGCCGCCCATGGCGGAGGACACCGCGGAAAAGGCGCCGGCCAGGATGTAGATCATCAGCATGGCCATGATATTTTCATTGGCCGCGCCCCGGGAGAAAATGGAAAACTTGAACATGATCGGGTCCCGGCTCAGGCAGAAAGCAGACAGTACGGCAAGGAACATGGCCGTCACCGAGGGGAACTGGTAAAAGGCCATATCGGCCCCGATGGACTGGAAATACAGTCCCGCGCCGAGATAAATGACAATGAAAATCAGGAAAGGCAGAAGGGCTTTTCCGCTGCTCTGCTCCGGATATTTAAAATGATTGGACAAGGGAAACCTCCGGGAAAGAAAACAAAAAGGAAATCTCCGGTCGGACGGCGGCTCAGGCTCCGGTCCACAGCTCGTAGAGAATCTTCACGAAGAAGATTACCAGGACCGCCATAATGATGGGCCGTACGTTTTTGGCACCGCTCTTTGCAAAATAGATGGCACCCAGATAATTTCCGGCCATGCCGAAAAGACCGGCGATGATGCCCAGCGGGAAAAGGATTTTCCCGTTCAGCAGGAAAACGCAGAGTGCGGCCACATTCGTGGTGGCATTGATGGCCTTGGTGACGCCGTTTGCCTTTTTCAGCGGGATATGGGCAAGTCCTGAGAGAAGCAGCAGGAGGAAGGTCCCTGTTCCCGGACCGTAGAAACCGTCGTAGACGCCGATCACAAGAGCAGCGGCCATGGAAAGGACTGCTGTCTTCCGGAAGGGATAAGGCTCCTTCTCCACCACCAGCGCTTTTCCCCGGTTCAGGTAGTAAGCTGTGAGAGGAAGCACCACCAGCATGAAAATCGTGAAGGCATGGGGGTCCATGAGAAGCGCCAGATGGGCCCCCAGGTAGGAACCGGCAAAGGCACAGCCGATGCAGAAAAGGGAAAGCTTCATCGGGATGAAGCCTGCCCGGGCATACTCCCAGGTCACCAGCAGCGTACCCATGGAAGCACTCATCTTGTTCGTGGCAATCGCATTGTGCACCGGCAGACCGGCAATCAGGTAGGCCGGAAGAGAAATCAGGCCGCCGCCTCCGGCGATGGCATCCACAAAACCCGCCAGCATGACCAGCGGACAAATGATCAGATATTGAATGATAACGTCCATAATCGCTCCTGTTTTCGAAAATATCTTATTATTATACACGATACGGAAGAAATTTGAAAAAAGAAGCGGAATCCCGCAGGAAAAACCGCTTCGGGGACCTCCGGAAAAATCGGGAAATTTTTTCGAAAACAGCGGTTTTTGCGGTGGCAGCAGAGGGGGAAATAAGGTACAATAAAAAGCAGGCAAAAAACACAGTGACCATACCGGAAGAGAGGCATTTCGATGACGTATTTCTATGCAGCGGTTTTTTCACAGGACGAAAAAAACGAAACTTTTCAGATTGCATTTCCGGACCTTCCCGGCTGTGAAACACAGAGCCGTTCCATCGAAAAAGCCATGAAAACTGCAAGAGAAAATATGGCAGCTACTCTTCTGGAAATGGAAGAAAAGGGCATTCAGGTACCCTTTGCGACCGATGAGGCGGACATCCGCCGCCGCTACCGCGGAAAAACGGTCTGCACCTTCCGGGTCGACATGGACTCCTACCGCAATTACCGGGCGTACCAGAGAAAGCACGCAGCGGCGCAGTCGGCAGCCTGGGCCGGCGAAAAGAAGCACAGACGCCTCGGCTTCCTTGCCAGAGTATTCGGAAAATAAAAAAAGAAAGCGAACCGGAGACATCCGGTTTTTTTATTGGGCGGATGACAGAGCCCGGAAACGGTCCCGGCGGAATTCCGCCGTTTCATTGAAAAATCCCTTTCCCGCATGGCAGACGGAAAAGGGATTTTATTCGTGTTTTTGGAGTGTGAAGAATGTTCAATCCATACATCGGAGATGTATGTACGGCAGATGAGCATCCTGTTCTTCTGCCCGGGAAAGGGACAACAAACCCGGGAAGGGCCTTCTGCTTTGCCCGGCAGCTGATTCGCAGAAGCCGGAAATACCGATACATGTCCCCTTTTCAAAAATGCTGACCTCGCACGGGAGAACAAAGCAGGTGCCTTTCCTCGGCAGCGGCTCTTTTTCTGCTTCTCATTTTCCCGGAGCCGATGCTTCCGGCAAGGGGAAAACCAGGGGGACAGAAGAAAGAGTCTCTTTCTTCTCTTTTGAAACAGGGACGCCTCCGCAGAGGCAGCGGCTCCTCCGTATTCCGCAGAAACGGAGAAAACGCTCACAGTCGAACGAATTCGGGGCTTTCGCCCGGGAAGACTTTTTCCTGACAAATCGGACGGGGCAGAAATTCCTTCCTTGCGGGAAACGATACCGCAGGTCGGTCCTTCCGGCCCGGGGATTTCTCCGGAAAAGCTTCGGGACACAGTATTTTCGTCTCTTTCGGCACAGCGGCCTACTTTTATTATACAATATTTAAAGAAAAATGAAAGAAGGAATAAAGAAACGCCGGACACCGGCGCCGGCAGCTCCGACAGAATCGGAGAAATTCCGATTATCGAATTTTTCTGTAGGTCCTTACCAATCCGGAAAGGGAAGAAGCGGCAGCGGAAGACCGTAAAGAATTCATAAACAATTTATGACAATAAATAATTGTATATAAAAGAAAAGGAAACCATCATGCCTGGAAAACGGGCATCCTGATTTCCGCTGTTACTCAGGAACGGAGCGGAATGCTTCCAGATACGACGGATCGCCGGGAGAGTAAACCGCAAAAAGGACCCGGTCGAACAGGGAAGAGAAATGCTCCTCTGTGAGCACCTGCCGGAAATACCGGGATACATCGGCCGGACGGTGTCCGAAGACGCCGCATCCCCAGGCGCCCAGGGCAATCGACCGGCACCCCCGGAAGGAAGCCAGCGCCAGGATGTACCGGATGCGCTGCATCATTACCCGTTCGATTTCCGACATCGGAAAAAGACGGGCCTCTCCCCGGAGATCCGCTGCAGGGGCCGTGATGACCGAGGTGAGGACCGGCGGCCCGAAAAGTTTGTGCCCCTCATCCGCACTGCGCCGGAAAATTTCCACATGGGGAGAAAAAATAAAGAAATCCGAGCCTTCCGGGTAATCATACTTTCGGTTGAACCGGTACATTCCCGCTGCGGCGGGGGAAGAAAGGGACGCATAAAGCGTGCTTTCCCGGCACAGCGACTCCTCCTGGGAAGAAGCGCCGTACAGATATCCTCCGCCGGGCGTCTTGCCGTTGGCAAAATTCAGCACTGCATCGCAGGGAAATGTGAAGGAGTCCGCTTCCCGGAAAAGAATCTCCGCCTTCCGGTCCGTGATCCTCTGCCGTTCCTGTTCCAGGACATCTGCCAGCCGGTCCTGCGGCCAGCACTCCGCCCGGGCCAGCTCCTCCGCACTGCCCCGGAACGCATACCTCCGGCCGTCCGCTTCATAGCAGCCCTTCCGCAGAATTTCCCGGTTCTCCTCAGCAATGTCCCGCAGGAACCGCCGCCGCTCTTCCCGCTTCGCTGCTTCCGTACCTCTGTGCTCCATAGCTCCTCCTTCCGCACCGGCCGATGTATTCTGGCCTTTCATGATGAATGATGCTTGATTCTTTTCTTCATTGTAAAAGGAAAAGGGAGCCCGTTCAATGCTAAGATTACAGGGAATACACATTGAAAGTACACAAAAAAAGGCGATAAAAAATCATCGCCTTTTTTTGTGTAGTTTGACCGGAACGAATTTTACGGTGAGAATATTATCGGATTGTGGAGTTCCGGAGATATGTAAGTTTCTGAAGCAATGCAGATAAATTCTTTTCTGCAACGTTCTTTTTCAGCTCACATTCCCATATAACAAAGACAGTCCAGCCCTGGTCTTTCAGTGCCTGATAATTTCGCTGATCCCGGGCGACATTTGATAGGATTTTTTCTTTCCAGAAATCAACATGGCTCTTGGGCCATACAAAGTATTTGCAGCCCTCATGCTTATGCCAGAAACAGCCATTTACGAAAACAACAGCTTTGTATCCTGGTAAAACAATGTCAGGCTTTCCGGGAAGGCGGGAATCATTTTTCCTGTAGCGAAGTCCGTGTGAGAACAGATATTTCCTGACAATTTCTTCAGGCTTGGTATCCTTGCCGTGAATACGGGACATATTGTAGCTTCGTTTTTCAGGAGTATGTACATCTGTCAAAATAAAGAACTCCTTACCCTTTCAATAAGGGGAGCAGGGCTTTGGCAATATTGTATGCAAGCCGGACCGGGACGGCGTTTCCGATTTGTTTGTAAGCGGCAGTCCTTCCAGGTTGCTCTCCTTTTGATTCAAAATAGTAATCATCAGGGAATGTTTGAAGGCGTGCAGTTTCCCGGGGGGTGAGAGACCGGTTCTGATTGATATCCGGATGAATGTAGTAATGACCATCTCTGGATATATGGGCTACTACTGTCTGCGAGGAAGGAAGATCGGCAGCCACTACTTTGAAACGGTCAAGAAAAGAATGTATATTGTGATGGGTCCGGAGATTATCAGGAAGATCGGTATAGCTTAAGCGGACATGTCCGGCGTTCCATGCCTGGACGACCAGTTTATATATATGTAAATCCTGTGCAGTGTGGGGACGGGCAATGTGAAAAGTGACTTCTTCCTGGTCCCGGGATTTGATTTTTGCATCGTAAAGGTAATGACCTTCATAATGCAGGGTTTTTATAGGACCATATGTGCCTTCTCCGGCATGAAGAAAAGGCAGATCTTTAAATATTTCGGAGACTGTCAGATTATTGGTGGGAATTTCCGGAATATCAGGATAAATTCCCTCTTCGCTGTCGCCGAGCCGTCCGATCATAATGATTCTTTTACGATTTTGCAGGACCCCGTAATGATTGGCACTCAGAATCCTGAGCTCGGTACAGTATCCGCATTTCCGGAAAAGAGTGCGCATATTGTCAAGATGACGACGTCCATCAGGTTCTTTTGCTGAAAGAAGGCCGACTACATTTTCAAATACGAAATATTTGGGACGATATTTTTCGAGAAACCTGGCATATAAACGGTAAAGATAATTACGGTGATCACCAACCATATGGTTGGTTGATTTCGCTCGTCCGACAATGGAATAGGCCTGACATGGCGGACCGCCGATGATGAGGTCAAGCTGATTTCCCTTCAGGAGCTCATCGATTTTCCGGAAGATTTCAGGAATGGTATACTCTGAGATTTCATAATTCAATACGGTCCGGAGAATATTGTCCGGGATATTCCTGTAAAATTCTGTGCGGGAGATTTTACCTGCCAGGTAGGAGTCATAAAGATTCCGTTTTCCCTGTCTGCATAACCAATGAAAAGCTGCTCTGGTTTTCAGGGTATTGCAGGCCGCATAATCCATTTCAACATGAGCAACGGGGGAATACCCGGCCTGTATGAAGCCTTCCGAGAGTCCGCCTGCTCCGGCGAACAGATCAAGATAATTCAGCATAGCCAATCCCTTCTGTCAGCAGATTTTCAAATATGCAATAAAAATATCATTATTGAATAAAACAATACATCATATAATAATACATTAAAATTTCTTTATTATCCAGGATAACTTTCATCTCTGGCTTTTTGAAGGATTTGTATGATTCTGGCACATTGTTTTTCACTGGGCATTTTGCCTCTTTCCATGGCAATTGCAGCTTTGATGAAGGAAATTTCCTGAGAGGAAAAGATGTGATTGTCCGTACCCCATGTCAGTAAATTTTTCCATTTTTCAACGCCGAATTGTACGACCTGAATCATCGGAGCAATTTTGTTATCCTCTTTCTGCTGAATTCGTGCATTCTTTTTTTCTTCAGTTTCTTCTTCTTTGGAAATCAGAGTACACTTGAAATCAGTACTCAGCGGAATGTTACAGTTTTTTGCTTTTTCCCAGCAATCTTCTTTTTTTGCCCATTCGGTGACATTCTGAACCCCGCGGTCAGAGGATGTCAGGAGATTGTACATGGCATGAGCTATGGAAGACAGTTCTTCTTCCACGATACTGGAAACTCCCTGTCTGTTCCAGACAGTTTTGAAGTCAAATGACTGGTCCGGGCAATCTTTATGGATACGATAAAAGAAATAGGCAAGGGTGTAGGCTGCAGTCTGTGCTTTATACCCCTTTTCATACCAGGGAGCAGATTTTATGATGGAATCTGCTTTCCGGAAAAGGATATCAAGGCAGATGATTTGTTTGAAGAAATGTTCATTGAATTGCGTCTCATCCTTATCCCAGGCAGTACTTGCCCATTCTGCAAAAGCGATAAAATTCTTCTGTGCCCCCATGCAGACCTGATGAGGGAGTAAACGATATAGATTGTAGAATTTTGCCAGATCAGTTTTGGTGAACATCTGTTGTTTGGGATATCGAAGTAAAAATTTATTTTTTTCTGCTTTGGTAAGCAGGCTTTGATCCTGTTTGTACTGTCCCCGGATTCGTTCATAATACCAATAAGTACCATACTGATTTCCATTGATTGCCGGTGCAATCAATCTTCTGGAGAAATCTTCCATCCGGATATGGAAAGCATGGTTGGAGAAGAAATCTGCATCGCTTACTTTGTTTTGTTTATTGGCATATTTTGCAATATTCGGGATGAGTGTCATGGCCTTTTCCGGTGTAACCACAGAAATCTTCATAGGAACATAAATATCCTTCAGACCATTTGCCCGGGCTGAATCGTTAATTAGGGCAGCAGCTAGTGAGGCTGTTGTCTGTCCGCCATTGACAATCTGCAGGGATTTGAGTTTTGTGATATAGGAACCGGATGGACCGTTTTTGATGTCGACTTCATAAGCTGTTGCAGCAATTCCGTTATTATATGCAAAAAACATTCCGGGTTCATTGAGAATGGTATTGCGTATTCCTTTATTGATTTTTCCTTTGGCAGTCAGGAAGGACCGTACATTGCCTTCAAGGAGACGACCGCCGTATGTATTGTATAGTTTTGCCAGAACTGATCCGGGAATGCTGCACAGATAACCGGTGTAGTCTTCTGTCTGGCCGGCAAACAGGCAGGGAATCCCTTTAGGAGAATATTCGGTAAGGTCGATGACAATATCTTCTTTTCCTGTTTTTGAAGTAGACAGATTATACAGACGGTTGATATCCCAGATATGATATTCTGTGGGAATTCCATGACTTTCTGATTCGGGAATTTCAAGGATACGGCTGCTCATGGATTTATCTGTCAGGAGATAAATCTTATATCGGGCAGCACTGCTGTATCTTTTCTGAATGTCAACAGCAAGACCATATCCCGGAGAACTTTCTTCTGCATACTTCTGTATAAACCCGGACCAGGAATCCTCTATGAAAGAAGAGGCACGTTTAAAGTATGTTTTGGCTTCTGTCAATGTGAGTGTATTGAGCTCCGGACTGTCATCAAACAGACAGATTGCAATAATCAGGCAATTTTCCAGAGGATCATAACAATATCCGTCTATTTGCAGTTTTTTGCCCTTGGAACCTGTTCCTTCATAGAAAATCTGTTCAAAATCATTGAATTCTTCTGCATCGGAAAGGAGATTGGCATACATGGCAAGAAATTCATCCCTGGGGGTAGTCTTGTTCTCCGTTGCATTGAAATGTATTTCATTCAGAAAATCATTCCGGAATTCATCTAAAGTCATAATACTCAGTCCTTTTTATAATTTTTGATGGAAGGTAAAGAAATGTTGTATTCTGCACTGATGATATTATCCGGCAATTGAGCTCGCCGGAGACAGGGGAAGTCTTCATCCACCTGATATCTTTCGACATCTTTTATTGTAAATACATATTCGGAGGTTTCATACTCCTCTCTGGGGACGTATCCGTATTGAAGCAGCATATTACTGAAATTGGCTTTGTCAATGTCGGATTGCAGGGAGAATATCAGGTCACGATAAAGAATATTCAGATTCAATGCATTGAGACTGGTAGTACTTGTTCTGTCTGCGTGTACAATGACCAGAAAGCCGGGAGAACGGCAGTCAAGCTGTTCAATGGAAGAAATATGGACTGCCGGCTGATTACTGGAAATGGTCTTGATTTCATACCAGGTATCATTAATGATGAAGTCCTGTGGAAGAAAACGGGGACCGGTCCAGGAAAGTGCAGCTTCGGGATTTCCATATTCGGGAATGAGGTAAGTTTTCAGAAAATACATCTCTCCAAGGAGTCCTTTTGCCTGGATCGGAGTCAGCAGAGAACTTTGCGTTCCTGAAAACATTGCACGCCATTTATTGTAGCGACTGATAACAAAGTGAAGGGCGGTATCCTGGCTTTTCAGATGTCTGGAAGAATCAATGATATCCTTGCAGAAAATCAGAAAAAGATCCCGGAATTTATCATCAGCCAGTGAAATGGTAATGGTCCAGCGTTGATCCGGACGAATCCGGGCCTCTGTGATAAGCGCGCTGCAGGAAGTTATATGGGGAGTATGAGATGTATTGCCAATCAGAAGCAATGACCATCTGGCCATTGAATCAATTCCGAGATATAAATCCAGCGGATGGGTGGGGTCTGTGCGCTGGTAAGTATTCGGAATATTGGCAGTCAGAAATGTTTGCTTGATTTCGGGCATAATTATTCCTCACGGATTGTTTCATCTGTTTCTTCAAAATCATCAATGTCATCGATACCGAAAATTTCAAGAGCTTTTTGCTTGTTGATTTTGTACTTGATTTTTTTGGCCGGTACTCCATGAATCAATGGAATGCCGATGCTCAGTCCGATAACCGGGAATTTAAGGGTTTCTGCAATATTCTTCTCATCCTGATTCTCGTGCGGGGTCAGGATGACCGGATAAATAACAAGAAGAGGATTTCGTTTCAGGCCGGATCTGAAATAGAAAACTTCACTGTATGCTTTATCAGGAGAAGGATTTCGGCTTTCCATATCATGAACCTGCGAAAGACTTAGTCCGCCTTTTGCCATAGTTCTGCTGCCCAGGCGGGATCTTCTGCCGGACATCTGCAAAGATTTGGTATTGGCGTTATAGGTAAAGTTACGGGAGACCGGATGAATATCCAGACCGGCAAGCTGTATCTGGGGAGTGGAACTTCTGCCTTCAGCAATCAGGATATCCCAGTTATCAAAGATATTATTCTGATCATCTTTAAACATCCTGGTTAATTCCGGAATGGAAAAACCGGTGGCTGCGTTTAATGTATGTACAGAGAATCCCTGCAGGTATTTCAGGATTTCCTCTTTTTTTACATTGAGAAACTGGGGATTCTTTAATGCAAGATTCTGATCATTCTGATGAATCGGGTAATTGTTCTGAAGGGAAGAAAGAAAATCTTCTGTGCTTTCATAATTGCGCTCCAGAATGTCCTTTGAACTGTGGATATGATGGGTCTCCACCATGGTGCCGCTGAAATTAATCATTGTTTCGTAATCACTGGCAGAACGCATTTTGTTTCTGGCAGTAACCAGTAACCCCTGTATATCCGAACGGACCGCCAGCCCAAAGTCCTTTGGCGTCATATTTTCATTCTGCATCTGTCTGACTTCGTCCCGAAGCTCATCTGTGGCATTGGATATATAGGCATACCAGGACATCGAATTTTTGGGCATCCATATTTTACAGAGATCCCGATAACTTTCACGGTATCCGAACCAGCGCCCCATTTGCATGAGCGTATCATACATGGAGGAATTTCTGTAAAAGTAACTGGTACACAGTCCTTCCAGTGTCAGACCGCGGGAGAGACTGAGACCGCCGACTGCAATGAGGCGGAGCCCGGTTTCCTCATAATCCTCATAGTTCAGCTTTTTGGAAGCGTTTCCTCCGTTTATTGCACGAACTTCAATGGACGCAATTGCAGGATACAGAGCTTCCTGAATTTCCGGCCACTCAAAATGCCTGAGATCAGTAAAATGAGGGTTATCCCGGAAAGATTTAAAGTATTTATCATAAACACTGTGGAGGAGGGCAAACGATTCGTAGCTGAGAGCTTCTTCACCCATTTTGTAATAATTGTGGATTTCCGTCTTCATGGAGCGAATATACTGGTCAAGAATTTTCTCAATATGATTCTGTACATTGATGAACCGGGAAATATTGACCATCATGGTACGGTGCGTCGTTTCTTCCCCACGCAGATCCCGGATAGTATTTGCAATGAAAAATGCACAGATTGCTTCTTTCAGTGTCAGCGGAATCTCTTTTAAAACGGCATCCTTTTTATGCTGAATCGGGAGTGCAGCTTCACAGTCATCATTTGATTCCAGCATATAGGAGCAGCGGGCATTTTCCCCGAAGATGGAACGGGCACCAATGTAATTGGAAGGAGACTCCAACGCATATATGAAATCTTTCGGGAAGAGATCCTGGGATAACATTTCTTCATCGGAATCCGGATCAATAAAGATATTGGCATAGGGAGTGGCAGTGAATCCGACGTAATTGGATTTCTCAAAAAGATTGAGCAGTTTTCGGATAGCTTTATTAATGGCTGTCACATCATCCTGTTTGGTATTAACTGAGGCATTGTCTGCTTCATCATCGATGAGTAGCATGGGCAAATTTACTTTTGGGGATGCAGCACGGGTATTGAATTTACGAATCCAGGCTTCCAGTTTATTAAGAATATTTTTATTCTTTTTTACAACAAATATGATAGGTGCTCCTATAGTGGCAAGTCGGCCGGAAAATTTTGAAGCAGAAGCAGCATTGAAATCACTGGTGACAGATGTGACTGCCCAGGCACTTATGGATGGATCGATGGAGCCGACACCCACTTGAACCTGTTTTTTGCTGCGATTGTAGTCTAGACTGCTCAGGCCTGTGAAGCCTTCATCAATTCTTTTCTGAGTCTGGCGGCGCAGCTTTTCAATGGTTCCGGTAAGAAGAATGATGATTCGGTAATGGGCATCAGCGGCTTTATTGATAAGTCCGATATATGTGGATGTTTTTCCCGACTGAACATCACCAATACAAAGACCGCGTCGCAGAAAGGGAGTTTCCTGATCCGGATTTCCCAGTAGGTCCATGATATCATCTGTGGTCCGGTCAAGTTCACTGATAGTATCGGGAGACCAGTGTTTCTGCGCAAGATAACTCCAATATCTTATCCAGAAAGATTCGTCATTTTTTCTTTTTGAAGCCATGTACCAGGGGTGATGATCTTTTTCCTGAATGAAATGGCCTCTGTTGATTTTTACGAATAGTTTTGAGTGCAGGATGGTGATGATTTCTTCCTTTTCTGTCTGAGTCAGAAGTGGAGTGCCGTTGATGATGTGCTGATATTGATCCTGCATATCTACAGCCTGAGTGATTTTTTCTTCAGTAATTTCTGTGGAATCCTGTTGGAATGATTGAAGGATCAGAGCAATAATTTGTTTTTGTTTATCTGTCATCTCTGTATGTCTCCTTTATTTTTTCAAGCACGTCAGGATATTTGCTAAAGGTATCTATCTTGCTGAGCCGGGATAGAATAGCATCGATATTCTGATTTTCTTTTTTTGATTCCTGTATGAGCTGGGAAAGCATCAGATATACAGAATCGTTGCTCAGTGTATTTTCAGGAGGGGTGGAGTTGTTTTTAGCCATGCGATAATAAATATCTGCATAGGGGAATGTATCTTCCAGCATTCGTATGAATGTGTTGAATAGAGACAGCCCTTCTTCATCCAGATGATTTTCTACCATTTTTATGATGGGATGATCCGGATTGATCTGGTAGGAAAATTTACCTCGGTTATCTATGGGGGACCAGATGTGAATGAGCTGATCAGAATTTAGGTTCCTGCCCCGATATTTATAGACCCGTTCGCTCCGGCCGATTGTATTCTCAACGATATTAATCAGATTCTTTTTGATGAAATGAGGAAGGGAGGCAGTGGATTTTTTTATATCGATTTCCCAGATATCATCCAGAGAATTGGGAATATCCACCCGGATACGGGCAAGTTTTCCCAGCTCGTTGAATTTGATGAGCCGGAACCAGGTTCCCCATATAATCAGACGTTTGTTCCGGTAGATGTAAAAACCCTGCTTTTGCCGGAATTCATCTTTTCCGCCAAGTTCATTCAGGTCCTTTTGCTTTAATTTGCTGATATGAGGCAACACATACGGTTTGACATATATGGCTTCAGTACCGATTCGTAATATCTGCTCACTGAGTGGTTGTGTGGCGGGATGTCTGGTCAGAAATGGATCAATTCCTTTGACTTCCTCACCATTGAAGTAAATGGATATATAATCCGAAATATTTTCAGTATTGTAAAGAAAGCGATGGAATACCAATGCAATATGATCTCTGGCAGAAGCAATTTTTTCATCAAAGACTTTTTGCATCTGAGCGGTACCTTTTTTCAGGCGATCAAAATTTTCCCAGATGACGATGGTACCGGATTCCTGCTTTTTCAATGCATTATATTCCGGCAGAGCCTGGATTTCTTCCGGCGAGAAGATCTGAAGGGACCAGTTGGCTTTTCGGACAATGTAATCCAGATCCCAGCAGGCGGCACTGATTTTTCCGCCTTTTTTTGTAATGACTGTTAATTTTCTGCATTGTGACAGCGATGCAGTTTTCAATCCCAGACCGAATCTTCCGAGATCGTTTGCTGCACGCTCATCCAGAGAGCTTTTGCTGCCATAACGCATGGCATTTTCCAGCTCTTCCGGACTCATGCCACAACCATTATCCTGAATGGAAAGTTTCTGGGGATCTTTTGAGGAAAAACGGATGTATATGGAGGAAGCCGCAGCACTGATACTGTTGTCAATAATATCAGCTACGGCGGATTCAAAAGAGTAACCGATTGATCTTATGGATTCCACCAGCAACGGGGCATAAGGTATAATAACTTTTTCTTCCAATGAAAGACTCCTTGCAGTATTAACTCAGCTTAGCAATAAGTATTGTATAAAAAAGAAATATATAACTTTTATTTGGAGATTATAAATATAAAAAAGGAACTATTAATTTTTATTGTAAGTAGTCGGTATTGGGAATGCAAACAAATCAGGGGAAGAAGAATTATTTTTGTTGTTTGTACGAACTCTTCAGAAGACGGGATGGAACAAAACTGATATATAAAGGCAACATATATTTGTACAGGGGTACATCATTGATTGTATAAATGCCTGCAGGAATAATAAATCCCTATAGAGTACACTTGAATTTTCCGTTTTCGGAAAGGACCGGAAAATATACTGCATTTTTTATTTATGACATGATAAATAAAATCTATAGGTACTCCGGGAAGGCGAAGAACAGGGGATTTTCCTGTTGTAGGCTGCTTTAAATGAAAGTAGTGTACAATATTTCCTGCGATAAACCTTGACATTCCACTCAAAAGGATATACTATAAATTTGCTGATACGAAAATATAGTATACAAAATTTTTCTCGGGTTTTTATTTCAGGCCATAAGGAGGGCTATGATGGACGCAAGAGAAAATGCTTATGTTTTGTGGTTTGACGAATTGCACAGAAAGGACGTGAACCTGGTAGGCGGGAAATCCTCCTCCCTGGGTGAACTGACCACCTCCACCGGTGTTCCCGTTCCCTACGGATATGCGACGACCGCTCATGCTTATCGGTATTTCATGGAAGAAACCGGACAGAATGCAAAGATCCATGAACTGCTGAGCGAACTGAGCGACGTGGATGATTCCGTAGAGCTTCATGATGTGTGCACGAAAATCCGCGAATCCATCGTTTCTGCAGAAATGCCGGAAGATCTGGCAAAGGCCATCGGCGATGCCTATGAAGAACTGGCAGGCAAGGTCAATGAAGAAAATCCCTACGTGGCAGTCCGTTCCTCTGCAACAGCAGAAGATCTGCCGGATGCTTCCTTCGCAGGCCAGCAGGATACCTACCTGAACGTAACCGGCCGCGATATGGTCATCCGCAAGGTTAAGGAATGCTATGCATCCACCTTCACCGACCGCGCTGTATACTACAGAGCAAAGAAGAATTTTGACCATGAAAATGTAGCGCTTTCCGCAGCCGTACAGATGATGGCCGACTCCAAGGTGGCAGGCGTTATGTTCACCGTCAACATTGCCAACGGCGATGACACCAAGATCATGATCGAAGGCTCCTGGGGCCTGGGCGAATATGTCGTACAGGGCACCGTAACGCCGGATAATTTCGTGGTCAATAAAGAAGACCTCACCATTGCTTCCCGCCGTATCAATGAAAAGACCGTAGAGCTGATCCGCAAGGCCGGCGGCGATGTGGAAGAACGGATGGTTCCGGAAGAAAGAGCCAAGGCACAGGCGCTCACCGACGAACAGGTGGTCAAGCTGGCAACCTATGCAAAGGCCATTGAAAAGCACTACGGCTGCTACATGGATATGGAATGGGCTGTAGACCATCAGGACAGAGTCTGGATTCTCCAGGCAAGACCGGAAACCGTATGGTCCAAGAAGAATAAGGAAAAGAAACAAGGAGAAGCAGTAAAAATGACGACAGAACATAAGGTACTTGTAAAGGGTCTCCCCGCATCCCCGGGACTGGCTGCAGGCAAATGCCATGTCATCCTCGACCCGAATGACATTGACCAGTTCAAGGAAGGCGAAGTTCTGGTTACAACCATGACCAGCCCGGACTGGGTACCGGCCATGAAGAAGGCTGTTGCCATTGTTACCGATGCAGGCGGCATGACCTGCCACGCTTCCATCGTTTCCCGCGAACTGGGCATTCCCTGCGTTGTCGGCACAAAGAGCCGCAGCCTGGAAGCTACCAAGGTTCTGAAGAGCGGCGATGAAATCACCATCGACGCACAGAACGGCGTTGTTTACGAAGGCATCGTGGAAGACCTGGTCAAGAAGGATGAACCGCAGCAGGCAGCAGCAGGCGCAGCTGTCGTACAGGCAGAATACTTTGCTCCCACCGGCACCGGCGTCATGATGAACCTGGGTGATCCGGATCTGGCTGATAAATATGCAAGCCTTCCCTGCGACGGCATCGGCCTCATGAGAGAAGAATTCATCTGGACCACCTTCATCCATGAACATCCGCTTTACCTGATCGAACAGGGCAAACCGGAAAAGGTTATCGATATGCTGGCCGAAGGCATTGCCAAGGTATGCCGCGCACTGGCACCCCGTCCGGTTGTTCTCCGCTTCTCCGACTTCAAGTCCGGCGAATACCGCAACCTGAAGGGCGGCGACAAGTACGAACCGAATGAACCGGCAGATCTCCTCGGCTGGAGAGGCGCTTCCCGCTACTATGATCCGAAGTACACCGATGCATTCCGTCTGGAACTGAAGGCTGTCAGAAAGGTCAGAGAAGAATTCGGCCTGAAGAACCTGAACTGCATGATTCCTTTCTGCCGCACCGTAGACGAAGCAGCAAAGGTCACTGCCATCATGAAGGAAGAAGGACTGCAGAGAGGCCCCGACTTCAAGCTGTACCTCATGGCGGAAATCCCGGCCAACATCATCCTGGCCGATCAGTTCAACCAGTTCGTTGACGGCTACTCCATCGGCTCCAACGATCTGACCATGCTGATTCTCGGCTGCGACAGAAACAACGATACCGTTTCCGCCCTCTTTGATGAAAGAAACCTGGCCATCAAGAGAGCTGTCCGCCACCTGATCGAAACTGCACACAGAGACGGCAAGACCGTTTCCATCTGCGGACAGGCACCGTCCGTATATCCGGACTTCACGGAATTCCTCGTCAAGAGCGGAATCGACTATGTATCCGTCAACCCGGATATGGTCAAGGCCACAAAGAGAAATGTAGCTCGTATCGAACAGAGACTCATGCTGGATGCAGCAACAGGCAGAGGACTGAAGGATACGACGGATTATACCTGGTAATATTTTGATGATCGGAAAGACATTCGGGGCTGCTCGGGCGGTCCCGATTTGTCGCATCCGAAAAAGAAAGAAGGAGGACCCATGCAGTTAACCAGCCGTCAGAAAGAAATTACCCGGATCGTGCGGGAAAACGGACCGATCACCGGCGAAATGATTGCGGAGCGGCTTCATGTCACAAGAAGTGCTCTTCGGGGCGATCTGGCAGTCCTTCTTTCCGGAGAAGTGATTGCGGCCCGGAGGAGACTGGGATACTATTATCTGGGCGGGGGAGAAGACCCGGCAGCAGCAGCCATTCACGGATGCACCGCCGAGCAGTGCATGAGCCGTCCTGTCCTTGTGGACGGTGACGCCAATGCCTATGATGCGGCGGTCATGCTTTTCACCGAAGACATCGGCACCCTTTTTGTAGGGAAAACAGACGATGTCATGGGCGTCGTATCCCGCAAGGACCTTTTGAAATCCGCCATGGGCAGAGAAGATCTGGCCAAAGTGCCGATTTCCATGGTCATGACATCCCGGTCCAAGATGATCTATGCCGAACCCGATGAAGATATGGTTTCCGTGGCCCAGAAGCTCATCGACTATGAAATCGACTGCCTTCCCGTAGGAACCTTCCAGGATGTGGGAGGAGAGAAGAAATTCGTCCTGAAGGGAAGGATTTCCAAGACAAATATCACCCGCCTTCTCCTTGATCTGGGACGGGGGAAGCATTAAGGAGGATTTATGACCAAGATTCCGGAAGTTTATGTAGTATCCGATTCTCTGGGAGATACGGCGGAAAGCGTAGCCAAAGCCACCGTTTCCCAGTTTGATGAAAATATCGATATCATCCGTGTGCCCTTCATCCGCCATACCGAGCAGATTCAGAGTGTAATTGATGAAGCGGCGGAACGCGGCGCCGTAGTATGCCACACGCTGGTCAGTGCGGAGCTCCGGGCCGACTTTGAACGGATTGCCGAAGCAAAGCACGTGAAGTATGTGGATATCCTGGGACCCATGCTGAACATGGTGGGAACCGTTTCCACTACCCGCCCGCGCATGAAGCCGGGCATCATCCACAAGCTGGATGAAGAATATTTCAAGAAAGTGGAAGCCATCGAATTTGCCGTCAAGTATGACGACGGAAAGAATCCGGCCGGCTTCGAGAAGGCGGATGTCGTCCTTATCGGCGTATCCCGCACCTCCAAGACGCCTCTTTCCATGTACATGGCGCATAAGAAATTCAAGGTAGCCAATCTGCCCCTTGTGCCGGAGGTACAGCTTCCGGAGGAAATCTTCCATGTGCCGCCGTACCGCATCGTGGGACTCATCATCGATCCGTACAAGCTGAATACCATCCGGAGCGAACGCATGAAGGCGCTCGGCTTCTCCGGCACGGCCAACTATACGGACATCGACCGCATCGAGGATGAGCTGTCCTATGCGAAGGAAGTCATGCGTCAGCTCCACTGCCCGGTCATTGATGTTTCCAATAAGGCCATTGAGGAAACGGCCACCCGCATCATGTCTATTGTGCAGAGAAACAAGGAACTCTACGGAGATAAATACTGAGAAAAGAAAAGCTCCCGCTCTTTCAGGGCCGGGAGTTTTTTTGATTCTGAAAAAAGAAATCCGGTATGCGGCACCGCTTTTCCGCGGGCAGTACGGATTTTTCCGGACACCGGGCGGGCTGTGCTACAATAAGGAAAAAGAAGGAATCATTCCGAAGGAGGGATCGTATGAATACCCGGGAAGACAATGAAAAAAGAGAACTTTCCTTTCTGTGCAGCCGTGCATTTCCGTCTGCAAAGGCGACGCGGCAGAGAAAGGAGGAGAAGGACCCGCTCCGCATGGATTTCCAGCGGGACCGGGACCGGATTCTCCACTGCAATGCCTTCCGGAGGCTGAAGCACAAGACGCAGGTCTATATCGCGCCCATGGGCGATCATTACCGGACGCGCATGACCCACACTCTGGAGGTTGCCCAGATCGGACGGACCATGGCCCGGGCGCTCTGCCTCAATGAGGACCTGGTGGAAGCCGTCGGCCTCGGCCATGATTTGGGACATACGCCCTTCGGTCATGTGGGAGAGCAGGCGCTGGCAGAGGTATACGGCCACTTCGAGCACAATGAGCAGAGCCTCCGTATTGTGGATGTGCTGGAAAAGGACGGAAAGGGCCTGAATCTGACCGATCAGGTGCGGGACGGGATCGTGAATCACTGCGGCAGTCTCCGGGCGCACACCCTGGAGGGGGCGCTCATCAAGTATGCCGACCGGATTGCCTATCTCTGCCACGATTACGACGATGCGGAAAATATGGGCCTCATCGGGCCGGACGACATTCCCGGATACATCCGCCGGGTGATCGGCGTGACCCATTCCTCAATGATTACCGCCATGGTCACCGATGTGGTGGAGCATTCCATGCAGGATGAAACGGACGGCATTCACATGTCGGAGGAGGGCGACCGCATCCTTCTCGATTTCCGGCAGTTCATGTTCCGGGAAGTCTACATGTCTCCGGCGCTGATTCCGGACAGGAAAAGAGGAAGCAGCGTGGTGAAGCAGCTTTTCCTCTACTACACGGAAAAGAAAAAGGACGGCTCTTATTATGAGGACAGACTGCCGGAGAAGCAGCTCGCTGCGGCAGGCGGCGATGTGCCGAGAGCAGCGGCTGATTACATTTCCGGTCTGACCGATAATTTCGCCATCAACCTTTTTGAAGACATCTTTGTTCCCCGCTACTGGACCTTCAAGAAATAAAAAGAAAATAGATCATCCCAAATCCCGGCCAGCGCCGGGATTTTTGCACATTTTGCGAAAAAATCTTGTTTGCGGAAAATACAGATATCAGGAATTTTGTTTCCAGGCAAGCATGGTTTTTACTAGATATTTAGTATAAAACTGACGGATCATGGTACAATAGTACAAGGATTAAAAGAGGGAAAAAGAAAGGGGCGCGGATATGGAAGATGTAAAGGATCTTTTGGGACGCCTGATGACGAGAGTCGCCGGAAGCGGAGTCTCCGATGAGGATTTGAAAAGGCAGATCGATGCCATTTACAGCATTTATGCCGGGGTCATGGGACCGGAGCAGATCATCGTGCAGGCAAGCCGCTACAACGCGGTGAAATATATTCATGATGAAAATCCGAGAATCCGTCTGATCGGGATGGAGCGGATGATTCTGGAAAGCCGGGATTACAGCCGCCAGCCCACGGATGAGGAAGTGCCCGCCATTATCGATAAGCTGGAGGACAAGCTGGCTTCCATGCTGGCCCGGCAGGCTGTGGAGCGGCAGCTGGAGGACAAGATTGCCGACCGGCTGGAGGAACGCCATCAGGAATATATCGACGAGATCCGCCGGGAAATCATTGAGGAGGAGACGGGCGATGCGGAAACGGCGCAGAGCCGGCGTCATCTGGAAAAGCTGAAAAAGCTGGATGGGGTGCATCTCACCTCCACCGTCATGGAAGCGGTGCGTCCGCAGCACCTTTCCGATATCGTCGGACAGGCGCAGGCTGTGAAAGCCCTGCAGTCCCGCATTGCCTCGCCCTTCCCGCAGCATCTGATCCTTTACGGACCGCCGGGCGTGGGGAAAACCACTGCCGCCCGGCTCGTGCTGGAAGAAGCGAAGAAGAAACCCTATACCGCTTTTGCCCCGGATGCCCCCTTCGTGGAGTGCGACGGGACGACCCTCCGGTGGGACAGCCGGGATATGACAAATCCCCTGATCGGTTCCGTTCACGACCCGATTTACCAGGGCGCATCGAAGGAGCTGGCCGATGCGGGCATTCCCGAACCGAAGCCGGGGCTTGTCACCGAAGCGCACGGCGGCATCCTCTTTATGGATGAAATCGGGGAACTGGACCCGATTCTGCTGAACAAGCTCCTCAAGGTTCTGGAAGACAAGAAGGTCCGCTTCGAATCGGCCTATTACGACGAGGAAGACCCGGCCGTTCCCGAGTATATCCGGAAGCTTTTCCGGGACGGCGCACCGGCGGACTTTATTCTCATCGGCGCGACCACCCGGCAGCCCTGGGAAATCAATCCGGCCATCCGCTCCCGCTGTGCGGAGGTCTTCTTTGACCCGCTGCAGCCGGAGGAAATTACGGAAATCATCGAAAATGCAGCGCGGAAGCTGGACATCACTCTGGAAGAGGGCGCTGCAGAAACCATCAGCCGGTATACCGCAGAGGGACGGAAAGCAGTCAGCCTCCTTGCCGATGCATACGGGCTGGCAGTGAATGAAAAGGGCAGCACGGAGGATATCCGGATTTCCCGGAAACTGGCAGAGGACACCTGCCGGGCGAGCCGTATGACCCCGTGGATTCGTCCGAAGAAAACGGAAGAGCCCCGAATCGGCCGGGTGTACGGCCTGGGCGTGGCGGGCTACTGGGGAAGCACCATCGAAATCGAGGCGGCGGCTTTCCCCGCCCGGAGCGAAGGCCGGGGCACCCTGCGCTTCAATGATACCGCCGGCTCCATGGCGAAGGATTCCGCGGCAACTGCTGCGGCAGTGGTCCGTTCCCTCACGGGAAAAAGCCTGTCCGACTATGACCTGCATGTAAATGTTGTCGGCGGCGGAAATATCGACGGACCCTCTGCGGGCTGTGCCATCGTGTGCGCCATCGTTTCCGCCCTGGAAAAGAAGCCGCTCCGGCAGGATGTGGCCGTGACGGGGGAAATTTCCCTCTCCGGGGAAGTGAAGCCTGTAGGCGGCGTCCGGGAAAAGGCATTCGGCGCACGGCAGGCGCAGATGAAGGAAATGATTATTCCCTGGGAAAACAGGGAGGATATAGAAGACTTTCCGGGACTGACCGTTGTGCCGGTGAAGCACATCGGGGAAATTCTCCGGCGGATGACCGCAGGAGACAGCCCGGAAGAATAACGGAACAGGAGGAATATTTTGGCTGACAACGACTGGAAGGGCGAAAACGGCTACAGGAGCCGGAAGAACAGGCCGAAGGACACCGATTCCATGCTGGTCACCCGGATTCCGCCGCAGAATATCGAGGCGGAGAAATCCGTGCTGGGCTCCATGCTTCTCGACAAGGACGCCATCCTGACCGCAGAGGATATGCTCAATACGGATGATTTCTACCGGGAAGCCCATGCAATCATCTTCAAGGCCATTCTGAACCTGTCCCATCGGGGAGAACCGGCGGATATACTGACCGTCACGGAAGAGCTCCGGAAGCTGGGCCGTCTGGACGATGTGGGCGGGCTGATTTACGTCAATGAGCTTCCCGCCAGCGTGGGCACCACGAAATCGGTGGGACGCCATGCGCAGATTGTGGCAGACAAGGCCAAGCTTCGCCGGCTGATCAATGCGGCAGCCACCATTGCCGATGAAGCGTACAACCAGCAGGCCGAGGTGGCGGACATCACCGATGAGGCGGAACGGTCCATCCTGGAGGTGACCCGGGACGAAAGACGGAGCGACTTCACGCCCATCGGGAAAGCCGTGCAGAACGAGCTTCAGGAAATCACGAGAAAATTCAAGAACAAGGAAAATATCACCGGTCTGGCTACAGGTTTTCCCTCTCTGGATGCCCTGACGAACGGATTCCAGAAGGGGGATTTTATTATCGTTGCGGCCCGTCCGTCCATGGGGAAGACCGCCTTCGTGCTCAATATGGCAAAGAACATGAGTATTTCCTCTGCCCATAAGAGCGTTGCCTTCTTTTCTCTGGAAATGTCGAGGGAACAGCTTGTACAGCGTCTCCTCTGCTCCACCGCACTGGTGGACTCCTCCAAAATCCGTACGGGCCGCATTTCCACACAGAAGGAATGGGACCGTCTGGCCAATGCGGCAAGCGTCCTCATGGATGCGCCGCTCTGGATCGATGACACCCCGGGAATTTCCGTAGGCGACATCCGCTCCAAATGCCGCCGCCTTAAAGCGGAGCACGGACTGGATGTGGTCATGATCGACTACCTCCAGCTCATGCAGTCCAAGAACGCATCCCGGAACGGCGACAACCGGCAGCAGGAAATTTCCGATATTTCCCGCTCCCTGAAAAGTCTGGCCCGTGAGCTGAACGTGCCGGTCATTGCCCTTTCCCAGCTGTCCCGAAGCGTGGAAGCGCGCCAGGACCACCGGCCCTTCCTGTCGGACCTGCGTGAATCGGGCTCTCTGGAACAGGATGCGGACATGGTCAGCTTCCTTTACCGGGAAGCCTACTACAACCGGGAAATCGAGGATGATGATCCCCGGAAAAATGAAACGGAAGTTATTCTGGCGAAAAACAGAAACGGTCCGGTCGATACGGTGAAGCTCCACTTCGCAGGCCAGTTCACGCTCTTCTATGAACTGACCAACCGGGAACCGCCGCCGGATATGCAGGGATGAGGATGAAAGATGGATTTATTTGGACATGAAGATCCGGAGGAATATGCACTCCGCCGGAAAAGAGAAATTATGGGAGACACCGGAGGGTCCATATTTCCGACTCATGAGGAGCTGGAGCAGACTATCCGGGACTGCAGCCAGTGTCCGCTGAGAAAGGAAGGCGGTCTGGGGCCGGTCCTTTCCAGCGGGCCTGAGGACAGTCCGCTCATGATCGTGGGAGAAGGACCGGGAGCGGTCGAGGATGACTACGGCGCACCGCTGATCGGTCCGTCGGGACAGCTGCTGGACAAGGCGCTCTGGTCCGTAGGGATTACCCGGGACCATGTATATGTGACGAATATCGTCAAATGCCGTCCCCGGGGAAACCGCACGCCCTCTCTGGAGGAAGGCGCCTTCTGCGGAAATATCTGGCTGGCAAAGGAAATCGGACTGATTCGGCCGAAGGTGATTGTCGCCCTCGGCAAGGTGGCCCTCCGCTTCTTTCTGGGGAGAGAAGCAGGCATCATCAGAAGCCGGGGACACTGGCTTTCCTATCAGGGGATTTCCGTCATGCCCACCTACCATCCCGCCTTCCTGCTGCGGCAGCAGGGAAGGGATCTGGTGCAGTCGAAATGGCAGGTCTACTATGACCTGAAAGCGGCGAAGGAAAAAGCATCCGCTCTTGCACCGGACTGGGTATGGAAAAGTGAAAACATGCCGGATCTTCTGGGCGGACTGGAAGAAACAAGAAAGAAAAGACACGGGGTTTTTTAAGAGAAAAAAAACAAAGAGGGGAATCAAATGAATAAAAGAGGAATAGCATGGCTCCTGGCGGCTCTGCTTCTCGCAGGAACGTCTGCAGCATCAGCCAGGACGGCGGAACCGGAGAAATCCGCTCCGGCAGTAGAAAATAAGGCACCCGTTGCAGACTGGACACAGGCAGTCAGAAAGGCGCAGATTCAGAAGGCAGAAAAAGAAGGGAAAGCCGTGCAGGCAAAGCCGGGGAAAGCGGAGGAACCGGCCGTTTCTGTTCAGACGAAAGCAGAATCTCCCGCAGCGGAGGAAGAAAAGGTTAAAAAGCCGGATTTCAATGACAAGCGCATAGAAATCAACCTGGCCAGCCGCCTCCTGACCCTCTATCAGGGCGACGTGGGCATACGGATGTACCCTGTCGCTCCGGGCAGGCCCGATTCCCCGACGCCGCTGGGACGCCGGAAGGTCGTGGAAATGATTGTCAATCCGGAATGGATCGACCCGGATGATCCGAAAAATCCGATTCCCTCCGGACCGGACTGCCCGCTGGGATACCGGTGGATCGGCATCGGAGGCAACTACGGCATTCACGGGACGAACAATCCCCGCTCCATCGGAAGCTATGCTTCCCACGGCTGCGTCCGGATGTGGGAAAAGGACGTGGAGGATCTCTTCCAGCACATCGTGATGGGGATTCCCGTGGACATCCTCTATGAAAGAGTCGTTCTCACAAAGGGGACAGACGGCACCGTTTCCTACTACATCTATCCGGACGGCTACAGCAGAGAACCCCTCACCGCGAAGACGGTACGGAAGAAAATCAATGCCTATGCCGACGGTGCGGGAAACTTTGTTTCCGACGAAGAACTGGAAGCCTCTGTCCGCGCCTCCGACGGGACGCCCCGCGAGGCAGCCCGTGTATATGACCTGGTTGTCGGCGGAAAGAAGCTCAGCAAGAGCGCCGTGGAAAAGAACGGAACCATCTATCTGCCGGCTCTGGATACGGCAAGGGCGCTTTCCGTTCGTGCGGAATGGTCCCCCAACTGGCAGGAGCTCCGCACACCTCTGGGAAAAGCAAGAGGAGACGTGCGGAACGGCATCATCTATATCCGGTCAAAGGATACGGAAGCACTCTTCGGACGCAAAGGCGAGCTGAAGGACGGCATGTATATTCTGTAAAAGAAAATTTCGGGAAAAGAAAAAGGAACCTGTTTCGGCAGGTTCCTTTTTTGATGAAAATCAGAAATCCGGAAACGGCAGGGCGGATTCCGGGAAATAAAAAACCTCCCCGAAGGGAGGAATCTCAGGTCTTCCAGGCCTGGGGAAGAAAAAGCGCGGCGGCAGACCCCACGGCAAGCAGGGCAAACTTGATGCCCGTAGGCGCCGTGTAAACGGCAGACAGATCGGAAATGACATACAGCAGAATCAGCACGGCAGACAGCCAGTTTCCCCGGGGCGCCAGAGAAATCCGCTGATACCAGGCTGTGAAAAGCAGCGTATAGGCGAAAGGAACCGTCAGAAACTGGATGATCCCCAGCACAAGGATCAGATTCGTGCGGGGACTCTCCGGGGCAAAATGGAAGAAAGCCATGTAGGCACCTGCCATGAGCGCCACACAGAGAAGACCCAGACCGGCTGGCGCTGCAAGGCGGAAAAAGCAGGCCCGGAAGGAAATGGATTTCCGGAGATCCAGCTTCGTTCTTTTCCACGTAAGAAGAAAGACGAAAAGCGCGGTCAGGATATATTCCGCAAAATAAAATAAAAGGCTTTGCGTAGAAGTCAAGATTTATCCTTTCTATTCCTTATCGGAATTTTCCGAGCCGATTTCGGGGAAAGAAACGGTTTCCTGCGGCGGACGGGATTCAATGCAGATCAGATTTCCGTCCGGATCGGCAAGATAAAAACAGTGCATCGGGCCCCGCGCATCCCGGGAAGACAGAATGCCCGAAACGGGAGAGATGCCCTCTGCGGACATGCGGGACAGCAGCACCTCTGCGGGAAGCTCCGAGAGCAGAGACAGATTGAAGCTGCCGATGCGGGCATATCCCGCAGAAAGACGGTAGCCGGCGGGACGCTGCCGCAGAACAATCGAAAGAGAACCCCGGGAGAGAAGGATTTCCCCGTCCGTCCGGACCTCCTTCATGCCCAGGATATCCCGGTAAAAATGAAGACTCTTTTCCGTATCCGAGGCAAGGAGCAGCACTCGGTTGTTATCCAGTAATTTCATCGCAATCCCCTGTGTGAAAGATATTTTCTATTATATAGCCTTTTGCCCGCGGAAGAAAGAGAACCGGCCCGGCGCAAAAGAAAAAAGACGGCACACAGCCGTCTTTCCGTTCTGGAGCGGATGAAGGGAATCGAACCCTCGTACCAAGCTTGGGAAGCTCGTATTCTACCATTGAATTACACCCGCATATAGGTACTGATTCAGTATAACAGATAAAAGCACTTTTCGCAAAGAGAAATGGGAAATTTTTGTAATTTTTATGGAAGAAGAAAATTCCGGCTGAAGGACAAATGCAGAAAACTGCGGGACTTAACGGCAGAGTTGGGGACGGCAAATTGCCGTTGCGGGAGCCGGGGTAATGTAAGTCATATTTGCTGTGATGCAGCTGTGAATACCGGTGCAAACTGCGCCGGCAGAGCGGTGTTTATTTTGGTATGGTTTTCCGTTCGATGGCTCAGAAGAAGGCGTTTCCTGCGGCAAATCCGAGCCAGCAGAGGAGGAAGCCGCCCAGGACGTTCAGGAGAAGGTAGGAGAGGCCTGCTCCGATTTCTTCGTGGAGAATCAGGAAGGAGAAGAGTTCCATGGTGTAGGTGGAGAAGGTGGTGAATCCGCCGAGAAGGCCGGTGGTCAGAAGGAGCTTGTACCGCGGCTCGATTTCGGCGTGGTTTCCGAAGTACACAAAGAGAAGGCCGAAGAAGAAGGAGCCGATCAGGTTGACCAGAACGGTGCCGTAAGGGTAGGAGGTGCCGCCGTGTTCGTTGGCGAGAAGGGTGACTCCGTAGCGGAGGACGGAGCCTGCGGCGCCGCCGAGAGCGATCAGAAGTATTTTGTCCATGATGCCTCCCGATGGGAAATGATGGGTTTGACAGAAACAGTTTATCCATTATAGCAAAAAGGCAGAGAAGGGGAAAGGGCACATTCCGGCGCGGCAGAGTGGATGAGGAACGGAAAATAGGGTACAATGAAATAGAATACAATGACACAGCACGGAAGAGATCACCGCCCGGCCGGCGGGGCTTTTCCGGCAGAATGACAGAAAGAAAGGAAGTGCGGATATGTGGAAAAAAGCAGCTTTGGCCGCCGCAGGAATGGCGGCTGTCCTGAGTATGGGTGTTTATGCGCAGGATAACGGAGGGGCATACGGCTGTACTCCCTGCTGTGCAGCTTATGCGGCAGATACGGAAAAGGCTTCGGAGAGCCGGGAGCTGGTCGTTTATTTCTCTGCTTTCGGAAATACGAGGGAAGCAGCGGAGATCATTGCGGCAAACCGTCAGGCCGATATCTGGGAGATTCGTCCGGAGGAGCCGTATACGCTGGCCGATCTGAACAGCCGTTTCCTGGACAGCCGGATATCCCGGGAGCATGACGATCCGTCCATCCGTCCCGCGATTTCCGGAACGATTGAGAACTGGGACGATTATGACGTTGTTTATCTGGGGTATCCTCTCTGGTGGGACCGGGTGCCGAATATTCTCTATACCTTTGTGGAATCCTATGATTTCAAGGGCAAGACGGTCATCCCCTTTGCGGTTTCCGCTTCGGGAGATGTGGGAGAAAGCGATCTGGATCTGCGGAACCACGCGGACGGCGGATGCTGGCAGGGCGGTACCGGCTTTGATTTCCACCATCCCGAGGATCTGTGCGACTGGCTCAGCCGGGCGGCATACTGAGAAAATCAGAAAAAAGACTATGGAGGAGTTCCATAGTCTTTTCTTTTGCTTCGGGCCGGAAGGGAAATCCGGCGTGTGCAGTTCTTATTTCTTCAGGTAACGGTCGAAGAAATCGGTGATGATGCGGAGGACTTCCTCCTGATTCCAGTAGATGCCGCCGTGGGCTGCATCCTTGACGAGGTATCTTTCCGCAGGGATATTTTTCTGCCGGAGGGCCTGGAAGAGCAGATCGGTCTGGGAGGGGGAGACGACGGTGTCCGCCGTGCCGTGCATGAGGAGCATGGGGGCGCTGGACGGGCTGATATAGGAAATGGGATTGGCTGCATCAGCCTTTTCGGGGTTGGCATTGATGCCGCCGTCAGTGCCGCCGAAAACGGGGGAGCCGTTGACCCAGAGGGCTTCCGTGGCGCCGGGGCTTCTGTGTTTTTCCTGCACGTCTTCGCTGTAGTCTTCACCGATGCGGGTAAGGTCGGAAAGGCCGTACAGGTCGACGGCTGCTTTCACATCGCTGGTGACGTTCAGGTTGTCGCCCTTGTCAAAGGTGCTGCTGCCGGAGGGGACGCCGACGAAGGCGGACAGGTAGCCGCCGGCGCTTCCGCCGATGACGCCGATCCGGTCGGGATCGATTCCGAACTGGTCCGCATGGGCTTTCAGGTAGCGGACAGCGGCCTTCACATCCTCAAGGGGAGCAGGGAAGGTGGCGGTGGGAGCGACGCGGTATTCCACGGAGGCGGTGACATAGCCGTGCTCTGCCAGATACATCCGGAGCTGGGCGCTGTTGTCCTTATTGGCGCTGAGGAAGCCGCCGCCGGGGATGCAGATTACGGCAGGAAGCTTTTCCTTGCTCATGGGGCGCAGGATGTCCATTTTCAGAGCGGTATTCGGATAGCCTCTGGTCGGAGCCTGCTTGTAGACGATATCGGAAATCTGGTTGATAACCGGCGTCTTTACGGGAACGGTAAGAAGGGTGCTTTCTGCTTTCCCTGCCAGTCCTGCCGTAGCGGAATCAACGTGAATCGGTGTTTCCGCCTGAGCGGTGCAGCAGAGGGAAAGGGCAGCGGCTGCGAGTGTGAGAAATATTTTTCTTTTCATGATGGGGCCTCCCTGTCCGGAAGATAATAAGGAATAAAAATATATAATAAATCCAGAATAATACGGCTGTAAATTTTTGTCAAACCGGGGCGCCTCCTGCCGGGGAAGCCTTTCCCGGACAGTGGGAAAATCCCGGCGGTACGGGGAAAAACGGAGAATTTCAGGATTTCGGTCAAAAAATAAGGACTTCCGGTCAATTTTTTTTGAAAAGGGCGGAAAAATTCATTATAATAAATATGTATGACCTGAAAACAAAAAATCAGGGATTTTCTGCTGTAGCTGTGTTGAATGGAATTGGATGAAAAAGGAAGGAACTATGTTTCTTGCAGATACATATGATGTGATTGTAGTGGGAGCGGGCCATGCGGGATGTGAAGCGGCTCTGGCTTCCGCCCGGCTGGGGGAAAAGACCTGTCTTTTTACGATTTCTCTGGAAAATGTAGCCATGATGCCCTGCAATCCGGCCATCGGAGGACCGGGAAAGAGCCATCTGGTGAAGGAAATCGATGCTCTGGGCGGAGAAATGGGAATCGCTGCGGACCGTACGGCGGTGCAGATGCGCATGCTGAACCGCGGAAAGGGACCGGCGGTGTATTCTCTGCGGGCCCAGTCGGATAAGCAGGCTTATCACCGCTTCATGAAGCAGGTCATTGAGAATACGGAAAATCTGGACCTGAAGCAGGCGCAGATCATGGATATTCTCCTGGAGGACGGACGCTGCACGGGCGTGGTGACGGAGCTGGGAGAGGAATACCGGGCCAAAGCGGTCATTCTCTGTACGGGGACGTACCTGGACAGTGAAATTATCATCGGGGATACGATGTACTCCGGCGGACCGAACGGGATGCGTTCCTCTGTGGGACTGGCAGACAATCTGCGGAAGCACGGCCTGAAAACGCTCCGGTTCAAGACCGGGACGCCGAGCCGCGTGGATATGCGTTCTCTCCATTTTGAGAAAATGGCGCTGGAGAAGGGTGATCCGGAAAACCACGCCTTTTCCTTTATGGATGACCGGGTGAACCGGAATCAGCGGTTCTGCTGGCTGACCTATACGAATGAGACGACCCATAAGATTCTCCGGGACAATATCATGAAGGCGCCGAAGTATGCCGGAAAGATTCACGGCGAGGGACCGCGCTACTGCCCGTCCATCGAGGATAAGGTCATGCGTTTCCCCGACAAGGACAGGCATCAGCTGTTCATCGAGCCGGAGGGGCTGGATACGAATGAAATGTATGTCCAGGGAATGTCCACGTCCATGCCGATGGATGTGCAGTATGCTTTCCTGCGGACCATCCCCGGCCTGGAGGATGTGAAGGTCATGCGTCCGGCCTATGCGATTGAGTACGATTTGCTGGACCCGCTCCAGCTGTATCCTACGCTGGAGGTCAAGAAGCTGCCCGGGCTGTATTCGGCAGGTCAGTCGAACGGGACGAGCGGCTATGAGGAGGCTGCGGCGCAGGGGCTCATGGCGGGTATCAATGCGGCGCTGAAAATCCGGGGTGAGAAGCCTTTCATCCTGGGCCGCCACGAGGCCTATATCGGGGCGCTGATCGATGATCTGGTGACAAAGGGCACCAATGAGCCGTACCGGATGATGACCAGCCGCAGTGAATACCGGCTCATTCTCCGTCAGGACAATGCGGATCTCCGTCTGACCGAGAAGGGACATCAGATCGGACTGGTCGATGAAAAGCGGTACAGCCGGTTCCTGGAACGGAAGCGCCGTTTCGAGGAAGCAATGCATTACATCCGGACGGCGCGGTTCACGCCGAAGAAGGAAACCAATGAAGCGCTGGAAAGAGCGGGCTCTGCGCCTCTTACGACGGGAATCGGTGCGGATAAGATTCTGAAGCGTCCGGAAATGACCTATGAAAAAATGATCCGGTTCCTGGGCTGTCCGGAGTTTGATTCGGATGCTGCCGAGGAAATGGAAATCACCGTCAAGTATGAGGGATACATTGCGCGGCAGGAGGCTGCCGTGAAGAAGGCGGAGAAAATGGAAAACGAGAAGATGCCCGAGGACATCAATTACATGGACATTGACGAGCTTTCCATGGAGTCCCGGCAGAAGCTGGAGCAGGTGCGTCCGGTTTCTCTGGGACAGGCGTCCCGCATTTCCGGCGTATCTCCGGCGGATATGAGCGTGCTTATGGTTTATCTCAAGCGGCACGGCGGAAAGTAAGCGCGTCCGCTGCCTTCGGAGCCGGACGGATGAAAAAGAATTGGATAAAGGAAAAGGAAAATGACAGGGAAAGAAATGATGGAGGCTGCAGGCCTTCCTTTCGATGAGGAGACTGCCGCAAAGCTTTTTCGATACAATGATCTGATCATGCAGATGAATGAAAAGGTGAATCTGACGGGAATCCGGGACAGGGAAGAAAGTCTCGTGAAGAATGTGTATGATTCGCTCACGGTTTATGAGGAACAGTATTTCCCGCAGGGCGGCACGGTCCTGGATCTGGGAACGGGAGCGGGCTTCCCCGGGGCGATTCTGGCGATCCTTCGTCCGGATATGCACTTTGTCCTGATGGATTCAATCCAGAAAAAGCTTCTCTGTGTGGAAAAGGCGTGTGAGAAGCTTTCCGTCAAAAATGTGAAGTGCGTCCATGTACGGGCCGAGGAAGCGGGACGGCGGAAAAAGACGCGGGAGTCCTTCGACGTGGTCACGGCCCGGGCGGTGAAGTCCATGCCGGTGATTTCGGAATGGGCGCTGCCGCTGGTGAAGAAGGACGGCATTTTTGCGGCCATGAAGGGCCCCGGTGCGGCGGAGGAGCTGCGGGATGCAGGACGGATTCTCCGGGAGCTGGGCGGTACGCCGGAAAAGCAGAAGGAGCTGACCCTGCCCGGCGGGGACAGACGGTGCATCCTGTATATCCGCAAAACAGGCCTTTGCCCCAAGACGTACCCGCGCAAGGTGGGCGTCGCAGAGAAAAAGCCGATTCTGGGTGAATAGACAGCCCGGTTTCATGATATAACTTGCTATATAAAGAAGATTTTAGTATACTGCTATTGACCGCGAGTCTATTATGAGGAAACAGCAGGGAAGGAATGACATGACGTTAACGGCAAAGGCTGAACGGACAAAGGCGAAGCTTCTGGCTTCGGCAAGAAAACTGATCAGCGAAAGAGGCTTCGATCACGTATCGGTAGAGGACATTACCCGGGACAGCGGGGTGGCCAAGGGAACCTTTTACCATTATTTCAAATGCAAGGAAGATGTAGTGGCGGAGATTTCCTTTATTTCCGCACAGGAAATCATCCGGAAGGCTACGGAATATGAGGGCACCGTCCAGGAACGGGTATTTTTCTACGTGACCCATGTTTTCAAGGACGGAGAATGGTCCGGCCTGCGTCTTGTCCGGCAGTGGCTGCGGGATTCCATGGACCCGGACGGAAGCCGGGAATCGCAGGAAGCCGTCATCAATATGCATCAGACGATTAAGAAAATCCTGACGGCGGCTATCGGAGAGCGGCCGGGGGATCTGCGGAAGGATGCTCCCATAGAGACGCTGGCAAAGCTTTTCATGAGCCATATCACCGGGGTTATGACGCTCTGGTGCATCATGAACGGCACCTTCAGTCTGTCAGACCCGGGAGGTCTCAAATATACCAAGCTGAATATCGATAATCTGCTGAGTCCGTATATTATCCGATAAAAGCGGCAGGCGGTGCATCTGCTGCGGATTCTTACCGCAGAACCTGCGGTAAGAGACAGCGGAGTCCCGGAGCGTCCGGGGCTCTTTTTCCATTTTCAGAGAAAGGAGACGAAGTGCCCGTGAATGAAGTGAAAATGCCGAAAAGGCCTATTCTGACGTACTATATCATTATCCTGGCGTGCATCTTCCTGTTCAACGGCCTGCTCATGCCCATGTTCCGGGAGAGCGAGGTCAAGGAGGTGGATTATTCCGCTTTCATGACCATGACGGAGGAAAACAGCATCAGCAAGGTGGAAATTGAGGAGAATCAGATTCTCTTCAAGAAAAAGGGAGATGACCAGACCACCTATAAAACAGCCCGCATGGATGACCCGGCGCTGATTACGCGGCTCCATGACCAGGGCGTGGATTTTACCGGCCAGATCATCAAGACCATGAATCCGATCCTTTCGGTCATTCTGTCCTGGGTGCTTCCGATCCTCGTTTTCTTCGGCATCGGCCATTACCTGAATAAAAGAATGATGAAAAATATGGGCGGCAGCGGAGCCATGCAGTTCGGCATGGGCAAGTCGAACGCCAAGGTTTTCGTAAAGCCGACGAACGGCATCAAGTTTGCCGATGTGGCCGGAGAGGATGAAGCGAAGGACAACCTGAAGGAGGTCGTTTCCTATCTGCATGATCCGGACAAATACCGGGAAATCGGGGCGAAAATGCCGAAGGGCATCCTTCTCGTAGGGCCTCCGGGGACAGGGAAAACCATGCTCGCCAAGGCCGTAGCCGGGGAGTCGGAGGTTCCGTTTTTCTCCATTTCCGGCTCGGAATTCGTAGAGATGTTTGTCGGTATGGGGGCGGCCAAGGTCCGCGATCTGTTCAAGCAGGCCAAGGAAAAGGCGCCCTGCATCGTATTCATTGATGAAATCGATGCGATCGGCAAAAAGAGAGGCGCATCGGCGCTGGGCGGAAATGATGAACGGGAGCAGACGCTGAACCAGCTCCTGACGGAAATGGACGGCTTCGAGGACAATACGGGCGTCATCATTCTGGCGGCGACAAACCGTCCGGAATCGCTGGACCCGGCGCTGACCCGTCCGGGACGCTTTGACCGGCAGGTGCCCGTAGGCCTTCCGGACCTGCAGGGCAGAGAAGCCATTCTCCGGGTGCATGCGTCTAAGATCAAAACGGCTCCGGGCATTGATTACAACAAGATTGCCCGCATGGCCTCCGGCGCGTCCGGTGCAGAGCTGGCGAATATCGTCAATGAGGCGGCGCTCCGCGCTGTCCGGGACCACCGGAAGTATGCCACACAGGCAGACATGGAAGAATCCATCGAGGTGGTTATCGCCGGCTATCAGCGGAAGAATGCTATTCTGACCGATAAGGAAAAATGCATCGTAGCCTATCACGAAATCGGCCATGCGCTGGTTGCTGCCTTGCAGAACCATTCCGCACCGGTGCAGAAGATCACCATCATTCCCCGTACGAGCGGGGCTCTGGGCTATACCATGCAGGTGGAGGAAGGAAACCACTACCTGATGAGCCGGGAGGAAATGGAAAATCAGATTGCCACCCTGACCGGCGGACGGGCCGCAGAGGAAATCGTTTTCCATACGGCCACCAGCGGGGCCTCCAATGATATCGAAAAAGCTACCCGTCTGGCCCGGGCGATGATTGCCCGCTTCGGCATGAGTGAGGAATTCGGAATGGTGGCGCTGGAAAATGTGACCAATCAGTACCTGGGCGGCGATGCGAGCCTGGCCTGCTCGCCGGAAACGCAGACCCGGATCGATAAAGCCGTATCCGATCTGGTGAAGAAGCAGCACGCCAGAGCGGTGAAGATTCTGACGGAAAACCGTTCCCGTCTGGATGCTCTCGCCAAGTACCTCTATGAAAAGGAAACCATTACCGGGGAACAGTTCATGGAAATCCTGGAAAACGGAGAGGAAAAGAAGGAAACATCCGCCGGAGTACCGGAAGCCCGGGATACATCGGGACTGAATCTGGAAAGACCGTCGGATTTCCGGGAAAACTGATTTCCTGACGGGCTCTGTGATGCCGGCGGTAAAATAAAAACCGGACCCGGTCCGGCAGGGCTGCCGCCGCCTCTTTTTCGGAAGCGGCGGCTCTGTATTTTGAATTTGTATCGGATAAGTGAGGATATCCTATGATGAAGAAAATTGTACTCCCGGCCCTGTCATGGGCGCTGGGAACGGCGCTGATCATCTGCGCCATCCTTCACCTGGGCGGAGATTTCCCGGACCTGGGAAGCTATGTGCAGCCGCGTCTGGGCGCCGGACTGCTCGTATTCCTGATTGCGGGATTTTCTCTGTTCGGCACCTTCCGGAAGGATTTCCTCCGGGATTTCTTCCCTCTGGCGGCGGTGCTTGCCCTTCTCTGGATGGGGACCTTTACCTGGGCGTACGGGTTTGCGTCCCTGCCGGAAAAGAAGCATCTCGGGGATTATTACACGCTGGGCGGCATCCTTTTTGCTCTCCCGTACTTCTATGCGGCCGCCGTCTGGAAGGTCCGCCGCATGAAGGCCCTTTTCGCGGCGCTGGCCTTTGTGTATGCCTTTTTCATGATTCTCCTGCCGCTGGTCTATATCGGATATTACTTCCTCTTCGGCGGGGAAATGGATATGTTCGGCATGATGGCCGTACGCTCCACCCATCTGAAGGAAATCAAGGATTTCGTCCGCATCATGGCCACTCCGGCGAATATTGCGGGACTGGCTGCTGCGCTGGCAGTGCTTTTCTCGGTTTCGTACCTTTTCACGAAAAAGCTCATGACGAAGATCCGCACCATGGAGGATCCCTTCCGCGGCAGCGGGAAAGGCTATACCGCTGCGCTGATTTTCTTCAGCCTTCTCTTTGCCGGCGGATACTACCGGATGATTACCCATGTATTCCCGCTGTCCATTGTGCGGGCCCTGAACAGCAGCGGCAGTGAATTCCAGCTCCTGCAGAAGCTGAATGACAACCTGGACAAAAATACGGCGGAGATGACCTTCCTTACTCCGGGAGCGGGCATTGATGAGGGAACCCATATCGTCATCATCGGGGAAAGTGAAAACCGGGATCATATGAAGGCCTTCACGCCGGATTATCCGGAAAATACAACGCCCTGGCTGTCTGCTATGGCGGAGACGCCGGACTTCTCTCTGAGCCGGCTGGCCTATTCCAATTTCCCGAATACGCTCATGTCTTTGTCCTATGCCATGACCAGTGCCAATCAGTACAACGGCATGAATCTGGAAAAGGTGGTTTCCATGGTGGATGTGGCAAAGAAGGCAGGATACCGCACGGACTGGATTTCCTTCCATAACCGGTCGTCCCTTTCCTCCGCAGGCGTCACCATGATTGCCGAGCGGTGCGATGATTCCTACTGGGAAAAGAATTACGACGGCTATACGCTGGAGGTGCTGAAAAAGCTGCCCCCGGCGAAGAAGCGGGTCATCTTCATTAACATTGACGGCAGCCACTATACTTATCTGGCCCGCGTTCCCGTCGATCTGCGGGATCAGCTCGGCATTTCGGAAAATGATCCGTACCATGACTACGATCTGACCGTGGCCTACAGCGATCTGGTCATGAAGGAAATCTTCGAGTATGCCAAAGCAAACCTGAATCTGAAATCCATGGTTTATTTCTCCGATCACGGGGAAAACATGAAGCATTTCCATACCACAAGCCCCTTCTACTATGATATGGTGCACATTCCCTTCTTCGTCTATCTGTCGCCGGACTATCAGGCGGAAAATCCGGGCATGATGGAAGCGCTGAAGGCGAATGAAAACAGACCCTTCACCAATGACCTGGCCTTTGAAACCGTCACGGGCATCTGGAATGCGAAGACGAATTACTACGATTCCCGCTATGACCTTTCCTCCCCGGATTATTCCATCACGCTGGACAATGCGGTGACCTTTGAGGGAAGAAAACGGATTGCCGATGACCCGGCTCTGCAGAAATAAAGAGCTTTCGGCAGCAAAAAAGAACCGGAAAATGAGAGTGAATCATTTTCCGGTTCTTTTTATCGTTTATTACGGGAGCTTTCCGGCGTGCCGCAGGGTTCAGCAGTCCGGAGCGTCCGTCTTTTCCTTTTCCGCGGCTTCCTGCTTTTTCCAGCAGGATTCGCAGATGCCGTAGATTTCCACCTTATGGCCCGTCACATGGAAGGAGGGGCCTGCGTAGCGTTCCGCATCGGGAAGCGGGCACGAGGAGAGGGGAAAGAGATTGTGGCATACGGTGCAGAGCGCATAGTGCCGGTGCCCCTGGCGGCGCAGCTCGTAGAGCGCCGTATTCTCATCGGAAAGGACAGTCTTTTCCACCAGTCCCTTTTTCAGGAAAATGTCAAGGCTTCTGTACACGGTGGATTTCCAGAGCTTTTCATCTTTGCCGAGGGCCTGTCCGATCTTTCCGGCGGAAAGGGGACGGGACGCGGAGGCAAGGATTTCCCATACAGCGAGACGCTGCTTGGTTTTCCGGATATCTTTCGGGAAAGGAATCATGCCCGGCCTCCCTGGAGACTTCTCCGCCTGGAAAGTACCTTCTTCCACTGCTTTCCCGCAATGATGACCAGGAGCAGCGCCACCGATGCGAGCGACACCAGACCGCCCGGGGCGGCATCAAAGAAGAAGGACCCCATCAGACCGGCCATCATGGACAGGAGAGACAGCACCATGGACCAGAGGAGCGTTGCCCGGAAGCCCTTTTCCAGCTGGAGAGCACCCGCTACGGGAAGGGCAATCATGGAGGACAGCACCAGCACGCCGACAATCTTGATGGAAATGGATACCGCTGCGGCCATGATAATGGCAAAGACATAATTGAAAAGGTCGACGCGGATGCCTGCCACCCGGGCGGCTTCTTCATCGTAGGTCATGCAGACCAGGGAGTCATAGAAAAATGCCAGAAGGAGCAGGGAAAAGAGTGTCAGGACCGCAATGCCGATCATATCGGCAGGCGTCACTGTGAGGATGCTGCCGAAAAAGAAGGCGCTGGCATTTCCCCGGATCAGGCCGGAGGAAAGAATGGTGATGGCTGTCCCCGCCGACAGAGAAAGAGTGATGGTGAGGATCAGGTCCAGATAATGGGGAAAATATTTCCGCAGTCCTTCTATGAGAGCGCCGCAGAGGGCGGTGAAGAGGAAGGACCCGGCGATGGGATTCATTCCGGAAAGCATGCCCAGAGAAATGCCCGCCAGGGAGGCATGGCTCATCGTGTCGCCTATCATGGAGGACTTCCGGAGCACCATGAAAATCCCGATGCAGGGACAGAGAAGGGAGATGCAGAGCCCTACGAAAAGGGCACGGTTCATGAAATCATACTCAAACAGAATGGGTCACCGCCTTTACTTCCTTGTCGAGACTTTCCGGGAAGGCCATGATTTCCCGGGCATATTTCTCCGGACTGCACAGATGTCCCCGGCCTTCCTTCAGATGGTAGATTCGGGTGGAATTTTCCAGTGCCGCATCCAGATTGTGCTCCACCGAAAGGATTGTGACCTGCTCCGTACGGTTCATTTCCTTCAGGAGACCGTAAATGACAGCCTGATTCGGCCGGTCCACACCGGTGGAGGGCTCGTCGAGCAGGATCAGGGACGGCCGACCCAGAAAGGAACGGGCCAGTGCGATGCGCTGCTGCTGTCCCCCGGACAGGTCGCCGACGAGACGGTCCCGGAAATCCTCCATGCCCACCAGAGCCAGGACCCGGTCCGTTTCCGAACGGTCCCGGATGGACAGGAGACGGCGGTAGGAATCAAGGCTTTCCTTCACCGTGATGGGGAAACCCTTGTGAATGGACGCATTGGTCTGCGACACATAGCGGACAGCGCCCGGCGATTTCTGAATCGAGCCGGAAACGGGGGAAAGGAAACCCAGGATGAGCTTCAGCAGCGTGCTTTTGCCGCATCCGTTTTCCCCGACAATGGAAATATAGTCGCCCTTCCGAACGGAAAGACAGATATCATCCAGCACCCACGGAGGGCGTCCGGTATAGGAAAAATAAAGATGATCGATCGTGAGCATGAGACTCCTCGCAAAAAAGAAAAATCCGCCGCAGAGGCGGAGAAGGTCGGTTTTCTGCCGATTGCCAAAAAGCAGCATATCCATTATACTTGAAACTGAGTCGCAAGTACAGAGTTTTATGAAGGAGATTCTATGAAATATACCATGGCGGGCGCGCTTCTTCTGGGGGCGCTGCTTTTCGGAGGCTGCGGGCAGGAAAAGCCGGCGGACGGGAAGCTTCCCGTGACGGCCAGCTTTGCCGCTGTGGCGGAAATCGGAAGGGAAATCGGCGGAGACCGGGTGCAGGTGGCCACGCTGATTCCCGAGGGCGCGGAGCCTCATGATTTCGAGCTGAAGCCGAGCAGCGTGAAAACCCTTGCCGGAAGCCGGGTCTTTCTTTACAACGGCCTCGGCATGGAGCCCTGGAAGGACCAGGCGCTGCAGAGCGCGGGAAACAGCAGCCTGATTGCTGTGAAAACCTCTGCCGGCATTGAACCGATTTATCTGGAGGAAGAGCACGGCCATGACCATGAGCCGGGACATGAACACGGCCATGACCACGGAGGAGAGGCTGTCGATCCCCATGTGTGGCTGACCCCGTCGGGGGGCATACAGATGGCGGAAAATATTGCCGCCGCTTATATAAAGGCCGATCCGGACGGCCGGGACTACTATGAAGCGAGAAAGGAAAACTTCATCCGCCGCCTCCGGGCGCTTGATGCGGAATACCGGGAAAAATTTGAACAGGCACCGAAAAAGACCATTGTCGCCGGCCACGATGCTTTCGGGTATCTCTGCCGGGATTACGGCCTCCGTCAGGAGAGCGTGCAGGACGTGTATGCCGAGGGAGAGCCCGGGGCAGGCGATCTGGCCCGTCTCGCCGATTTCTGCCGGGAAAACGGGGTGACCACCGTCTTTGCGGAAGAGCTGGCCAGTCCCCGCGTATCGGAAACGCTTGCCTCCGAGGCGGGTGCCCGGGTGGAAACCATTGATACCCTGGAGGGAAAGGCAGACGGCTCCTACGAGGAGCGGATCGCCGCCAATCTGGAGAAAATCCGGAAAAGCCTGGAATGAGGCCCGGCGGAAAATCCTGCTGTGGTACAATAGAACCATGAATATGGAAGAAAATCAGGTGACGTTATGAGCTTTTGCAATCTTTGTCCCCGGGCATGCCGGGTGAACCGGAAGGAGTCCCTCACGGGAGAAGGCAGTCTGGGATACTGCCGGTGCGGCGTGAAGCCTATCATTTCCCGGGCGGCCCTTCACTACTGGGAGGAACCGTGCATTTCCGGAACGAGAGGCGCCGGGACCGTATTCTTTGCAGGGTGCAATCTGTCCTGCGTATACTGTCAGAATTATGAAATTTCCGAGCTGCGGAAGGGCATCGAGGTGACGCCGGAGCGGCTCCGGGAAATCTACTTCGAGCTGATTGAGCAGGGGGCGCACAATATCGATCTGGTGACGCCCACGCACTTCGCCCATGCGATTTTCCAGAGTCTGCGGGAACCCCTGCCCGTACCGGTCGTATGGAACTGCGGCGGCTATGAAAGCGTCCACACCGTGGCATTCCTGCGGAAAAAGATTTCTTGCTGGCTCCCGGACCTGAAATATGCGGAGAGCGGTATCGCAGAGCGGTACAGCCGCTGCCCCGACTATTTCGAAAAGGCATCCGCCGCCATCGAGCAGATGTTCCGCCAGACCGGCCCGTATGAGCTGGACAGCGACGGACTTCTCCGGAAGGGGGTCCTGATCCGCCATCTGATTCTCCCCGGCCAGGTGAAGAATACGAAGGAAGTCATCCGCTATGTGGCAGAAACCTTTGCGCCGGGGGATGTGCTTTTCTCCCTCATGCGCCAGTACGTCCCCTGCGGCCGTGCAGCGGAATTCCCCGAAATCAACCGCCGCATCACCGACGAGGAATACGAGGAATGCGAAAGCTACATGGAAGAAATGGGCATCACCGACGGCTACGTTCAGCAGAAGGACAGCTCCGACAAAATCTTCATTCCCGCCTTCGACGGCACGGGGGTGCTGAAAAAATAAAAAGAACTCCTCATCGCAGAGATGGGGAGTTTTTTTGCGGTCCGAAAAGAAAAAGCCGGACCGTACGGGAAACGGAAGCCGGAATCGGAATCCCTGCGGGAAGATGAGACTGCTTTCCCGCAGGGATTTCTTTCGGCGGATTCTTTATTCCTTTGTTTCTCTTCCGTGCGCTCTTTCCATGAATTTCTTCTCATTCACGAGGAAGCGGACATGGTCGGCTGTTCCGATTTCGCCGAAGGGGTCCCGGACCGTGATTGTAAAGGTGATCTTTTTCCCTTCCGCTGCAGTGACCTTTGCCTCGGCGGTGACGGTGCGCCCTTCCAGTGTGGGCGCCTTGTGGATGACGGTGATGGAACCGCCCACCGTGGTTTCTCCTTCTTCCAGTCCGTCCCGGACAGCGGCGCAGGCGGCCTCCTCCATGACGGCGCTCAGAACGGGAGTGGCCAGGACGGGGAGCGAGCCGCTCCGTACATGACAGGCCAGGTCCTTTTCTTCTACTTTCCGGGATACTGTCCCGGTCATACCGATTGTAATCATACTATTCTCCTTTCTCCCCGCAGGGGAGCTTCTGTACTCATTGTACAATGAAAAATCCCGGGAAAACAGGGGCTTTTCCCCACTTTGTCCCCTGTTTTCGTGATATACATATAGATATGATATAATATAAGGGTATATTTCCCCTGATTTCAGGGACAGTGTTTCATTTTGAGGTGCCTTTTGGAAGAGCAAAACCATCACAGCCCGGAAGAGGCAAAAGAAAAAATCAGAATGGTGCTGAAGCAGAGGAAAGCCGCTGCGGCAGGGGTGATTCTCCTTCTGCTCGTTCTGGCTGCGGGCATTTATTTTTATGCTTTTGACCGGCCGGACCTGCACGGGAAAGCCCGTGTGGAGATTCCCCGGAATGCGACCGGCCGGGATATCGGCGATCTGCTGGAAAGCAAGGGCGTCATCCGGAGCGGCACGATGCTTCGTTTCTATACACGGCTTTTCGGTACGGGAAATGAGCTGCAGAGCGGCATCTATACGATCCGGCAGGGACTGTCGGTCCGGGAGGCGCTGAAAGAGCTGCAGAGCGGGAAGGCGGATACGGTGACCGTCACGGTGCCCGAGGGCTATACCGTCCGGCAGATTGCAGGCGTGCTGAAGGAGGCCGGAGTGGAAGGAGCGGACCAGTTCGAGGAGACCGCCGCTTCCTACGGCCCGCTGAAATACCAGTACGGACCGGCGGCTGTGCCCATCAAGGCGGAGGGATTCCTTTTCCCCGATACCTATCAGATTCCCCGGTCGTACACGGCGAAGCAGATCTGCGACGTGATGTATAAAAGAACCGATGAGGTCCTGAGCCCGCAGATCCGGGAAGAGGCAAAGAAGAAAAATATTTCCCTCCATGACCTGATGACGCTGGCCTCCATGGTCGAAAGGGAAGCGCGCTTCCGGGAAGACCAGGTGCCGATTGCCTCGGTCATGCTGCGGCGTCTCCGGGAGGGAATGCCTCTCCAGATCGATGCCACGATTCAGTACATTCTCGGGAGCCCCAAGGCGGAGCTGTCTATCAGCGATACACGGATTGAGTCGCCCTACAATACATACCTCCATCCGGGACTTCCTCCCGGACCGATCGGGGCGCCCGGTGCGGATGCCATCATGGCGGTGCTGAATGCAGACCCCGGGGAATACCTGTACTATGTGGCCCAGGCGGACGGACACCATGTGTTCACGAAAACCTATGAGGAGCATCAGGCGGAAACGGAGAATATCTATGGAAGCAGCGAGTAAAACGGAAGCGGTAAAGGCAAAGCTCCTGGCTCTGGCGGAAAGGGACGGCGTGCCGGTGATCCGGGAAAACGAGCGGCAGCTTCTCATCCGGGCGGCGGAAAAAATCCGGCCCCGGCGCATCCTGGAAATCGGGACGGCCATCGGCTATTCCTCCCTGCTTCTGGCGGAGGCTTTCCCCGAGGCGGAAATCGACACGCTGGAAATCGATGAGAAGCGGTGGGAAACAGCGAAGAAGGCCCATGAGGAAGCCGGTGTTTCCCATCGGATACACTGCCATCTGGGCGATGCGGCGCAGATTCTGCCCGCCTTATCCGGGCCGTATGACTTTGTCTATCTGGACGGCCCCAAGGGACAGTACCTCCGGGAGCTTCTGGAAATCGAACCGAAGCTGGCGGAAAAGGCGGTCATTGCGGCGGATAATGTCCTCTTCCGGGGACTGGTCCGGCAGGAAGGCCCGGTTCCCCATCGGTACCGTACGCTGGTCATGCGTCTCCGGGAATATATTGCTTATACGGAAAAACACTACGAGACCGTCATCTATGAAGAAGGAGACGGTCTGGCTGTATCGGTCAGATAAAAAGACAGAAAAGGAAGCCTTCTCGGAAGGGCTTCTGTACAGAAAGGAATGTCATGAATAAAATAGAACTTCTCGCTCCGGCGGGAACGATGGAAAAAATGAAGATGGCTCTGCTTTACGGAGCCGATGCGGTATACCTTGCGGGAAAGGGCTTCGGCCTCAGAGCGTACGGCGGCAATTTCTCCCGGGAGGAATTGAAGGAAGCCGTGGAATATGCCCACAGCATGGGAAAGAAAGTCTATGTCACGGTGAATATCATTCCCCGGAACGAGGATCTGACCGGGCTGGATGATTATCTGAAATATCTGGAGGAAATCCATGCCGATGCGGCGCTGATTTCCGATCTGGGCGTATTCTCCCTGGCAAAAGAGGTCGCACCGAATCTGCCCATCCATGTTTCCACGCAGGCCAGCAGTGCAAACTGGAGAACCGTGGCCATGTGGAAGAAGCTGGGTGCCTCCCGTGTCGTTCTGGCAAGAGAAGTTTCCGTGAAGGAAATGGCCGATATCCGCCGGAAGGTCGATATCGAGCTGGAAGTATTCGGCCACGGCGCGATGTGCATTTCCTGGTCCGGCCGCTGTCTCCTGTCCAATTTCTTTACCGGAGGACGGCGCCAGTCCAACCGGGGTGAGTGCATCCAGGCGTGCCGCTTTCATTATTCCGTCATGGAGGAATCCAGACCGGGGCAGTACTGGCCGGTGGAAGAGGATGCGCACGGCACCTACATCTTCAACAGCAAGGACCTGTGCATGATCGATCATGTGAAGGAGCTCATTGAAGGCGGCGCCTCCTCCCTGAAAATCGAAGGGCGCATGAAGAGTGTTTACTATGCGGCGGCTGTCACCGCGGCATACCGCAGAGCCATTGATGCGTACTATGAAGAAGGGGAGAACTACCGGGTCCGCCCGGAATGGCGGGAAGAGCTGGAAAAGGTGTCCCACCGTCCGTATACCACGGCCTTTGCCTTCCAGAATCCGGACGGAACGGCGCAGGAATACGAAAAATCCCAGCCGGAGCAGCCCTATGATTTTATCGGACTGGTTCTCGGATGGGACGAAGCTTCCCACACTGCAAAGGTGCAGCAGCGCAACCATTTCAGGGCCGGAGAAACCGTGGAGTGCCTTTCCCCGAAGGGCGAGGTATTCCCCCTCACCATCGGAGAGCTGACCGATGAAAACGGCGTGAACGTTCCCGCCGCACCGCATCCGCTGCAGGTTCTCTCCATGCATACCGACCGGCCGCTTATGCCGTATACCATTCTCAGGAGGCGCGCTCATGGAAAATGATGCTGTTTATATTGAAATCAATCCTCACGAAGTGAATTATGTCAACCGTATCCTGGAGGGGTATGAATATCTGGGAATCCTGACCACCATCGACCCGCGCCGTGCTGTCTGCTGCATCCATTCCACCGCAGACACCCGGCAGGATGTGATCGACGTCCTGAACCATCTGGATATCCCCGTGAAAATTCTGAGCCGGGAAGAAACGCTCGAAGCGCTCGGGGAATAAGAAAGAGTCCGGTGCAGACATCCGGAAAAAGCCGGAAATGCCGGCCCGGCGGCGGAAAGCACTGCCGGTGTGATGCGGAAAACTGAGATTCTGCGGAATCCCGGAAAAGGAGTATGCTATGGACAGGATCAGACAGCTGTCAGCCTTTCAGATCATTACTATCAGCTTTGCGGCGGTCATTGCCGCAGGAACCCTGCTGCTGATGCTGCCCTTTGCTTCCCATGACGGGGCGGGGCTGACGGATGCCCTTTTCACCGCCGTATCGGCCGTATGCGTTACCGGTCTTGTCACCGTGGATACCGGCACCTACTGGACCTTCTTCGGCCAGCTTGTCATTCTGATTCTCATACAGATCGGCGGCATGGGAGTGGTGACACTGGCCATGATGCTCGCTGTTTTTTCCGGCCGGCATATCAGCCTGATGCAGAGAAGCACTCTGCAGGAAGCCGTGGCAGCTCCGCAGATCGGAGGACTTGTGCGGATTCTGCGGCTGATTTTCCGGGGCACCCTGTGCTTTGAGCTCCTCGGCGCCTGCCTGATGGCTCCCGTATTCATTGCCGATTTCGGGCTCGTCCGGGGGATATGGTTTGCGGTTTTTCATTCCATATCCGCCTTCTGCAATGCCGGCTTTGATCTGCTGGGCATCATCGAGCCGGGAAGCTCGCTGGTGCACTATGCGGACAATCCGGTTATCAATTTCACCGTCATGGGACTTATTATCAGTGGCGGGCTGGGCTTCATCACCTGGGCGGACCTGATTTCCAACGGCAGCCGCATCTCCCGGTACAGCCTCCAGACAAAGATGATTCTCGTGTCTGCGGTCTGCCTGATTGCCGGACCGGCGCTTCTTTTCTACTTCTTTGATTTTGCGGGCATGACGGGAAGCGGACGGTTCCTGGCTTCGCTTTTCCAGTCCGTCACGGCCCGTACCGCCGGATTCAATTCCGTGGACCTTATGACCCTCACCGAGGCGGGGCGGATGGTGCTGATCATCCTCATGCTCATCGGCGGCGGGCCGGGCTCCACCGCAGGCGGCATCAAGACCACCACCTTTTTCGTGCTGCTGGCATCCGCTGCGGCGACCTTTTTCCTGCGGCGGGATGTGGAATGCTTCGGACGGCGCCTTTCTCCGGAATCCATCCGGCAGGCGCTCACCGTTTTTCTCATGTATCTTGTACTGCTTCTGGCAGGAAGCCTCTTCATCAGCTACCGGGAAGGACTGGCCTTTCTGGACTGTCTCTTTGAAGGCGCTTCTGCCATCGGCACCGTGGGCCTTACGATCGGCGTGACCGCACAGGCGGACACTCTGTCCCGGTGTGTGCTCATGGCCCTCATGTTCTTCGGCCGCGTGGGCGGGCTGACGCTCATCTATGCGGCGCATCATGACAGCCGGATCTTTGCCGGCCGGCTGCCGGAGGAAAAAGTCGCTGTCGGCTGATATTCAGAGGAGGAAATATGAAATCGGTACTGCTTATCGGACTGGGCCGTTTCGGCCGTCATGTTGCGAAGAAGCTCTGGGAGCTTCATGATGAAGTGCTGGCCGTGGACAGCAGGGAGGAAAGGGTCAATATGGCGCTGCCCTACCTCACACGGGGACTGATCGGCGACAGCACAAATCCTGCTTTCCTTTTATCTCTGGGCATCCCGAGCTTTGACCTCTGCATTGTCGCTATCGGGGATAATTTCCAGAGCTCTCTGGAAACGACCTCCCTTCTGAAAGAGCTGGGGGCGAAAATGGTAGTCTCCCGCGCTGCCCGGGACCGCCATGCGAAATTTCTTCTCCGGAACGGTGCCGATCATGTGGTCTATCCGGAAAAGCAGCTTGCCGTTTGGACGGCTATCCGGTACAGCTCAGACCATGTATTCGACTACTTTGACCTGGACAGCCAGCATGCAGTCTACGAAATCGCCGTGCCGGACAGCTGGGCGGGAAAGACGGTAGGAGAGCTGAAAATACGCTGCACCTGGCACATCAATATTATGGCGGTGAAGAAAAACGGCGTCATCGATGCCGGCGTACTGCCCTCCACCCGGCTGGAAAAGGATGAAACCATTCTGGTCATCGGGCGGAATGATAAAATCCAGAATGTACTGAAGCTCTGAAAAATACAGAAAACAAACGGATATATGAATGTTATAGCCTCCTGCGGAAAAGCTCTGCGGGAGGCATTTTTGCGTCATACGGTATTTTTACTGGGAATGCGTCCCTGAAAAATTTTGGGATATTTTGTTTTGTAAAGGGGAAACCCGCAGGGACGGCCCGGGCTTTGCCCTGTGGGATGAGCATGCCTCCGCCATGGTGACGCTCCGGGACCTTCTGTGCCACCGCACGGGCGTTGCCGGTCATGACGGCGCCTGGCCGGACAACAGCATTTCCCGTACGGCTTTTCTCCGCCGTCTGAAATACCTGGAACCGAATGCACCGTTCCGCACGGTGGCGCAGTACAGCAATACCATGTACGCTGCCGCCGGGGGAGTGATGGAAGCTGTGACAGGCCGGAAGTGGGAGGACATCCTCCGGGAGGAAATCTTTGAGCCTCTCGGCATGACCCGCACCTACTGCCTCATGGGCGATGCGGAAAAGGAAACCGATCTGGCCGTGCCCTACCGGTGGCAGGAAGGCCTGCAACCCATGGCCCGGTGGAATATCGACATGGCCGGACCGTGCGGCTCCGTGATGAGCACTGCCCGGGATATGGCGAAATGGCTTGCCTTCCATATCCGCGGCGGAATGGCCGGGGACCGGACGCTTCTCACGCCGTCCCGCTTCCTCGACATGCACACGCCGCAGATTCTCATGAACTATCCCCATGTGCGCGGCGGCTGCTCTCTCGGCTACGGCCTGGGGTGGCGCGTCATGGAATACCACGGCCACATCGTGCAGCAGCACACCGGAAAGATCGAAGGATACAGCGCCTTCCAGTTCTATCTTCCCGGCTCGGGAAAGGGCGCGGTGTATCTCCAGAACTTCCACGCCCCGGACAATCCCTTCATTTTTGCCGTGCAGGGCTATCTGCTGGATACCTTCACCGGGCGGCCGAAGGAAGACTGGTGCGCCGCCTATACGGAAAAGCGGGACCATGCACCGGAGGATATGTACCACCATCTAGAGCACGATTATATGCCTGCAGAGACCGTTCCCGGCACACATCCCTCCCATCCGGCGGCGGATTATACGGGCGTCTATGAAAATCCCGGCTACGGCCTCTTCCGCGTGCGGGAAGAGGAAGGCCGCCTCGTGCTGGACGAACGGGCTGTACGCAGTCTGCCTCTCATCCACGTTCACTATGATACCTTCCGCGCAGAAGGCATCAAGGAAGACACCGACCTGTACACCCTGCCGCTCACCTTCTTTGCCGAAGCGGACGGGAAAATCGGCGGATTCACCCTGCCGCTGGAGCCGAAAACATCACCCATCCGGTTCCGGAAAGTACAGGAAAAGAAATAAAGACCGAATGAAAACCGGCTGCTTCGGCGGCCGGTTTTTCGTATTCTTCGGCAGGGATGAAAAATGGAACGGGAGAGTACAGAGAAAGCCCGGCAGGGCGGGAGCAGGGAAATTTCGGAATCAGTCATCCGGACAAGCTTTTATTGGCCGATTCTGAAAATAATCTGAAAATTCAGGAAAGATGATTTATAGATATATATATTGCGGCCTGCATTGATATATTGTATAGTATGAGTAAAGAATAAATATGCAAAAGGTCTCATTTATTTGCTTTCAGTTCTGCAGCGGGGAGGCACTGCTGCAAATCTGCAGAACAGATTTTTCCGGGACGAATGAGGCCGGACAGACAGGCACTGTCTGAAGCATAAGGTTAGTAAAAGTCAGGAGGATATGCGTATGAATCGGTTACATCAAAATCAGAATCAGAAAGGGCGCTCCTGCCGCAGCATGAAACGGGGAAGCCGGAAACTTCTGAAACTTCTCCTCGCAGGCCTGCTCCTCGGCGGCTTCGCTGCACCGGCCTATGCGGCAGATCCGGCAGAAGGGAAGATTTACTTTAATGGATATGCAAATACTGCGGGCAATCCGGTTAAAGAGGACGGCCAAGAGGCTTCCTTGATTCCTGACAAAGACCCAATTACTGGGATCAATGTGACATTGAATCATAAGGCTGGCACGAAGTATTGGTACAATACCACAGCGGCTCTTGTTTTTAAAGGGCAAACCTCATATGGTGAGGGCGAAGCAGCTGGAGCATATCAAGTAACTGGCGATGTTTACGTTGTGAATACGGTCATGTCCGGGCAGGATACTGTTGAGGAAACCCAAAAGGCGGGTGGAGCTGTTAATAACGATGCCATCTATGCTAAAGAGGGGGCCACTGTATATATTGGTGATGAAGAAAGCAACGTCTATCTGGCCTCCATTGCGCAAGATGAAAAGGATATTACTCCTTTTACTGTGTCCTTGGCCTTGCAGAATCCGGTTAATAACAGCTCCGTACTGGCCGCCAAGGGAGGTGGTGGAAACAATCATATTACTGTATCAGGCAAAACCGTGCAGCTGATTGGGAATCTGGATTTTATAGGAAAGAATAATGGTCAGAAAAATACGATTACCGCTGTATTGAATGGGCCGGATTCCTTCTGGTACGGGGATGAAAGTAATACTCCTATAGAAATTGAAGAGGACAGTCTATTAGAAAGTTATTTTGGATTTACTATGTATAAAGGAGAACTTGATGTAACGTTGTCTGATGGGGCGGAATGGATCTATAATGCCAATCCTTCCATTTCGGCGCTGACGCTGGACGGCGGGATCGTCAATCTGCAGGACGAGGACATTCAGAATACGTATGACAACACTTTCATCATGGATGCAAAAGGAAAACCGATTTCGGATGCGGATGGGAAGCCCTCCTATACTCTGTCTGATTATCGCAAGGACGTTGAAACGAATCCTCATAAATATGTGGACATCGGGACATTGAAAGGATCGGGTATCTTCAAAGCAGACATCGACTGGAGGGTTAATAAAGGATCCACATGGACTAAGTATGGAGTGGAGGAAGGAAGCGACTATATCTTTATCACGACGAGTGAATCCGGAACGACTCAGACGCTTTCCTTCGATGAATCCAAGGCACATCTGGAGGACATGAAAGCCGGAGATACGCTGTATTTTGCTTATGTAGATGATGGAAAGACCTCATTCCGGACGGAACATTCCGTATACAGCAATGCAGCCAATGTATTCAACTATCATTATCAGGCAAAAAGCAGCGACGCTCTTCCTGAACCTACCGCCCTTAGCAGTGATGCGGAAGAGAACGGCGTAAGCCAGAATTGGTATATCGAAGTGACCGGGAAGACGGCAGAGGACAATGCCAACTTTACCGCAGCCAGATCTCTCATGGATGCGGGATATGCCATGGGGACGGAGCTGGACACGCTGAACAAGCGCATGGGCGAAGCGCGGTATCTGGATGACGATCAGGGCCTGTGGGTCCGTTACCGCCACGGCCGCAGCAGCCGGGACGACAGCTATAAAACAGACAGCGATATGCTCCAGCTCGGCTATGACAGAAAGACCGACGCCGGGAACGGCACCCATCACCGCGGCGTGGCCTTCGACTACACCGATGCGGATACCTCGCTGTATCAGCTGTCCGGCAGCGGCGATGTGGACCGGTATGCACTCAGCCTGTATGATACCTGGATGGGTAATAAGGGACATTACTATGATTTCGTCATCCGCGGCGGACGCATCAACAGCGGATATGACATCAGCGGACGGTTCAGCACGGGCATGGAATCCATGGACAACAGCTACCATCAGTGGTTCGGCAGCGTCAGCTTCGAATACGGCCGTAAGAAGGACATGAGCGGCAGCTGGTATATTGAACCGCAGGCACAGCTGCAGCTGGCCCGCATCGGCGGTGCATCCTTCACCTCGGCTTCGGGCGTGCGGACGGAACTGGACGGAACGACCAGCCTGATCGGCCGCGCCGGCTTCCGTCTGGGCCGTGAATTCGGCAGTGACGGCAGTGACCGCAATACATTCTACATCAAAGCCGATATCCTTCATGAATTTGCAGGAGGCAGAGGCTTCACCCTCACGGGGAATGACGGATGGTATGCACAGAACGACAACGGCACCGATACCTGGTATGATGTGGGCATCGGCGTAGATCTGAGCCTCGGCCACAGTACCTATTTCTGGACGGATGTGGAACGCATCCTGGGCAGCGATTTCGACAATACCTGGCAGGTCAGCGGCGGCCTGCGCTGGAAGTGGTAAGCGCGCCCCGGAAGATACGGGAAACGAAATAAAGACCGAATGAAAACCGGCTGCTTCGGCGGCCGGCTTTTTCATGCCCTTCGGGTGGGATGAAAGACAGGAGAGTACGGAAGATTGGCGGCGCGGAAGACAGATGTCCGCCGTGTCGGGCAGACCCGGATGATAAAACAAAAAAAAGACAGCTCCTGTAAGAGCTGTCTTTTTGTATGGTTTTGTATGGATGCCTGTCACATGATAGCGAGGCTGGCGTTCGGGATGTCCGTGATGAACATGTGGCCCGGTGCGTGGGTAATCATGAATTCCGGCTTGACGGCCATGGCGACGGCCTGCGGGGTGACGCCGCACGCCCAGAAGACGGGCACTTCGCCGGGGCGGATCTCGGAGGGATCGCCGAAGTCGGGCTTGTCGATGTCATGGATGCCGATGGCCTCCGGGTCGCCGATATGAATGGGCGCGCCGTGGACGAAGGGCATGCGGGTGGTGATCTGCACGGCGCGGATGGCGTCGGCAGGCTTCATGGGACGCATGGAGACCACCATGGGGCCGTGGAATACGCCGGCAGGGACGCATTCGATATTTGTCTTGTACATGGGCACATTGTGATGGTCCGTGATGTGCCGCACCTCAAGGCCTGCCTCAATCATAGGCGCCTCGAAGGAAAAGCTGCATCCGAGAAGGAAGGCTACGAGATCATCCCGCCAGAAGGAAGAAATATCGGTCACCTCATCGGTGAGCTCGCCCTTCCGGTAGATGCGGTACCGGGGAATGTCGGTGCGGATGTCTGCGCCGGGTGCGGTCAGACGCGGCACCGGAGAGCCTGCCTCGGTCACGTCGAGCACGGGACAGGGCTTTTTGTTCCGCTGTGTGAAAAGAAGAAAATCAAAGGCGAGGTCTTTGGGCAGGATGGCCAGATTGGCCTGGGCATAGCCGTCGCACATGCCGCTGGTCTGTCCGGTGATTTCGCCGGCGCGGATCATGGCGCGCACCTCAGCAGGAGAAGCTTTGGAAAGATCCATGAAAATCACCTCCGGAAATCAGGAATTGAGAATGGAATCGAGATGGGCCTCCAGATCGCTGGTATGCATGTCGCCGGAGCGGAAGAGCGGGGTCTGGAGAATCTTTTTCTGTAAGGAAATATTGGTGACGACTCCTTCGATGCGGAAATCGGAGAGGGCCTTTTCCATCTTGTCGATGGCCTCGCTCCGGGTGGGGGCCCATACGATGAGCTTGGCAATCATGGAGTCGTAGAAGGGGGTAATGACACAGCCTCTGTACATGGCGCTGTCCACGCGGATGCCCCGGCCGAAGGGAGGGGTGTACCGGGTGAGGGTGCCCGGACAGGGCATGAAATTGTGCCGCGGGTCCTCTGCATTGATGCGGCATTCGATGGCCCAGCCGGAAATACGGATGTCCTGCTGGCTCCACGGGAGCGGCTCCCCTGCCGCGGCGAGGATCTGCGCCTTCACAAGATCGGTGCCGGTGACCATTTCGGTGACAGGATGCTCCACCTGGATGCGGGTGTTCATTTCCATGAAATAGAACTGTCCGTCGTCGGTGACGATGAATTCCACTGTGCCGGCGCCGCAGTAATTGACAGCCTTTGCGGCGCAGACTGCCGCTTCGCCCATGCGCCGGCGGAGCTCCGGCGTCATGATGGGCGACGGCGATTCCTCGATGACCTTCTGGTGGCGCCGCTGGGTGGAGCAGTCCCGTTCGCCCAGCCATACGGTGTGGCCGCAGCTGTCGGCCATGATCTGCATTTCCACGTGGCGGGAGCGGGGCAGGTATTTCTCCAGATAGACGCCGGGATTGCCGAAGGAGCGTTCCGCTTCCTGCGAGGCCTGGCGGAGCGCTCCCGGAAGATCCTCCGGGTCCTCCACGACGCGCATCCCCTTGCCGCCGCCTCCGGCGGTAGCCTTGATGAGGACAGGGCAGCCGATGGCAAGGGCCGTGCGGCGCGCTTCCTCTTCATCGGTGATGAGGCCTTCCGTGCCGGGAACGACGGGAACGCCTGCCTTGACCATGGTGCTGCGGGCCATGGCCTTGTCGCCCATGCGGCGGATGGCATCGCCCGAGGGGCCGATGAAGGTAATGCCGTAATTGGCACAGGCATCGGCGAAGGCGGCATTTTCCGAAAGGAATCCGTAGCCGGGATGGATGGCGTCGGCGCCGAAGGCACGGGCGGTTTCGATGAGGCGGGCGATGTCGAGATAGCTTTTCTTGGCCTGTGAGGGACCGATGCAGCACGCTTCGTCGGCGAGGCGTACGGGAAGGGAATCCCGGTCCGCTTCGGAGAAGACGGAAACGGTGCTGATGTTCATTTCATGACAGGCCCGGATGACGCGGGCGGCGATTTCGCCGCGGTTCGCGATGAGTACTTTACGAAACATGGCGGGCCTCCCTCAGGCACGGGTGGTCCTGACGCGGAAAAGGGGCTGTCCGAATTCGACGAAGTCGCCGTCTTTCACGAGGACTTCCGTGATTTCTCCTTCCACTTCGGCTTCCACCTCGGAGAAGATCTTCATGGCTTCGAGGACGCACACCACCGTATTGGGGGTGACCGCGGAGCCGACCTTCACGAAAGGCGGAGCCTTGGGATCGGGGGCACAGTAGAAGGTGCCCACCATGGGAGCGGTGATATCGGTGATCGTTTCCGTCTCCTCCGGAGCGGGAGCCGCTTCCGGTGCGGCTGCCGGTGCAGGGAGCGGGGCGGGAACGGCCGCTGCAGCGGGCATGCCCTTTTCAAGGAGGACGTGTCCGTCATCATAAGCGATTTCTATTTTGGAAAGCGGGGAAGCTTCGAGAAGCTTCATCAGTTCTTTGATTTCATTCAGGGTCAGCAAGGGACTCCCTCCTTTATAACATGCCAGCCACGGCAATCCTGATATTTTCCATGCACTGCTCCATTTCGATGTAGAGCTGTTCCGCCTCGGCCTGGCTGATGAGGCGGAAATCCATCTGATCGCCCGGCCGGAGCTGGGCTACCCGGGCGGTGTCCACGAGAGCCACCTGGGCGATGACGGGATAGCCTGCGGTGGTCTGGTGGTCCGCCATGAGGATGATGGGCGAGCCGTCCGGCGGAACCTGTACGGTGCCGAAGGGAGCGGCCTCGGAAATCATTTCCAGCGGCGCCCGGAGAGGAAGCTTTGCGCCTTCGAGGCGGCAGCCCATCCGGTCGGACCGGGTGGTGACCCGGTAAGGTGTGCTGAAGAAGTCGTACCGGGCCTTGTCGGTGAAGGCGTCATACTGGAGGCCGGCCATGACGCGGATCGGCTTCCGGAGGCGTTCCTCGGTGACATGGGTCTGGCTGATGCGCCATTTCGCCTGCTTGAAGGAATGCGCCCCCTGAGAGAGCAGGCTGTACATCATTTTCTGTCCGTATTCACCGGGCTCCCGTGTGGGGAGGACGTCTCCCTTTTTCAGGACCCGTCCCTCGAAGCCGCCGAATCCGGCGCTGAGGCAGGTGCTGCGGCTCCCCATGACGGAGGGCACATCGTAGCCGCCGGACACAGCCAGGTAGGCACGGCAGCCCGTGCGGCACGGTCCGAACCGGAGAATGGCCCCGGCCTTGACGGCCACCGGGCGGAGCATGGGCACTGCCTGTCCGTCGATGATGGGGCGGAAGTCGCCGCCGGCGACGGCGATGAGCGTATCCGATGTGAATTCAATGGTGGGGCCGGTGAGGGTGATTTCCAGCGCCGCTTCGTATTCGTCATTGCCCACAAGGATATTGGCCGTGCGCAGGGAGTAGATGTCCATGGCGCCCGACGGGATGACGCCGATCTTCTGACGGCCGTAGCGGCCGCCGTCCTGAAGGGTGGTCATCAGGCCGGGACGGATGATGGAAAGGCTCATGCTTCATCCCCCCTTTGTGCAAGGTATTCTTCCATGGAAATGGCGCGGAAACGGACAATGTCTCCTGCGTGGAGAAGGCTGGGATCGTCCTCCCGGTCGGGACGGAAGAGGTCCTTCGGGGTGCGTCCGATGATCTGCCAGCCGCCCGGTGTGGAGAAGGGGTAGCCGCCGGTCTGTTCGCCGGCGATGCCGATGCTCCGTGCGGGAATGGCGAGGCGCGGCGTCTGGCGCCGCGGGGTGGCAATGCGCTTGTCCATGCCTCCCAGATAGGGGAAGCCCGGACAGAAGCCGATCATGTACACCAGGTATTCCGGCCCTGTATGGATGCGGGTGACCTCCTCCTCGGAGAGGCCGCAGTGCTCGGCCACGAAGGGAAGATCAGGCCCGCATTCCCCGCCGTAGCAGACGGGGATTTCCACCGTACGGGCTGCAGCGCCTGTACCGGTGTCAGCCAGAGGAATGGCTTCCTCCTTCAGAAATTGAGAAACGCTCTGAAAGGCGGAAGCTGTTTTGGCCGGGCCGCCGGACTGGCGGACGCGGAAAGGGTCATAGTAGACGGCCAGGCTGGTATAGGAAATGACGGTCTCGATGAGACCGGGGAAGGGGTGCCGGTCCAGCTGATCGGCCAGCGCCTTCACGCACCGGTGGATATCCGGACGGATGGTGCTGCCGAACCGGACGAGCAGACCCGCTTCACCGAGAGGAAGAATGGTATATGCGTGGTCCACAGGTGCGGTCCTCCTTTTACTGGAAGAGCTTCGGGAGCTGGTTCATCAAGGTGAGCCCGCCCATGTAAGCAGTCATGACGACGACGATGGCGCCGAAGACGGTCATCCATGCAGGGTGCTTGTAGTCGCCTACGATGGACTTCCGGTGAGCTGCTACGAGCATAACCAGCAGCGTAACGGGAAGGATGAGGCCGTTCAGTGTGCCTACGAGGATGAGGGTCTTTACAGGCTGACCGACGACAGCGAAGACGAAGGTGGAGAAAATAATGAAAGCGATAACGAACCAGCGGTAATTGGCATCAATCCATTTGTTGAAGGTACGGATGAAGGAAACGGAGGTGTATGCAGCACCGACAACGGAGGAAATGGCAGCGGCCCACATAACGACGCCGAATACCTTGTAGCCGATATTGCCCGTAGCGAGCTGGAATACGGAAGCAGGAGGATTGGAGCTGTTCAGCTGCATCCCTGCGCTGATGACGCCGAGGGTGGCGAGGAAGAGGAGCACACGCATTACGCCGGTGAGGCAGATGCCGGTAACGGCGCTGCGGGAAATCTGCGGAAGCGCTTCCTTGCCGGTGATGCCGGCATCGATGAGGCGGTGGCCGCCGGAGAAGGTGATGTAGCCGCCGACGGTGCCGCCGACGATGGTAACGATGGTCATCGGGTCAATGGTGTCAGGGGCAAAGGTTTTCAGGACCGCTTCTCCTACAGGCGGAGCGGAGGAGATGGCCACATACAGGGTGAGCAGGATCATTACGAGGCCTGCAGCCTGGGTGAATCTGTCCATGATATGGCCGGCTTCCTTCACGAGGAAAATGGAAATGGCCACAACGGCGCTGATGATGGCGCCGGTTACCGTATCAAGACCGAAGAGTACATTGAAGCCCAGGCCGGCACCGGCGATGTTGCCGATATTGAAGCCGAGGCCGCCCATGACGATGAGCAGTGCCACGAAGTAGCCCAGTCCGGGGAGGACCATGTTGGCCACGTCCTGGCCGCGCTTGCCGGAAATGCCGATGACGCGCCATACATTGAGCTGTGCGCCGATATCCAGGATGATGGTGATGAGGATGACGAAGCCGAAGCTGGCGGCGAGCTGCTGTGTAAAGACGGTGGTCTGCGTCAGGAAGCCGGGTCCGATGGACGAGGTCGCCATCAGGAATGCTGCGCCCAGAAGGACGCTCCAGTTAATGTTTTTCATAGGAAATCCCCCTCTCTGTGTACAAATGCCGTTTACCGTGCGGCAAAGGAAATGGTTTCAATGCCCTCTGCGGTGAGGCGTTCCCGGATGCGCTGTGCAAATTCGAGCGCCTTCGGGCTGTCGCCGTGGATACATACCGTATCGGCCCGGACGGGAACCTCTTTGCCCGAGACGGAAACGACGGTGCCATGCTCAATCATGCGGAGCACCTGGGAAATGGCGGTTTCGTCGTCGGTGAGGACGGCGCCGGGCTGCGACCGCGGGGTGAGCGAGCCGTCGTCCTGGTAGGTGCGGTCTGCGAAGACCTCACTGGCCGAGGTCAGTCCGGCCTTTTCCGCTGCACGGATGAGACAGCTTCCGGCGAGGCCGTAAAGCACAAGCGACGGGTCCGCGTCATGAACCGCACCGGCGATAGCTTCCGCCAGTGCCGGGTCTTTGGCAGCCATGTTGTACAGCGCGCCGTGAGGCTTTACGTGCTGGAGCTTCCCTCCTTCCGCTTTGACAAAGGCGGACAGTGCACCCAGCTGATACGTCACGAGGTCGTAGGCCTCTTCCGGTTTGGTGGGGATGGTTCTTCGCCCGAATCCGGGAAGATCCATCAGTCCGGGATGTGCTCCGATGGCCGCGCCCCGCTCGAGAGCGAGACGCACCGTTCGGTGCATAACGAAGGGATCGCCGGCGTGCATGCCGCAGGCGATATTGGCAGAACTCACCCAGCGCAGCACCTCGCTGTCATTGCCGATGGTGTAGGCGCCGAAGCTCTCGCCCAGGTCGCTGTTCAGGTCAATCTGTTTCATGGGGATTCCTCCTTTGATGGTTGGGATAGGAAAAGGCGCCGTGTATGACCTGCATACCGGCGCCGTTGCCTTCAAACCAAAAAGCGCCGTGCATCATGGAAATGCCGGCGCCGTCGCTTGCTGTGTATTTTTTGAGGGAAAACAAAAGGCGCCGTCCGTGCGTACACGGAACAGCGCCCTTGCAGAAAATGAAATTGTATACATATTATAGGAACTTTATTCATCCATGTCAAATAGGAAATGATAAAAATCCGGACGGAAAGGAAAATTTTCCGAAAAAAGGACTTTTTTCCGCTCAGGAGCGGTTTTCCGACTGGATGAATTTTTCAATGCATCCATGGAGATGCCCGAGAAATTCATCGGACAGCGCCGACAGGGGATGATCCGAGGGATGAATGTAGCCGATATCCATCACCTCTGCCGATTTCAGCGGCACCGATACGATTTCCTCGCTGTCCGGGTCGGCATTCAGCGCGCCGGAAGCAATGTTGTAGCCCTGCACTTCCGTCATAAGCTGGAACATGGTGGATTTGTCGGAGACGATGATGTTCTGCTCCGCTTCCTCCGTGGAGTGCAGCTCCTCCTTGAAATGGAAGAGCTGGTCCAGCCCCTGCTCATAGGACAGGCGGGGGAAGGGCTTCAGATCCCGCAGCGTGACCGTTTTGCGTCGGGCCAGCGGATGATTCCGGGAAAGGAAAACATGGGGCTTTGCCTTGAAGAGCGGGACAAAATCCAGCTCCGCATTCTGGAAGATGCGCCGGAGCACATCTTTGTTGAATTTCGAGAGATAGAGAATGCCCGGCTCGCTTCTTTGGGTGCGCACATCCTCGATGATGTCGTATGTGCGGGACTCGCGGAGAGCGAATTCATACTGGTCGTCCCGATAGGCCTGCACGAACGCCGCGAAGGCGTCCAGTGCGAAGGCATAGTGCTGGGATGATACGGCAAAGACCCGGCGGATGGGCGGGCCGGATTTGTACCGGCGCTCCAGCAGATCCGCCTGCTCCACAATCTGGCGGGCGTAAGCAAGAAATCTGGCGCCGTCATCAGAGAGGTAGACCCCGCGGTTGTTTCGGTTGAAAATAGTGATGCCCATTTCCTTTTCCAGATCGGATACGGACTTGGACAGACTGGGCTGTGTGATATACAGCTTCTGTGCAGCCATGCTGATAGAGCCTGACTGAACGATTTGAATGATGTAGCGCAGCTGTTGCAGAGTCATTGGCAGTACCTCCCGTAACCGGCTCACAGGTCGGTAAAACTGGATGTCAAATGATGTTTCTGCATTTTCCCTCTATAATGTATAACTATACGCAGAACGGATTTGAATGTCAAAGAATTTGCGGAAGAAAATCAGAAAAAACAACAGTCCGGCATTCCGGCAGACCGGGAAAATATACAGCCCGGCCGGGAAAGAGGAGCCTGTTCCGGGTATCGGAAGGGTCCGGAAAGAGCGGAAAAATCGGACGAGAATACAGTTGTTAACTTGACACAGGAAATACAGTTTACTATACTGCATACAGCCTCCTGCGGAAGGATTCTGCGGGAGGCATTTTTGAAAACACATAGTAAACGTTTTAGTTAAGAATAAGTTCACAATGAAGAAAGGGGATTCCTGATGCTTTGCAGTGTGAAAATGAGATCCAGCAGGGGAGGACGGCGCGGGATCGGCGGAAAACATATTTCCGGCGCGGAGCGCATCGTACCGGAGGAGACGGCGGAGGAAACCGCAGCGGCCATGATGCGGCGCGCTCTGACCCATGAACGGGGAAAGGCGGATTTCATCCAGATCCGGGTGGAGCTGGTGAAGCCTGAATCCATCCGTACCTGCCCGCTCCTTCCGGTGAGCACCCGGGATGTCCGGACGGTGGAAGAAGGGAGAGTCGCTGCCCGGGAAGAGCTGCTTCTCGCCGGTGTTTCTCCGCAGGCTGCCGAAGCGGGCTTTGCCGCTCTGGAATCCCTCACGGACAGCATGCGCGGCGCCATGGTGCTGGACAGTGAAACCGGACGCCGTCTGGACGGCCTGGGAGAGCGGGGCGTACGCTGCACCAATATGGATGCCGCAGACAGCGCCGGCTATGACCGGCTCATGGCAGCACGGGGCCTCGGCGGCGATCATCCCCGGGAAGCGCTGGTGCTGGCCTCCAAGGTTGCCTATGCGCCGGGAACCGCAGCGGAGCTCTGCTGGTCCGATGATCCGCAGTACGTCACCGGCTATGTGGGCTCTGCGGCAAGAGGCTACCGCCGCATCCCCGTACTGAAAGAAAAGGGCGATCCCGTAGGCGGGCGGATTTTCTTCGTCCGGCCCGGTACGGATATCGATGCCTATGTGGATTACATGCAGGAACAGACTGTACTGGTGGAGGCGAAAAAATGAAACTGTCAGAAATCCCGTCCGCTCTGGATGCGGTCCGCGCCCGCGGAGAATACCGCACCGTATCCGATCTCCGAATGAAAAGTGCTTCCTGCGGCATCCGGAGAGACGGAAAAGAATACCTGGTCTTTCATTCCAATGACTATCTCGGCATGACCCATGAGCCCGCCGTCATCGGGGCCGCCCGGGAGGCTCTCCGGTGGGGCACAGGGTCCGGCGGTGCCCGTCTGACTTCCGGGGCGTGCTTCGAGCTCTCCGACCTGGAAAAGGAGCTGGCCCGCTTCAAGGGATATGAGGCGGCTCTCGTATTCAATACGGGCTACATGACCAATCTGGGCGTTCTCTACGGACTGGCCGGCAGGGAAGATGTCATTTTCAGCGACAGCCTGAACCATGCCAGCATCATCGACGGATGCCGCATTTCCCGGGCTCGTACTGTCGTCTATCCCCACAGTGATATGGATGCCCTCCGCCGGCTCCTGCAGGATACTCCCTGTGAGGGCGAACGGTTCATTGTCACCGACGGCGTATTCAGCATGGACGGCGATATCGCTAATCTGCCGGTGCTGGCCGAGCTGGCCCGGACCTATCATGCACGTCTGCTGGTGGATGATGCCCATGCCACCGGCGTCATCGGAGACACCGGACGGGGCACCGCCGAATACTGGCATATGCCCGGCGTCATCGATCTCCAGGTGGGTACCCTCAGCAAAGCCCTCGGCGCCGAAGGGGGATTCCTCTGCGCTTCCCGCTCCGTCGTGGAATGGCTCCGGAATCGCTCCCGTCCCTTTATTTTTTCTACCGCTGTCGGCCCGGCCACAGCCGCTGCCGCACTGGCTGCCCTCCGCCTTCTTGAAGAAAATCCCTCTGCCTGTCTGGGACGTCTCCGCAGAAATACAGCCCGTCTCCGCAGTGTTCTGGAAGAAGCGGGACTGCCGCTCCTGCCGGGCGATACGCCCATTCTGCCCATCGTCATGGGAGAACCGGAAAAGACCGCTGCCTTTGCGGAAGCCTGCCGGGAAGAAGAACTGCTTCTCTCCGCCATCCGGCCGCCGTCCGTTCCCGCCGGCACCAGCCGCATCCGCCTGACTGTCACCGCTGCCCACACCGAAGAGGAAATCGACCGGGCTGCGGACATTCTGATCCGTACCTGGAGAAAAAGCCTATGACTTCCCCGAAAATCCGCACGCTTACCGAAACGGCGCTTCTCGGCGTTCTCCTCTTCGTATCGGGACTGTTCCGGCTCCCGTCGCCCGTGCCGGGCAGCGAATTCCAGCTGTCCGCTCCGCTGGCCGCTGCCATCTGCGGCGTATTCGGCTTCCGAATCTACCTGGCCGCGGGCATTCTGGCGTCCGCACTGACCCTGCTCACCGGGGGCGGCACCATCTTTCATATCCTCATTGCCATGACCTACCGGCTCACTGTGGGAGCTGCCTTCGGAATCCTCGGCCCCTCCGCGTGGTTCTTCTTCTTCGCCGGCCCCGCAGGAACCCTTGCCGCCCGTGCCGTCCTTTCCCTGGTCACCGGCGGAGGCTTTATCGCCCTTGCCATGGTCGCCGTGCCGGGCATGATTTTCACCGCCATTGCCTCCCGCCCCATGGCCCGTTTCCTGCAGCGGGTCAGACACATTCGCCCGGTAAAAAGCATGCGGGAAATCTGAGGGAAAACCGCAGGACATGAAGCGGCGGTTCCCCGGCGGAGCAGCCCTTCCGGCTGAACGGAGCTGATTTCCGCATTTACCCGCAGACAGGCATTCCCGGATTTTCGGGAATGCTTTTTTATTTCTGCAGAGCATGCCGGTGCCGGGCAGGCATCTCCGGAGACAGCCCGGACAGAGGATGCCCCGCCAGTCCCGGAGGAGAGGAAAAGGCCGGCTCCGATCATGCGGACGGAACGGCCCTGTATACCGGGGAGATGTTCTCCTTTCGCGCATTTCGCTGCTTCATTCAGGCACTGCTCATATTGATGAATTGCTAAATTGGTTATATAAAATATCTCAATTTTGAACATTTTAGGATATCCAGATTTCCTATATACTGTGCCTATCAAATGAAAAGGAGAATGCTCTATGGAAAAAACAAGATATGAACTGAATAAGGAACTGGCGCAGATGCTGAAAGGCGGAGTCATTATGGACGTGACCACGCCGGAGCAGGCAAAAATTGCACAGGATGCAGGGGCCTGTGCCGTTATGGCGCTGGAACGCATTCCGGCGGACATTCGGGCTGCCGGCGGGGTATCCCGGATGAGCGACCCCCAGATGATCCGGGGCATTCAGGAAGCCGTATCTATTCCGGTTATGGCCAAATGCCGCATCGGTCATTTCGTGGAAGCACAGATTCTGGAAGCGATTGAAATTGACTATATTGACGAAAGCGAAGTTCTGACCCCTGCAGACGATGTATACCACATCGACAAGACACAGTTCAGGGTTCCTTTCGTATGCGGAGCCCGCGACCTGGGAGAAGCCCTCCGCCGTATTTCCGAAGGCGCCTCCATGATCCGCACAAAAGGGGAACCGGGCACCGGAGATATTGTTCAGGCCGTGCGGCATATGCGGGCCATGAATGCGGAAATCCGCCGGGTGCAGAACCTCCGGGAAGATGAACTTTTTGAAGCGGCCAAACAGCTCCGTGTCCCGGTTGATCTGCTTCGGTATGTTCACGAAAACGGCCGTCTGCCGGTGGTCAATTTTGCGGCCGGAGGCATAGCCACACCGGCAGATGCAGCCCTGATGATGCAGCTGGGCGCGGAAGGCGTATTCGTAGGCTCCGGCATATTCAAATCCGGCAACCCGGCCAAACGGGCTGCCGCCATTGTCCAGGCCGTAACCAATTACCGGGATGCGAAGCTGATCGCCCGCCTGTCTGCCGGGCTGGGAGAAGCCATGGTAGGAATCAATGAAAATGAAATCGCCGTACTCATGGCAGAGAGGGGCAAATAATGAATATCGGCATACTGGCACTCCAGGGCGCCTTTGCAGAGCATGGGGCTGTACTGGACCGCCTGGGCACCGGACATTTTGAAATCCGGCAGAAGAAAGATATCGGGAGACCCTTTGACGGGCTGATTCTTCCCGGGGGAGAAAGCACCGTCATCAGCAAGCTGCTGCGGGATCTGGAACTCCTTGAACCGCTGGCGGAAAAAATAAAAAACGGACTGCCCGTTTTCGGGACCTGTGCCGGACTGATTCTGCTGGCGCGGGAAGTGGAAGGCGGAAACCCCTGCTTCGGCTGCATGGATATTTCCGTCAAACGTAACGCATATGGCCGTCAGCTGGGAAGCTTTCATACCGAGTCGGAATTTCAGAGCCTTGGCAGGGTGCCGATGACCTTTATCCGCGCTCCATATATACGGTCGGTAGGTCCCCGCGCCCGGGCCCTGGCAGAAGCAGACGGGAAAATCGTTGCAGCAAGACAGGACCGGATGCTGGTTACCGCTTTCCATCCGGAACTGACAGACAGCACCGCCGTTCACGAATATTTTCTGAAAATGATCGGAGCCTGATCTCCTGAACAGTCCGCCCTCACGGCAGAGATTCCCTCCGTACCTGACCGGCAGAAAGGCGGTCATCGGCTCCGGCTGCATACAGCGCCGTTTCCGGAATTTCCGGGGACGGCGTTTTTGTTTGGCCGAAGCAGAGCGGATTTGATAAAAAAAGGAAATTTCAAAAATGGGATTCCTGTTTTTTAAAATTTCGGGGGGAATTTGCAAAATAAACTGAAAATTTTGCAAAAAATCCATGAAATTTCAAAAATATATGAAAATCAGTGAAATATTTGTGAAATTCAGAAAATAAAATTTCAAATTTTGCGGTAATTTTTTGAAAAAAGGAAAGAAATTTGCAAAATAAAGGACCTGAATTTGTAAAAAGGGAAAGCCGGAAACGAAAAAATAAAAAGCAGCCCCATGAACGGAGCTGCTGCGGACAGGACAGGAAATCAGACCTCGGTGAATACCTTTGCCATGATCTTCCAGCCGGTCTCATCCTTTTTCAGAGAATGGAAGTCCACATAATCGTGGCCGAAATAATTTTCCAGGGTGACGCGGATGACGGCGATATCATTGACCACATCGAGGATATCCACCTGTGCAGCGGAATCGGCAGGGCCTGCTTCCGTAGCTCCGTCGAAAAGCGTCTGAATGGGGGCGCCGTTGATGGTGGCATTCGGATGGAAAGCGGGTTTCATCCCCTCGCCGTCTCCTGCGGCGCAGCCCTTCACATAAAGCTCTACAGCCTGCAGAATTTCCTGGTAATCTTTTACAGTAGCCTGACTCATAATGATTTCCTCCTTTTTGATCCCCGATACGGCCGGAATGCGGCGGCCGGAAACGGGATTTCCCGGCCGGGATTGACTTCACTTTCCGGCTTTATTAGAATTATAGCTAAAGTGGAAATGAATACAAGTACGCACATAAAAGTGCGATACTGAAATAGGAGTAATATACTTACCCGGAGGATAGTATAATGAACAAACGCTGTATTGCCGATGAATGCCTGGGAACGACCGGATTCAGCTACACCCTTTCCCTGATTAACGGGAAATACAAAATGACCATCCTGTATACATTGATGGAATTCGGCGTGGTGCGGTTCAATGAAATGAAACGCTATATCGGCGGCATTTCCTACAAGACCCTGAGCGCCACTCTGAAAGAGCTCGAGGCGGATCAGCTCATCCACCGGGAAGAATATCCCCAGATTCCGCCGAAGGTGGAGTACAGCCTCACCGAAAGAGGCCGCTCCCTCATTCCCATCCTGGACGGCATGTGCGAATGGGGCTCCAAACACCGCTTACCGAAGAAATAAAAAGAAAAAAGAAACGGCATCCCCGCGAGAGGGTGCCGCTTTTCATATGCATTTTTTCTTTCAGCTCGCCCCTCCGGGCCTGGCGGATGCTTTATAATAAAAGAAATATTTCAGAAATAAAGAAATACACTTTGCAGTGCAGGAGACATGACATGAACAAACAGCAGCTTGCAGCGAAGATCTGGAATGCCGCCAACAAAATGCGTTCCAAGATCGAAGCCAACGAATACAAAGACTATATTCTCGGATTCATCTTTTACAAATTCCTGTCCGGGCAGGAAGAAAAATATCTGAAAGAAAACGGACTGACTGCGGAAGAATTTCCGGAAGTCCTCCGGGAAGAAGAAAAGGAAGTCGTGACATTCTGCCAGAAAAATCTGGGCTACTTTATCGCTTATGAAAATCTTTTTTCCACCTGGCTCCATGCCGGTTCGGATTTTTCCGTAGGACAGGTACGCACCGCCCTTTCCGCATTCAGCCGCCTCCTCAGCGATCATCACCGGAAAATCTTTCAGGGCATTTTCGAGACTCTTGAAACCGGACTGAGCCACCTCGGCGATACTGCCAGCGCCCAGACCCGCGCCGTGAGCGACCTGATTCACCTCATTGAAGATATCCCCATGGACGGACGGCAGGACTACGACGTGCTGGGCTACATTTATGAATACCTCATCAGCAACTTTGCCGCCAATGCAGGCAAGAAAGCAGGGGAATTCTACACGCCCCACGAAGTATCCGAACTCATGTCGGAAATCATCGCCCATCATCTGCGCGGCCGGGAACATATCAAGATTTACGACCCCACCAGCGGCTCCGGCTCCCTCCTCATCACTATCGGCAAAAGCGTTGCCCGGAATATGGGAAATAAGGACAATATCCTCTACTTTGCGCAGGAACTGAAACAGAATACATACAACCTCACCCGGATGAATCTCATCATGCGGGGCATCCGGCCCGACAATATCACCGCCCGCAACGGGGACACTCTCGAAGCGGACTGGCCGTGGTTTGACGACGCCGATCCGGCAGGCACCTACGACCCGCTCTATGTGGACGCCGTCGTATCGAATCCGCCCTACTCCCAGCACTGGAATCCCTCCGGTAAGGAGAACGAACCCCGCTACCGCTACGGCCTGGCACCGGCCAGCAAAGCGGACTATGCTTTCCTTCTGCATGACCTGTACCACCTGAAACCGGACGGCATCATGGCCATTGTCCTGCCTCACGGCGTGCTTTTCCGCGGCGATGCCGACGGGGACGGAGAGGGGAAAATCCGGCGGAACCTTATCGAAAACAACCATATCGAAGCCATCATCGGACTTCCTGCCAATATCTTCTTCGGTACGGGCATACCGACCATTATCATGATTCTCCGGCAGAAACGGGAGACTTCGGACGTGCTCTTTGTGGACGCTTCCGGGGAATACATCAAGGCCGGCAAGCAGAACCGCCTCCGTGCCTCGAATATCCGCCGCATTGCCGATGCCGTCATTCACCGCACGGATATCCCGCACTTCTCCCGGGTGGTATCGAAAGAAGAAATCCGCGCCAACGGATACAACCTGAATATTCCCCGCTACATTGAGAGCGGAAGCACTGCGGAGACCTGGGATATTTATGCTTCCCTTTACGGCGGACTGCCGGAAAAGGAACTGGATGCCCTTGCTCCGTACTGGAATGCGTTCCCCGGACTGAGGGACCGTCTCTTCCTCCGGGACGGCACGCCCTATGCCCGTCCGGCACAGGAAGATATGGCCGCCGCCGTGCGGAATGACAGCGCCGTCACGGGATTCCTCGGAGATTACCGCGCCGCTTTTGACGGCTTTTCCTCCTTCATGGCGGGAGAACTGCTGGATCATGCCATGACTTTGTCCATTGCCGGCGAGGAAGAAACACTCTGGCAGGACATCCGGCGCCGTCTGGAAAAATTCCCGCTGGTAGACTCTTACGGCGCATATCAGCGCCTGGACGACGCCTGGAACGGCATTTCCCTTGATCTGGAAACCCTGCAGAATGAGGGCTGGGACACCGTGCGCAGCATCGAGCCCCGGATGACAGTCAGACAGTCCGGCGGCCGGACCGAGGAAGTACAGGACGGCTGGGAAGGGCGCATCCTGCCTTTTGCTCTCGTGGCAAAAGTCCTCTTCCGTCCCGAACTGGACACTCTGGATGATCTGCGGCAGAAGCTGGACAGCCTGGATGCGGAAAAGACGGAGATTCTGGACAACCTCCCCGAAGAGGAAAAGAACGGCTCCTGGGTCAGTGAGGACGGGACTGCCTTCAACGAGAAAGGACTGGACAGGAAGATTCAGGAAGTCTATGCAGATTCCGATACACCGGCCGCAAAAGCGCTTGCAGGATACCTTGCACTGCTCGCCGGGAAAGCGGGAAAAGAGGAGAAACTCGGCTACATCGGGGCGCATCCCGAAGCCGGATGGGACGCCGTAGAAGGAAAAGCGCCTTATGCGAAAGGGAAAGTCCAGACCCGTCTGGATGCTCTGCGGGCGGCGGTTACTTTCTCCGAAGACTCCGCAGAAGGACAGCTCCTCCGGGCCCGGGCGATTCTGACGGAAGAAAAGGAAACGAAGTCTGCACTGAAAACGCAGGAAGCGGCTTTGCTGAATGCCGTCATGGAACGCATTCCCCGCCTCACCGATGAGGGAGTACGGACACTTCTCCGGGAGAAGTGGGTAGTCCCGCTTCATGAAGAGCTCACTTCCATGGCAGAGGAAATCCCCGAAGCCATCCTCCGCGGCATCACTGCTGTGACGAAGAAATACAGCGAGACTGCTCTTGATATCGAGGAGCAGTCTCAGGAAGCCGGCCGGGCGCTGGCTTCCATGATGACGGAGCTCATCGGAAGTGAATATGACGAAAAGGGACTGGCCGGCTGGAAATCCCTTTTCACGGAGGACTGACCATGGAGAAAAAACAAAACGTGCCGGCGCTCCGCTTTCAGGGATTTTCCGGTGAGTGGGAAAGAAAATCATTAGGAAATATTACTGAAATTATTATGGGGCAATCACCTGACGGAATAAATTATTTTGATAAGCCTTGTGGAAAAATTCTTGTTCAAGGAAATGCTGATTTAAAAGATGGTTGGGTTGTTCCTAGAATTTGGACCACACAAATTACCAAGACAGCCAAAGCTGGTGATTTGATAATGAGTGTTCGTGCGCCAGCGGGTGCAATGGGGAAAACTGCATATGATGTCGTAATAGGACGAGGTGTTGCAGCAATTAAGGGAAATGATTTTATTTATCATTTGTTGGTTAACTTAAATCAAAAAGGATATTGGAAAAATTTTGCTGCTGGTTCAACCTTTGAGGCTCTAAATGGGGATAATATTCGGCAAGCCGTTGTCAGTATAACTAATTTGATGGAACAGAGTAAGATTGGAGAATTCTTTGAAACTATTGACCGAAAAATTTCCTCAGTTCAATATAAAATTCAAAAATTGCAGCAGTTCAGGCAGGCCATGCTGACGAAACTCTTTCCCCGGGAGGGGGCGGTGGAGCCGGAGCTGCGCTTCCGCGGGTTCTCCGGGCCATGGGCTCAGGGCGTATTAGGCAATGTTGCTAAACGTGTTATTGTGGGACTGGCGACTTCGGTGACACCATATTATCGAGAAACAGGAATTCCTATTTTTCGTAATTTGAATATTAAAAAAAATTATCTGGATGACCAGGATATTTTATTCTTAGATAAGGAATATGCGGATTGTCAAAAGAGTAAGCAAATACATACAGATGATGTTTTGACAGTTCGTACGGGATATATTGGGATATCATGTGTCGTTCCTCCAAAATATGATGGTTGTTTAACGTTTACCACCTTGATTACGACACCGGATACCACTGTCTTGAATGGAAAATATTTATCACAATACTTAAATACGCCGTTCGGTATGGAGTCTATGCAAGCTGTAACTACACAGGGAGGACGAAATAATCTTAATGTCAATGATTTTGTTAAAGTAGTTATTAAATATCCGGATTTGGATGAACAAATAAAAATTGCAGAATTTTTAACGAGTTTAGATACGTATATTTCTCTTCAGCAGAAAAAGCTGGAACGGATGCAGCGGCTGAAAGGGGCACTGCTGGAAAAAATGTTTGTGTGAGGTGAGATCATGGCATTTGAGAAAGAAGCGGATTTTGAGGCGGCGCTGATTCATCAGCTCACGGAGAAGTACGGCTGGGAGCCGGAAATCCTGCGCTATCCCACCGAGGAGGACCTGATCCGGAACTGGGCAAAGATTCTTTTTGAGAACAACCGCAGCATTGATTGTCTGAATGACGTGCCCCTCACCGAGGGGGAAATGGCCCAGCTTCTTGAGCAGATACAGAAACTGCGCACGCCGGTGGCTCTCAATGATTTTGTAAACGGCGGGGAAGTGGCCATTGTCCGGGACAATCCGGCCGATACGCTCCATTACGGCCGGGAGGTATCGCTTTATCTTTATAACCGGATGGAAATCGCCGGCGGCAAGAATCGCTACCAGATTGCGGAGCAGCCTGTATTCCGGCCGAAAGGGGATTTCTACCCGAAGCGCCGCGGGGATTTCACACTTCTCATCAACGGGTTGCCTCTTATCCATGTGGAACTGAAACGGAGCGGTATGGATATTTCCCGGGCGTGCAGTCAGATCCGGCTGTATGCGCATGAAGGGGTATTCACCGGGCTTTTCTCGCTGGTGCAGATTTTCGTGGCGATGACCCCGGAGAAGACCCTGTATTTCGCCAATCCCGGACCGGAGGGAACGTTCAATCCGGCGTTCTATTTCCATTGGGCGGATTTCAACAACGAGTATATCGAGGACTGGCAGAGCGTGGCGGAGCATTTGCTGTCCATCCCCATGGCGCACCAGATGATCGGTTTCTATACAGTAGCAGACCGGCAGGACGGGATATTGAAAGTCATGCGGAGCTACCAGTACTATGCGGCCAGCGAGATTGCCAAGGCAGTGCGTAAGCGGGACTGGTCGGAGGAGCGTTCCCGCGGGGGTTATATCTGGCACACCACGGGAAGCGGCAAGACGATGACCAGTTTCAAGTCAGCCCAGCTGATTGCGGCGTCCCGCGATGCGGACAAAGTGGTCTTTCTTATGGACCGCATTGAGCTGGGAACGCAGTCTCTCCGGGAGTACCGCGGGTTTTCCCGGGATGACCGGGCGGTGGCGGAGACGGAAAACACGGACGCTCTGGCGGTGAAGCTGAAAAGCGACAATCCGGCAGATACGCTCATTGTGACGTCTATCCAGAAGATGAGCCGCATCCGTGAGGGCGATGTATACCGGGAGGCGGATATTGAAAAGATGCGGCGGAAGCGCATTGTTTTCATTATCGACGAGGCGCACCGCGATACATTCGGCGAAATGCTCCGGACAATCAAAGATACTTTCCCGTACGCCATGTTCTTCGGCTTCACGGGAACGCCGATTCATGAGGAAAACCGGAAGAAAGGGAGCACCACCACGGACGTATTCGGCGACGAGCTGCACCGGTACAGCATTGCCGACGGCATCCGGGATAAGAATGTCCTGGGTTTCGACCCTTATCAGGTACTGGTGTACCGGGATAAGGACCTGCGCCGGATCGTGGCGCTGGCAAAGGCCCGGGCATCCACGGAGGACGAAGCACTGGCCGACCCGAAGAAGGCGGAAATCTACCGGCGGTATATGAGCAATGACGTGCCCATGGCAGGCTTTACGAAAGAAGACGGCACCCGCGTGAAAGGCATCGAGGACGAGATTCCCCGTGAGCAGTACGAGACGGAAGAGTACGAACGCGCAGTGGTGCAGGATGTGATGGAAAACTGGAAGATGCTTTCCCATTCGGGAAAATTCCACGCTCTTTTTGCCACGTCGAGCATTCCCGAAGCGGTGCGGTATTACCGCCTTTTCCGGGAAATGGCGCCGCAGCTGAAGGTGACGGCCCTTTTCGACCCGTCCACGGACGGCCGGGAGGATGCAGTGGAGAAAGAAGAAAGCATCCGGGAAATTGTGGAAGATTACAATGAACGGTACGGGATGCACTTCCGGATGGCCACTTACGGCTCTTTCAAAAAAGATGCGGCGGCGCGTCTGTCTCACCGGGAACCTTACCGCAATGCAGACCGGGTGCCGGAAGAGCGTCTGGATATCCTCATCGTAGTGGATCAGATGCTGACCGGCTTTGATTCCAAGTGGGTAAATACGCTCTATCTGGACAAAGTGCTCCGCTATGAAATGCTCATTCAGGCTTTTTCCCGGACGAACCGCGTTTTCGGACCGGAGAAGCCTTTCGGCATCATCCGCTATTACCGGAAGCCTCACACCATGAAGCAGAATGTGGAAGATGCGTTCCGGCTGTATTCGGGCGACCGGCCGTACGGCCTTTTCGTGGAGAAGCTCCGCACGCATCTGAAACGCATGACCGAAGCTGCCGAACACATCCGGGAAATTTTCAGGGATGCCGGCGAAGAGGACATGTCCCGCAATCCTCAGGACAAAACGGAATGCGGTGCTTTTGCCCGGGCATTCCGGGAATTCAACGAATATCTGGAATCGGCGGAAATTCAGGGATTCAGCTGGGACAAAGAGGAATACGAGTTCCGGGAAGAGGACGGCAAACCTGCAGAAATCGTGCCCGCGCCCATGGATGAAAAGACGTATCTCATACTGGCTCAGCGCTACAAGGAACTTTTCCGGAAAGAGGATGAGGACGACGCGGACAATGATGAGGACACCGCCTACGAGATCGACCCGCATCTGATGGAAATCAATACGGACCGCATCGACACGGCCTACATGACATCCCGTTTCCGCAAATATCTGAAAGCGCTCCAGGATGCATCGGAGACGGAGGGCGTGCTGGCAGAACTGCACCGTTCCTTTGCCATGCTTTCCCGGGAGGAACAGCGCTATGCAGAGAGCTTCCTCAACGATATCCGGGATAATACCGTCCATGTATCCGGCGAGAAGAGCTTCCGGTGGTATCTGGCAAAATATATGGAAAAAGCGCAGAATGACGAGATTCACCGCTTTGCTGCTGATATCGGCGTGGAAGAAGACCGCCTGCGCCGCCTCATTGCCCGCCATCCCAATGCCAAGACCATCAACGCTTACGATGATCTGGAAAAGCTCAAAGCCAATATGGACATGAGCCGGGCCAAAAACTACCTCGAATCGCTCACAGGAAAGACCCTTTCTCCTTTCCAGCTCCGCATACAGGCAGATAAACAGCTCCGCAATTTCATCCTCAGCGGCCGCATCACCCGCCCCGCCGCTCCGTCCGTTCCCCTGGCAGCCGAGAAACCGGACCCGTACGGGAAATAGGAATGAAACAGGCAGATAAAAGTAAGAAAAAGTTACCGTAAAAAGCATAAAGTAAGATAAAAACTGCTTCAGTTGTCGATGCTGAAGCAGTTTTTTTATAGATTTTACAGTCTGTAAAAATAAGGGAATGTCTTCGGCGTCAATAGAAATCATGTGCAGAGGCGATGGGGCGGACAGCAGATATTTCCTTTGGTATAGCCGGAATGGAATGAGACCGGATTTTCAAATCATATGCATGATCAGTCTTTCCTTTCATTTCATTTCATTATGAATTGTGGAAAAGGGAATCTATTATCCCGGAAATGCCGGAAACAATTTTTTCAATGTCGGAGAGGATAGATATAATTTGAACGAAAATGTCTATGTATGTATTCATTTTTGCGGAAAAGCTGAAAATTTTCTTTCCCCTTTATACTGCACTTTTCTAAGAAATTTCTGATGACTCAAGACTGAGTGGGTCTATTGCCAAGGTATCGGGGGGAATGGACGGGTAGGTATTCGGTGTCAGCAAAAACTTTTTGAATAGTATACTGATTGATCGTTTATGTCACAGAAGCTTTCACTGCCGGGAGTCTCCGTCAAAGATTGCCTGAGGCCGAAGAATTCATAGATAACAGTCGGCCGATCGGAACGGTTCAGATAGAGGAAAGACATTCCGGGGCTGATTTCTATAAAAAATATTTGTTGAACGGATCTCTGCAGATGTATTTTTGTGTCTGATTAAGCTATAATAAATAACATAACAAAAGTATAAAGTGTATTGTTTTCAGAAAGGAGCCTGTTGTTTATGATTGATCAATTTTTCCCCAGCTATACTATCGGCGCGGATGCTTATGATTCTGTTCCCGGCATTTGCGGCGTATTCGGCAAGACGGCAGTCATCATCGGCGGTCAGAAGTCCCGCGCTGCGGCGGAACCGGCTCTTCGCAAATCCTGCGAAGGCAAGATCTCCATCCTGGGCTCCTTCCAGTACGGTCCGGATTCGACCTGGGAAGCGGCAGAAGCACTGACACAGATTCCCGAAGTACAGCAGGCGGATATGATTTTTGCCATCGGCGGCGGACGTGCAGTCGATACGGCCAAGATGGCGGCAGAATTCATGAATAAGCCGATTTTCACTTTCCCGACGCTGTGTTCGAACTGCGCACCGGTTACGGCCGTATGCGTAGTTTACAATCCGGACGGAACGTTTAATAAGGTATGGTATCGGAAGAGACCGGCTTATCATACGTTCATCAATACGGAAGTCATTCTCCATTCTCCGAGAGATTATTTCTGGGCAGGCATCGGTGATGCGCTGTCGAAGCAGTATGAAGTTCTCTTCTCTGTCCGCAGTGACGAGGTAGTGCCGTATGTACGGAGCCTCGGCGCGCAGATTTCCGCAAACTGCTCCGATGAGCTCCTCCGCTACGGCCGGGCTGCCATGAAATCCTTTGATGAAAAGAAACTCACGGAGGACTTTGAACGGGTGGTTCAGCTGGTCATCATCACCACTGGCCTTGTTTCCAACTGCCTCACCGGAGACTACAACTCCAGCGTAGGCCATGCAATCTACAACGGCCATACAAAGCTCGATCATGACAAGGTTTATCTTCACGGCGCGGTTGTCTGCTACGGCACGCTGGTCCTCCTGACACTGGACGGACAGACCGAAGCACGGGACGAAATGCTCGCCTTCTGCCGCGACCTGGCTCTGCCGCACCGCCTGGCTGATGTAGGCGAATCCCCGGAAACCGTTGGCCGCCTCGCAGAGAGCGCTTCAAAGCAGTATGATCTGGACGTAACACCGTACAAGGTAACGGCAGATATGCTGGAAAAGGCGATGCTGGAACTGGAAGCACTGAGCAAGGATGAGAAATAATTTTTCCTGAAAACAGAATATAAAACGCAGAAGATCGGATACCCGAACCTCCAGGGGTGTCCGGTTTTTTGATTGGAAAAAAGATTCCGGGTAAATAAACAAGCCTTCCCTTTTGCGGGGAAGGCTTGCTTTGTATCCGGATATTTCCGGAGTTAATGAAAATTATACTTTGTCACGATCGGTTCTCTGCCGGTGAGCCGGTTTTCTGCGTATTCATAAAGGCAGAGGGCCAGATAGGAGCCGGCGATGTTGTATACGTCCCGGAAGCCGCAGGCGGTGAGGATGCGGCAGGCGTAGTAGCTGCGCTGGCCGGAGCGGCAGTGGAGATAAACCGGACGGTCCTTCGGGATTTCGTCCAGGCGGTCACGGATTTGCGAGAGGGGGATATTGACTGCATTCTTGATATGCCCCGCTGCGTATTCGCCGGGTTCACGGACGTCGATAATGGCGGCACCGTTTTCTGCAAGGCCGCGCACGGCGGAGACGGGAACCTGCCGGAATTCACTATGGAGAAGGTTCAGCCCCACAAGGCCGGCAAGGTGGAAGGCATCCTTGGCGGTGGCAAAGGGCGGTGCATAGCAGAGGTCGATGGAAGCCAGGTCTTCCAGGGTTCCGCCTTTGGCAATGACCGCGGCAATGACGTCAATGCGGCGGTCCGGGGCCTCCTGCCCGACGGCCTGTGCGCCCAGGATGCGGCCGGTGGGCTTCTCAAAGTGGACCTTCAGGTGAAGGGGAGAAGCACCGGGCATGAGGCTGACCCGGTCAAAGGGGATGACATAGGCAAAGTCATGGGGAATGCCGAGGGCTTCGATTTCCTTTTCATTGAGCCCTGTCGCAGCGCCCCGAAGTTCGAAGAGTTCAATGCCGAAGCTGCCCAGGTATCCCCGGCTCGGCGAGGGGCGTCCGCAGACGGCATCGGCAGCCCGGCGGGCCTCCAGCTGTGCGGGGAAGGCAAGGGAGAGCCTGCCCGTGGTGTGTTTCAGGGGAAGGGCGACTTCTGCAGCATCTCCCACGGCAAAGATAAAGGGATCGGAGGTGCGGCCGTCCGTATCAACGGCAATGGCACCGCTTTTTCCGATCGTCAGGCCTGCCGCACGGGCAAGCTCAATCCGGGGGCGGACGCCGATGGCCATGATAACGATATCTGCAGGAACGGTGCGCCCTGAGGCGAGACGGACGGAATCCTTTTCCACGGCGGCAATGCCGTCATGGAGGATGAGCCGGACATGATGATCGAGCATTTCCTTTTGGAGAATCTGCACTATATCATGGTCGAAGGGGGTGAGAATCTGATCTGCCGCTTCTATGAGGGTAACGTCCAGAAGGGAAGCCAGGCTGGCGGCGGCTTCCGCACCGATGAATCCGCCTCCGATGACGGCGGCAGTGCGGATATTTCCGCCCCTGACTGCTTCCCGGATGGCAGCGGCATCTTCCGGGTTTTTCAGGGTGAAGACGCGGGGGCTGTCAATGCCGGGAATGGGCGGCAGGATGGGAGCGGCACCGGGAGAAAGGATAAGGAAATCATAGGATTCCTCATAGACGGTGCCGTCTGTCCTGCGGATGCGGACTTTCTTCTCTTCCCGAAGAATATCCGTGGCTTCGGAGCCGGTGCGGACGTCGATGCGGTGCTGCGCCCAAAAGCGTTCCGGCGTCATGAGGAAGAGGGAGTCCGGACTGACCGTGCCGGGGAGGCTGTACGGAAGAGCACAGCCGGAGTAGGAAATATGGGGACCTTTTTCGAGGAGGATGATTTCTGCCGTTTCATCCAGACGGCGGAGCCTTGCCGCTGCGGAGGCGCCGCCTGCTATGCCGCCGATGATGAGGATTTTCCTTGCCATAGGCGCCTCAGTCCCGGAGCGCCATTTCCGCGGCAATACGGGCGCAGGTCATAATGATTTTCTTGCAGTTGCGCTTTCTGTCTCTGGATTCGAAGTCTTCATAGGGAAGGCAGAGGTCGCGGCAGTCGAGGGCTCCGATTTCCCGGATGACGGCCCGGAGATAGGCTGCATGGCGGGGATAAACGCCGGTTTCCGGGTGGTGCAGCTCTTCGATCCGTTCATCCATGGTTTCTTTGGCATAGGGATTGCGCCGGCCGTGCATGGAGGAAATGACGAGCATGCCTGCATTGACGGCGCCGCACATCCGGCCGGTACCGCCCATGCCGCCGCCCATGCCGGAGGCAAAGGCGACTGTCTCCGGCGGGAAGTCTGTCAGGCCCAGATCCAGGAATCCTTTCAGTACGCATTCGCCGCAGTTCAGGCCGTGGCGGAAGTGTTCTCCTGCGTTGGCAGCGGCTTTTTCAGCCAGTTCCGCCCGTTCTTCCGGGGTGTAATGTTTCTTTTCCATAGAAAGCACCTTCTTTCCGAATACAAAAAAGTATGTCTTCCTCTGTATTATACATCCGGGAAAGAGGGGAAAACAAAAAAGACCCTCCATGAGGGTCCCGACATCAGAGAGCGTACAGATTATTCCAGCAGGATGAGGCCGTAAAGAGAGATTTCCCGGACCGGACCGCCGGAAATGCGGGCGGAGAATCCGTTGTCCCTGGCGAGGGCTATCAGATCGATGCCGCAGGTTGTGGCGGAGGGACGGGCACGGTCGGGATGGATGCATTTTTTCAGATTGCAGGTTTCGCAGAGACAGCATTTTCCCGCTTTCAGGCCGAAGGCCTTGTAGTAATTCATGCGGAAGGCTTCCTTCTCCACGGAAACGACCAGGTCGGAGAGGGCGTTGTTGATTTTCCGCTCGAAGCTGTCCCAGTCGGCCGCATCCTCTTCCCGGAAAGGGAAGGTGATCTGCACGAGGAGGGAGTCGGTATAATCCCGGAGGAATTTCTGCATGAATTCCACGGAGGGGGCATGGGGCGGACAGCAAAGGGTTTGCCCGTAATTGGGGCAGCCGTACTGGCATTTCACCCGGGGCCATACTCCGGTTTTTATGGAGGAAACGGCAACGGGAACGGCTGCGGAAGCGCCCAGTTCCTTTGCCCTGTCAATGAGATGGTTCCAATCTTCCCGGTTCATAAAAAGACCTTCTTTCGGTGTATTTTCTCTTATCATAGCACAGAAGAGGAAACGGTTATTGCAGCCAATCCGGAAGAACAGGAAATCAATAGAGGGCAAATAATAAAATAATCAGGAGCAGGGCGGCAGCGGCCAAAAACAGATATCGTTTGGGATGACTGCAGACAGACTCAGCGGTTCTTATTTTGGAAATGACTCCGGCCCCCATAAGGATTTCATCCACATAGGGAATCGGATCCGGGACAATGCAATTTACTCCGAAAATCAGGATTCGGATAATCAGAGGGGAAATAAAAACTGCGGGGATGGCAACCAAGTAGAATAAGGAAAAAAGAATGATTTTCAGCATAATACCACCTGTTTATAGCATGTGATTCAGAAAAAGGATTCCCGGAGTTTTTCCCGGGAATCCTTTTTACTTGATTTGTTCAATCAGCTGCTGCAGAAGACGGCAGTTTTCGTGCTGTCCGGCCTCCTGGTTCAGATGAAGGCAGACCTCCAGATTTTTTCGATAAAATTCTTTCTCTGTCATGGTATCTTGAAAATACAGCTTATACATGGCCGATACATTGCATATATCGGGACGGCGGCTGTAAATACGGCAATGATTGGTCGTTTCATCAAAATAACGGCAGCGGCCGGAGGAATCTTTCCATCCCGCCAGCTGGGGAACCTTGCCGCTCAGCCGGCAGCACAGGCCGCATTCAATACAGGGGAATTTCATTGCTTTTCCATTTCATTGAGGAAATCTGCAGTTTCCTGCTGCACGGCATAGGATGTATCGGTGAGAGAACCGTCTTTATGGAGAATCGGCGTATCCAGAACCTTTTTAATCGCCAATGCCAGGGAAGCGCTCATGGCAATTGTTTTTTTGTCTGCTTTGGAATAGTTCCGGAAATCCGTACCGGAAATATCGATGATGCAGTCCATTTCCCGGAGCATGGGGCGGAAAAGACCGGACAGGCGGGTCAGAAGCCGGGTAAACATGACAGAACGCTTGGTGATGGCATCGCACAGATCGGCTGCAGCGTTCATCTCTTCTTCGAATTTACGTGCCTTTGCCCGATTGCTGCGGGCATTCTCCAGGTTCTTATCTGCTTTGGAATCCAGGGTAAAGCCGAGGATGGCAAGAGCCGGTCCGGCGACAAGGCCGCCCAGAACCGCCGTACCGCCGGCAATACCCAGTCCGCCTGCAGCCAGGGACCCGCCTCCGAGGAATGCGAGGGTAGCATTTGTGGCGG
>ULUY01038183.1_pt1 | contig 103175 bp, 94 predicted proteins | sample 1959031 | NCBI WGS metagenome assembly ULUY01 (sample SAMEA4835774, study PRJEB28245) | human gut metagenome | biome: gut microbiome; material: fecal sample | place: Denmark | collected 2008
CGTTGTTAATGTTGGTCATGGTGCGGGCTATGGCACCGGTGGCGGGAATACCGCCGAACAGGGGCGACACGAGATTGGCAATACCCTGCCCTACGAGCTCCTGGTTGGAGTCATGGCGGTCGCCGATTACACCGTCGGCCACGGTGGCCGAAAGGAGCGACTCAATGGCGCCGAGCACGGCAATGGTAATGGCGGCCGGGAAAAGCTGTTTAATTACTTCCCACGAAAGAGCGGGCACCTGCGCCTGCGGCAGGGTACTCTGAATGGCAAAGCGGTCGCCTATTGTTTCAACCGCGGCCCATCCCTGCTGTTTGAACAGGGCGGCCAGCAGGGTCATGACGATGATGGCCACCAACGAACCGGGCACTTTTTTGGACACGCGGGGCGTAAGGGCAATGATGAGCACACTCAATACGCCCACGGCCGTGGCATAGGGGTCGATGGTGGAAAAATGCTGGAAATAAACACCCCACTTTTCAAGAAAATCGCCGGGCACATTACTGATGGTCAGCCCGAAAAAGTCCTTGATCTGGGTAGAAAAGATAGTGACGGCAATACCGCTGGTAAAACCCACCACAATGGGGTATGGCATGTACTTGATAATGGTGCCCAGACGCAGGAGGCCCAGCAGAATCAGAAATGCGCCGGCCAGAAGCGTGGCTACCATCAGTCCACTCTGGCCATACTGCTGGATAATGCCATAGACAATAACGATAAAAGCGCCCGTGGGGCCGCCTATCTGTACGCGACTGCCACCGAAAGCCGACACACAAAAACCGGCTACAATGGCGGTGATGATACCTCGCTCGGGCGAAACGCCGGAAGCGATACCGAAGGCAATGGCCAACGGCAAGGCCACGATGCCCACAATAATACCGGCCATGATGTCGGCCGAAAGTTTCTGCCGGTTATACTCCCGCAGATCAGAAAACAAGCGTGGTTTAAACGAAAAATTTACCATAATTGCCTGCAAAGGTACGAATTTTATTCCGTACACGCACGCGCCTGACCCACACAAAGCGCATCAACCCGCCACAAAGAGAACAGAAAACGACCCGCGAAAGACGGAAAAATCAGCCCCAGAAAAAACCGGACAAAAAACGGAGAAAAAGGTAAAATAAGCTCTAAAAACGCCTCTTCAAGCCTTGATGCATTCTTATTTTACGTTTACTAATTACTCATAATCAATTATTTATGTTCGAATGTAAGAATAAGCCTAAAAAAAATGCTTATTCTTACATCTGATGAGCGTCCTGAGAATTATGAATTCGATTGGAATGATAGAGGAAGGTGGAAATCCAATATGAATAAACAGCCACGGGAATAAACAGGATTTTTCCTTCAGGAATGTCGTACGTGCCAAAACGGGTCTTTGTGGTCACGAAAATCTTCTTTATCCCCGGATTCAACGACAAAAACGAATAAAGGGATTTCAATTCATTGGGATTTTCAAAGAAACGGTCAGTCCATTTAATTTCCGCCACAGACACGGCTTTCTGTGTAGCCATATCCACCCACACGATATCCACCTCTCCCTTGTTGCGCCCCTTTGCCCAATTCGCATAGAAAAAGTCGGTCTTTCCTCCTTGAATCCACTGAGAAAACACTGCCGTCTCTACCATACTTCCCATGAACTCGTCATCCTCGCCAATTGAGGTGAACAAAGCACAGCGCAATGAAGGGTTGGTAAGGTATATCTTGAAAGATGTGACACGCTGCAGCCGCTTTGCATTTTGGTCAATGCGATTCACTACCTTAATCAGAAATGCCGCCTCGAGATATTCAAGATATCTTTTAATGGTTTCTTTTTTAATGCCAGCCTCCCTTGTAAGCGATTCATAGGAAAACTCATTACCCGAGCGAAAGGCAATATGAACAAACAATTTATTCAGTTCCTGAATATCAGATATGCCGTAAAGACTCGGAAGGTCTCGCAACAGTACCTTGTCAATAATATCATTCTTAATGTATTGCCCCGGATTACGGCGAATGGTTTCCGAAAAAACAACTTCCGGATAACCGCCAAAATTAATATAGTCAATAAAATGATGATTAAGCTCTTCAATATTTTTGGTATCATACGGAGAAATACCATTGTTGCTTTTCACAACCAGCGAATCCAATCCTTTAAACTGGATATACTCAAAAAAAGTAAGTGGAGGCAACAAGAAGTCACTGAATCGGCCTGCACCGCTCTCATTACTCTTCATTTTCAGTGCTGCCGCGGCAGAGCCGGAAGCCACAAAACGCGAGGAGCGGAAGGTGTCGACCATTGATTTCAGATGCACTTCCCAATTCTTCAAGTACTGTATCTCATCAAAAAAGACATAATACCCCTCATAACTGTCTTCATTTTTAAGTGCTTTTCTGGCCAGCGAAAAGAATTCTTCCAACGAGATATTATTATATATAGGAGTATCAACAGATACATAAATAATTTTCCTGGGATCAACTCCTGAAGAGATTAACCGGTCGATGGAATGATAAATCATGACCGTTTTTCCCACACGGCGCGGCCCCATCAAAATGACAGCCCGTCTCACGGACAAGTCTGTCACCAACTCATAAAAATCGTTCAAATAAGCCCGACGGGGGAATTGGATAAAATCTTCATCTATTTTTCCGGATTCCCACCAAGGATTGTCAAGCACCATACGTTTTTGAACCTGTTCCTCGATGAAAGAATTTACAACATTCATATATTGTGCATTTTAAGTCTTACAAAGATACAAAAAACATCTATTTATTCCATTAATGCACAAATAAGCTTACTCCAACATGCTTATTTGTACAAAAAAGGCAAAATTAACGAGAATCAAATTATGCTATCAGTAAATTGCAAGATGACATTCACAAACAAAATCAACTGACATGGCGCATTCCATTCAAAAATACTCCATCCCAGAAAAAGAGCAAAACCACAATAAGCGGTAAGAAAACACAGACACATGAGTTTAAACTATTTTTTTTACAGACTTCCATTTTACATCCTCCAATCATTTTCTGCACTAACGGAAAGAGGAAGCCGGCATCTCAGATCTCTCCCAAAGCCCACCGAAAAAAACAGACGGCTTTCCGGAAAAACAGGAAGCCGCCTGATAAAAAACAGGCCGGACCTTGTTCAAACAAAGTCCGGCCTTGTGGGCTGATGCCTGCTGCCGCGTGAAGCTGCCCGTACGTACGGGCTCACCGGCAAAGGCTCGGGGGAAATGCGTGTAGTTCCCTACTCGTCGGAAGGATGACCGGGAACGGGATGGCCGTCGGCCTTCATGACATGCTCCACGGCTTCTTCGACCACCGGACGGCCCTTGAAACGGTTGGCATAGCCGGAATAATCGGGCACCTCGCGATGATAGTCGGGGTCGAGGAACAGGGGTGAGGAAATAATGTGGTCGGCCGTCGAACGGTTGCAGCAGAACACGATGTTCTCCACCGAAGCCAGACGCGTAAGGGCCTTGACGTCGGTGTCATGCGGCTGAAGGGTCATGGGGTCGGTAAAGAAGAAGAGGTAGTCGATGGCGCCGTCAACGATACGCGAGCCCATCTGCTGGTCGCCGCCGAGCGGACCGCTGCGGAAGAGGGTAAAGTCCCACTCCACGTCGGGGTGTTTCTTCTGCAAGGCTTCCTTGATGAGTGTACCGGTGGTGCCGGTGCAGTAAAAACGGTGACCGATGAGGCGCTCGGAATTGTAGAGTACCCACTCAATCATGACTTTTTTCATGGCGTCGTGGGCCACCAGACCAATGTTGCGGACAAGTTTCTTTTCCATAGTGTAGGGATTTATAGTGTGTTCAGTATCTCGAAAAAAAGAGGCCACTTACGTGGGCACACGCGCTGCCACGGGATCCGGAACAAGGCGTCCGGCCTCTCAGAAAGGAGCGATGCACTCACGTAAATGGCCTGAAAGGTTTTGCCAACGGGCGGTGCGGCCAGCCGATACGGAAGGCTGCACGCAACCGGCGGGCCGCAGCGGGCCGACTACTTGACGATGAGGAGGAAGTAGTTCTTCTTGCCCCGCTGAACCAGCAGGTATTTGCCGGCAATCAGGTCTTCAGCCGTAATGAGGCGGTCGAAATCGGTGAGTTTTTCCTTGTTCAGGCTCACACCGCCACCCTGAACGAGCTTACGCATCTCGCCTTTCGAAGCAAAACACTTGGTGGTTTCGGCAAAGAGGTCGACGGCCTTGGCGCCACAGGCGGCATCCTTGGACACTTCAAACTGGGGCACGCCCTCGAACACGTTGAGCAGGGTTTGCTCGTCGAGGTGGAGCAGATTCTCCTTGGTGGCGCGGCCGAAGAGGATGTTGGAAGCCTCGATGGCCTGCTCGTAATCCTCGCGGCTGTGAACCATACAGGTAACTTCCTCGCCCAGACGCTTCTGCAGGATGCGGCGACCGGGGTCCTGAGCGTGTTCGGCAATGAGAGCATCGATTTCGTACTTGGTGAGCGAGGTAAATATCTTGATGTAGCGGGCGGCATCGTCGTCGCTCACGTTCAGCCAGAACTGATAGAACTTGTAAGGCGTGGTGTAGCGCTTGTCGAGCCAGATGTTGCCGCTCTCGGTCTTACCGAACTTACGGCCGTCGCTCTTGGTGATGAGCGGGCAGGTCAGGGCGTAAACCTCGCCGCCACAGGTGCGACGGATGAGCTCGGCACCGGTGGTGATGTTGCCCCACTGGTCGCTGCCGCCCATCTGGAGCTTACAGTTCTTGGTCTGATAAAGGTGGAGGAAGTCGTAGCCCTGGAGGAGCTGGTAGGTAAATTCCGTAAACGACAAGCCGTCGCGCGCTTCGCCGTTGAGGCGCTTCTGCACGCTGTCCTTGGCCATCATGTAGTTAACGGTGATGTGCTTACCCACCTCGCGCGTAAAGTCGAGGAAGGAAAAGTCCTTCATCCAGTCGTAATTGTCAACCAGTTCGGCGCCGTTGGGAGCCTTGCTGTCGAAATCCAGGAAGTGCGACATCTGACGTTTGATGCACTCTTCGTTATGACGCAGCACCTCCTCGGTGAGCAGGTTGCGCTCGGCACTCTTGCCCGAGGGGTCGCCAATCATACCGGTGGCTCCGCCTACGAGGGCCAGCGGCTTATGGCCGGCTTTCTGGAAATGGCGCAGAATCATGATGCTGCAAAGATGACCGATGTGCAGGGAATCGGCCGTGGGGTCGAAACCTACATAGGCCGTAGTCATTTCCTTGGCCAACAATTCTTCAGTACCCGGCATGAGTTGGTGGACCATGCCTCTCCATCTAAGTTCGTCTACGAAATTCATCGATTTATCTTGAATGTTTTAGGTTTGATTTTCTACTTTACAGGCAAAAATACGACTTTTTTTAGAATCGGCATATTTTTCACCTGAAATCATTTTGCGGCGGACAAGCGCCAAAAGCCTCACCGAGCGCCTGCCGGTGGAGCGCCTCGACCTGCGCAATGGAAAAAGCGCTGTCGTCCGTTTCGGCATAACGCCGGGCGGGCGGACAAAGACACAGGGAAGCGGCATTGAAACGCGGACCGAAACTCAGGCCGTAGCCCTTTGAAAAAAGCTGACGGGCCTGCTGGGGCTTGCCGCGAAAGCCATGAAACACGACATCCGACGGCAACGGTCCTTCACGGCGCAAGAGCGGGAGCACGTCGTCCCACGCACGGACGCAATGCAGCACAAGCGGCACGGCCTGCCGGCGCGCCAGAGCCAGCTGCGCACGGAAGGCAAGGAGCTGACGGTCGTAGGGCGTGGCGCAAAGACGGTCGAGCCCGCATTCGCCGAGGGCCACGACCTGGGGCCAACGCAGCCAGTCGCTGAGGGCATCCACAACAGCCGGCCAACCCTCCGGCACAAACCAGGGATGAAGGCCGACGGAATAGGCGGCACCCTGACGCCACGCAAAGGCTTGCGGCCCCTGCAGCAGCACCTCCAAAGGCAAACTAATCAGCGAGCCGGGAGGCGCCTGAAGGTTGTGGGTATGAATATCACGGAATTTCATGGCACGGGGTCGTAACCGCTGCCCCCAAAGGGATGGCAGCGCAACAGACGGCGCACGGCCAGATAAAGCCCCTTGAACGGACCGTGCTTGCGGATGGCCTCAAGCGCATATTGGGAGCACGTCGGCGTAAAACGGCAGGAAGGCGGCATGAGCGGCGACACGTAACGCCGGTAAAACAGGATGGGCGCCACCAGCAGACGAATCAATAACTGTCGGAACATCGTTGAAAACACAAAATGAGGCAGGCAAAAACGATTTACAACGGCTAAACGGGCTGACAGGCGGCACTCATGCGCTCCAGCACCTGAGCCACGGCGGCATCAACCTGGGCCTGGGTCATCAGGGCGTCAGACAGCCACATAAAGGCCACGTTCAATCCGCGACCGGGAGCAGGCTGATAGCGCAACAAATGTTTCTGACGCCGGTAGGCCTCACGCAAGAGCCGCTTGGTACGGTTACGGCGCACGGCGCGCTTGAAGCGACGCTTGGACACGCTGAGCAACAGCTGCACGGGGGCTCCGGAAGTGCGGTCGACTTCCTGAAAAACAGCCAGCACGGGAAACACACGCACGGACTGATGCGGCTGACTGAAAAGCGCATCGATCTCCTTTTTGCTGCAAAGGTGTTCGGCCTTGCGAAATGTAAACTGCTTCACGGTTAATCTCATATCAAAAACGTCGGACAATGCGGTAGTTTCAAACCAGATGCCTTGTCGGACGAAACAGGTCGGATGAAAACAGAAAAAGGCGGAACCACGACGCCAGAGGGCCGCAGGTTTCCGCCTCGGTATAGGGTTCGGACAGGCAAAAGCCTATCGGTTGTTCTGCAAATAAAGCTCGATGGCCTTCGGCATGGAAGGTGCCTCAACGGTAGGCGCTTCCAAATCGAGCCGGAATCCGGCGTCGGTAATGGCCTTGGCCGTAGCCTTGCCAAAGCAGGCGAGCTTGGTGTCGTTCTGCTGGAATTCGGGGAAATTCTTTTGCAGGGAAGCGATACCGGCCGGCGTGAAAAACACGAGCATATCGAAATTAAATTCCTGATCCTTGGGGAAATCGTTGGACACAGTGCGGTACATCACACACTCCGTGTGCTGCAATTTCTTGGCATCAAGCATTTCCTTGACTTCGTCGCTATGTACGTCGCTCAGCGGAATCAGATAATTCTCGGCCTTGTGCTTGGCCATTACTTCCACGAGCTGCGGCCATTTTCCGGTTGAACCGAAAAATACCTTACGTTTACGATACTGCACATACTTCTGAATGTACAGCGCCACCGTCTCGCTGATACCGAAATACTTCATGTCTTCCGGTATAGCCACACGCATCTCCTTACACAAGGTAAAGAAATGGTCAATCGCATGACGCGAGTTGAAAACAATGGCTGTGTGATCCAGAATCTTTACTTTCTGGGTTCTGAACTCTCGAGCGGAAATACCCTCAACCTTGATAAATGGGTGGAACGTCAAATCCACATCGTATTTTTTCGACAATTCGAAATAAGGAGATTTATCTGAAGCCGGGGCGGGCTGAGATATCAAAATTCTCTTTATCATGCCTCCTATAATATGGTTACCAAATAGTTGTTTGCAAAAAGAATGACCCTCCATAGCACCAGAAGGGGTATCACTTCGAGGGTGCAAAAGTACAAAATTAAATGCACTCCACCTAACTTATAGCTAAAAAAGATTTGATAACTCTTATATAACAATAGGGATTTCAGCACCAACACTACCACCATGAAAATCAGGATGGCATAGCGTATGGACATTTCAAAATAAACCACCAGCAGCGTAACGGGAAGCAGGAGCAACCCTTCGGCCAGCACCGTCAGCAGGAAAGCCTCCATCCAGAGGCGCCGCGAACGGGAGTCGAAGAACACCCAGTTGACAAACTGGTAGAGCAACACCTTGAGCACGTAATAGACGATAAGCAGGCCGATGTCGAGGGCCAGCAGCTTGTAGGGCGAAACCTGGTTGAACACATCGGTCAGGTACTCCTGGGTATAGGTAAAAAACATCAGACCCATGACGACACAGGTCTGGAATATCAGGAAAATCTGACCCTTCAACTCGTTGCCCGTACCGGTGGTCAGCGAATCGTCGCGCTCGGGCGGATAGAAAAAGTCCTTGAGCTGGGCAAAGAGGTAGCGCATGGAGCGTGACACGACCCACACGGCAAGCAAAAAGCCCAAAAGAAGGGCCAGCGTCACCACGTTGTCGGTACGCAACCGATAGGGCAAAGGGTCACCGGCTATGCCCTGGTCATGAAAGGGCACCCTGACGAGTTTCCACTGCACGGACGAAACGAAAGGCGTGTCCCACAGGTCGATTTCGGGCATGGAAACCTTGCCGTCGTTCATCTTGATGCCGGGCAGGCCGAGCTTGGCGTCCTTGGGCCACGTCATGGGTTCAACGTGGAAATTGGCCTGCACGGCCGAATCCTTCTGCTCGGGGGTGGCGTCGTAGGGCAACTGCCTGATGACCTGCCATACGGACTTGCGTACGGCAGGACGCGGCGACGGCTCATGCACCTCGACGGCCTCAGCCACCGGCACCTGGATACTATCAGACTGGCTGCTCTTCATTTTCAGAATGCGAAGTTAGCAATTTTTTCAGAGAGCAGCGAATTTGCCCAGTGCTTTGTTCCAAAGCGGCGTGCTTTCACACAGATTGAGGGCTTCAACCGGCGTTGTGGCCACACACCACAAACGGGTATGCTCGGCGCGCATGAAGCGCTGGTCGGCCGCCTGGCGGAGCATCTGGAGCAAGGGGTCGAAATAGTGTTCCAGATTCAGCACCACAATGGGGCGCACGTAAAGGCCCAACTGCTTCCAGGTGATAATCTCGAGCAGTTCCTCGAGCGTACCCACGCCGCCGGGCAGGGCGATGCAGGCATCGGAAAGGCGGGCCATGGTTTCCTTGCGGCTGTGCATGTCCGCCGTTACCACCAACTCGGACATGCCGGTATGCTGCCAGCCGCGGTCGACCATAAACTGCGGTATCACGCCTATGGTGTGACCGCCGCACGCCATCATGCTGTCGGTCACGGCGCCCATCAGCCCGGTGCGCCCGGCCCCGTTGATGAGTTCATGGCCGCGCATGGCCATCAGACGCCCCAGTTCGCCGGCAGCCTCCACGTAGGATGAATCCACTTGACCGCTGGATGCACTGTACACACATATTTTCATAAACTTTCCATTATAAAACGATTCTGACGCGCTCATCCCGATGAGCTACTTGAAAAACCGGTCGGTTCCGTAATGAAGCCGGACGGCGTCAGGAAAAAAATACCCGGCACCTGAAAAAGTTTTCCCGGCACCTGAAATTTTCTATCCGGCACTTTTTTTCATCTCCGCCCTCTGAAACGCATGTCAAGAATCAGGTTCGAACATCTGAAAACAAGAAAAAGACGGGCTGCTGCCTACGCCGTAAGCCGCTGCTGCGCCCGCCTTGTAAAATAAATCCGCCATGCGGCGGGCCAAAACCCGACCGCCGGACGAATATAATGGGGAAATTTACTTGAACGTACCCTTGAAAGCCTCCTTGATGGTATCTACGTAGTCCAGCTTCTCCCAGGTGAAGAGCTCAACCACCATCGACTTGTCGCCGTCGTAGGGCGAGTGGAAGATTTTGGTCACCTTGATCGGCTCGCGGCCCACGTGTCCGTAGGAAGCCGTCTCCTCATAGATGGGATAGCGCAACTTGAGACGCTGCTCAATGGCACGCGGACGCAAATCGAAGATTTCGCCCACCTTGCGCGCAATCTCGCCGTCGCTCATGTTGACATGTGAGCGACCGTAGGTATCTACAAAAATACTGATGGGTTCGGCCACACCGATGGCGTAGCTCAACTGCACGAGCATTTCGTCGGCAATTCCGGCTGCCACCATGTTCTTGGCAATGTGGCGGGCAGCATAAGCGGCCGAGCGGTCGACCTTCGAGGGGTCCTTTCCGGAGAAAGCACCTCCACCGTGAGCACCCTTGCCTCCGTAGGTATCCACGATAATCTTACGTCCGGTCAGACCGGTATCACCGTGGGGGCCGCCAATCACGAACTTGCCGGTGGGGTTAACAAAATAGCGGATTTCGCTGTTTTCAAAAAGCTGTTTGATTTCGGGAGTATGCACCCGTTCTTCCAATACGCGGGGCATGAGAATTTCAATCACGTCACGGCGAATCTGGGCCAGCATCATCTCGTCAGCCTTTTCCTGCGAACCGGCTTCGTCGGCCGTTATGAACTCGTCGTGCTGGGTTGATACCACAATGGTATGGATACCGACAGCCTTGCCGTTGTCGTCATACTCCACGGTTACCTGGCTCTTGGAGTCAGGACGCAGGTAGGTCATCTGCTTGCCCTCCCGGCGTATTTCGGCCAATACAATCAGAATGTCGTGGGCCAGCGAAAGGGGCAACGGCATGTAGGTATCGGTTTCGTTATTGGCATAACCGAACATCATGCCCTGATCGCCGGCTCCCTGCGACATGGGGTCCTGGCGCTCCACGCCACGGTTGATGTCGGCGCTCTGCTCATGGATGGCACTGAGAATACCGCAACTCTCGGCGTCGAACTTATACTCGGCTTTGGTGTAACCAATGCGGCGAATGGTGCGACGTACAATATCCTGCAAGTCGGCATAGGCTTTTGACTTTACTTCCCCGGCCACTACCACCTGTCCGGTAGTTACCAATGTTTCGCAAGCTACTTTTGAGTTGGAATCATAGGCAATCAACTCGTCAAGTACAGCGTCCGATATCTGATCGGCCACTTTGTCGGGGTGTCCTTCTGACACCGATTCGGATGTAAATAAGTATCCCATTGTTTTTTTGAAAATATAAATAAATAATTAATGCTTCAAGCGCTTATCAAAAACCGGTCAAAGAGGGATGCGGACAAAAAAAAGGCGGCCATCTTTGTCAGATTGTCGCTTGCTTGCCATTCAGGATTGAATGTATCATTGATTTCTATGGGTTTTAAAGCCTAAACGATAGTGCGCCAGACTTTCCTCACCGGCTCTACTGGAAAACACGCCTCGCATGAGGAACACGCTCTACCGCTTTCTTTTAGCATTTTTTCCTGTGGTTGCAAGCAGCCAAATCTATCCACATTTCAATAACCGGGTGCAAAGGTAAGGATTTATTCCTTTACCCGCAAACCCGGAATGATAAGTTTTCTAAAAAAACCTGAATTATTTTGCTTCGCCCTGTTTGTTTTCAGGCTGCACGATGGAGTCGTTTTCGCTCCAGCGTTTGTTTTGCAGCTGGCGGATGTAGTCGATACAGTTCTCGGAATAGTAGGTTACGGAGTCACACACCGTGGCACAGATGCGGTCGTCCTTGAACAACACCTGATCACGCGTCTTGACATTACGCCATACGTCGGTGCCCCTGACGCGGCGGCAGAGCGGCCGCTCAACGGGAGTGCCGTCGGTCAGCTCGGCATAGAGCGAGTCCTTTGAAAAAATCACGAAAATGGTTTCGCGCTCACGCTCCAAGCGTACTCCGGCGTCCCAGATGCGCACACAACTGTGGAGCGCATTGCTCCAGGTATATCCGGCCGAGCGGATACAGCCGCGGGGGTCGCGGTCGGCCCCTCCCAGGCGGCCGGCGGTAGTCACCTGCCGCGTCTTGCACGAAACAAGCGCAAACAGCAATATGGCGAAACAGCATAAAATTTTTTTCATACGCGGTATTTTTTCAGGAATCAGGAACAATCGTCAGGCTACGTCGCGGCGCTCAACGACGCTTTTGCCGGAAAAAGTCGGTCATCAGTGCCCCGCACTCGTCGGCCAGCACGCCGGCCGTCACCTGTGTCTTGGGATGGAGCATAGGGGCCTGCAGCGTGGTATAGCCGCGCTTGGGGTCGGACGCGCCATAGACCAAACGGCCCAACTGCGCCCACGCCAGCGCACCGGCGCACATGGGGCATGGCTCAACCGTAACGTAAAGCGTACATACGTCCAGATATTTTCCGCCCAGAGCGTTGGCCGCCGCCGTAATGGCCTGCATTTCGGCATGAGCCGTTACGTCGTGCAACATTTCGGTCAGGTTATGGGCACGCGCAATGATGCGGTCGCGGCACACCACCACGGCGCCTACCGGCACCTCGCCCTGCTCTGCCGCCCTGCGGGCTTCCTCAAGGGCACGGTTCATATAAAAGGAATCGTCCATAGCGCTTGTATTCAGTGTTACTTGACGTGACAAATTTACAAATAATAATCAACAAACCGCAAAAAACGGTAAAAATTACCGTGCGAGCCTTCCACGCAACCACCGGCGCACGGGTTCGTCATAAAGGCGCAGGGCTGCATAGGCCAACCCTACCGAAGCCGCGCATACGCCGAGCGCCACGGGCCACGTGTGGGCAAACGTGCGTCCGGAACCGCCGAGCAGCCAATGATAGAACAGATACATCAGCGGATAGTGGACCATGTAGAGCGGATAGGACACGTCGCCCAGAAAACGGCATACGGAAGTGGAAAAACGGTCGGACGTAAGCCCCGAAGCCCCCAGCCAGAGCACCACCGGAAAAGCCACCATGATGCAGAAGCACTCGAACACGCCGTTCAGACACACCGCTCCCGCACCCTCGACATAAGGCACATGGAACAGGACGGCCAGAATAAGGGCACACCACCAAAAGGCGCCGCGCACCCTGACGGGACGGAAACAGCGCTGCAAAAGCATTCCCATGGTAAAGGGGAACAGCAGACGGATGAACCCGCCGGCCAGATTGACGGCATCACACTTCCAGCCCACACCGAACATGCCGTAACCGGACACGTCGGCCACCGTAAAGCCGGCCAGGCATATTCCCAGCACAGCCACCAGACACGCCAGTACGCGACGCGACAGACGATGAAGCCAGAAGGCATAGAGCACATTGCCGATATACTCGAAGAAAAGCGACCACGCCGGCCCGTTGAGCGGGAACATCTCTCCCGCCCCCCTGACCTCGTAGCTACTGCCCGAACAGGCCGGCACGAAACATACGGCACATACAAAGGCCAGCAGCGTCAGGGGAAGGCTTACGGACGTGCCGTCCCACTTCACACTGCCCTGCACCCAAAAGGAAACCAGACCGACCACGGCACCGAACACCACCATGGGGTGCAGCCGCACCAGCCGCCGGCGGAAAAAGCCACCCAGCGTAAAGCCTCCCCTGCCCCAACGGTCGTTGTAGGCATAGGCCAGCACAAACCCCGAAAGCATAAAGAAAAAATCGACAGCCAGATATCCGTGGTTGACCACACGGACCAGCCCGCCACCGGCAAAGGAATAGCCCTCGAACACATGATACCACACCACGAGCAGCGCAGCCACGCCGCGCAACCCGTCGAGCAGGGCATAATGAGGCTTGGTATCTGCATAGGACGCCGAAGAATAAACAGACTTCATACGAATCATTAAGAATAAAAATGGTACATCCGGCAACCGGCCTGCCTCGTTACGCAAAACCGGGAGCCGTCGGAAAGGTTGTTTTTCAGTTGGCAAACTTACAAAAAAAAGACCGTACAGCCGCACCTCCGCCTGCCAAATATCCGGATGCTGATACTAACGGAACCAGGTAGGACCTTGCAGGAACCAGCTCCGACCTGGTTTTACTTACCCGGCAGGTATTTTTTTCAAGGCCGGCCGACATATTTCGTCCGAGCATCCGTACCGCCCTGTTGCCGCACACTGCCTCCAACCAAAGGCGGGTGCATAAATTAATGTGTATCACTCAGGAAAACATATAAAAGCAATTGAGCACTTATATTTTTTTAATTTTTTATTCAATGCAAAAGCACTTGATTTGAAATGTTTTCCATATATTTGCACCGCATTCTTGCTCACATGGCGCAAACTCACGATACGATAAATATCAAGAGCATCTGCGCGGGGAAAAGGATGTGCATGTATTAAAAAGGCGTTTGCTTAACACGTTGTTCTTGGCACACTGGAATCTCGCAAATTCTAAAGTATCAGTCAAGACGCAACAAGGCAGATAATCGCGGGATGTGTGCAAAAGAATTGTTCTATATGGTCTTTATATCTTGATTAAGAAAATCAAGACAAGACTGAATATCTATACAGGAACGTCTATTCCATATCAGCGTGGAACTGCACGTCGACTGTTCTGCTGATATGGGCAATGCGAGAGCCTCAGTGTACGGAACGACAGACAGGCATGTTTTCCACGCTTTTTTCATATCTGTATAATCGCAAAAACGAAATGAGCACGAATTAAAAACGAAACGAGCAAATCTTCTCTTTTTTTCGCTTCCTTTTTTCTCAGTCCTCAGAATTGATTAAACGCCGATTAAAAGCCTTTTCAATGGCCTTTAATCGGCGTTCTTGTTGTCTCTTTCGCTGCCTCTGTTCAAACGTTCAGGTCAAATCTTACAGCTTCATTTCCGGCCAAAAGTTCGCGCGTTCTCTCTACGTTGTTAGCGTAAATGTGAACGTTTCCCAAATTCAACGTGATAGATTTTAACGGCGCGTCTATTTGTCGCGCTATCAAATACAAATGGTAAATGTCAGCTGGTAAACCTAAGTTCGCGTCGCTGCTTCTCTGATAGGCTGACAAAACTAATTCGCCGTCTTCGAGCTGGAACTGAATCAGGCTTAAACAAGGCGCCTGATTTGTCTCTGCTCCTGTTGAGCCTAAGAACAGCACATAATTTTTACTGTTCCGCTTCTCTCGATTGATTTGCTCGATTAAACCGGGCAACTTCTCAAAATAGGTCGGATAACTGTTAATGAGAATTTGCCCGCAATAATCCCACCAATTTATCCCGACTTCTCGGTACTTTGTCAAGTCTCTTTCACCGGCCATAAACAGGCTGAGTTCATTGCGCAACTTCTTGCGCGCAATATTGTGGCTCTCGAATATGTCCAGCAAATCAGCAGGCGACAAATGCAGCTGCTCATTGAGCAAATAGATTATGTCGCCTTTTTTATTGCTCTGTCGTTTGCCGTGCTGCAATATCTTGTCGAGCATGGCGTAATACTTGTTTGTTGTCATTCGGTGCGAAATTAGGCCGTTTCTGTGAGTTCCCGGGCATCTTACAGCCGCATTACAGTGAAGCACTTTTGCAGTCGCTTCCCAGGCGTTTCACAACCTCATAAACATTGCGCTCGCTCATATTGTAACGCTGAGCCAGGCAAAGAACAATATAACTGATTTTCTCACCTCGCTGCTTCGCTCTCCGGTAGTCATCAAACAAGGCGACATATTTATGATCCGTGGGCTTTACTCCGGCTTTCTCCAGTTTCTCAATAACTCCGCCGCACAATTTTAATGCTTCATACACTGTCATTCAGTAATTTTTGCTAACTTTGCAACTCCTACGACATTCAACATTACGCCAATGCGCAGTCGAAAGGCTTTTGCCCCCGGCTTATGCGCATTGGCGTTTTGTATTTGTATGTCGTAGGAAAACTGCAAATCAAGCCGGGGGCTTTTTCTATGCCTCCGTGCTGAATGGGTCAGAGCTTTGTTATCATCATATCATTAAATTTTGCCTGATAATTCAGGTGGTTTGTCCTCATGCGGACTGTTGCACCATACATTGGCGCTGCCTCTCCGTACTCGTCAGCCATGAACTGGCAAAGCTCCACAATCTGCGATTTATCAGACGTGAAATAAATGTATTTCGTTCCGTGCAGCAAGCGCAGCACATTGAGGTAGTCGGTCAGCTTCCAATAATTCTCATACATTCCGCACTCCGTCGTAAGATACGGCGGGTCCAGCACAAACAGCGCCCGCCTGTTGCCGCGCTCGCGCTCGAACAGTTCCCGGTAGTCCATGTGTACGACCTCCAGCCCGTCCAGATAGCTGGCACTTTCATAAGCGCCGGGTCTTACCCTGTTATACATCGTATGTTTGCGCAGTTCCTCCAGACTTGTAACCCATTTGCCGGAGAAAAGCACCGACCTGCCAATCGTCATAATGTCGACCCAGCCGAGCCGGTTCTGTGCTTCCTCCACAATGCGCAGCACATCGGCACGCTGCTTCTGCGTTAGTCGCTGGTTTGCCTGAACGCCGGATAAACGCTGTTTAATCGTCGTTAAAATGGCGTTTGTATCCTCTACTGCTGCCAGTCGTCGGTCGTAATGGTCGAAGTCGTTGTATATCACCCTGCACCCCGGCAGCACCTTTTTAGCCGTGTACGACAGCAGCCCGGAGCCTCCGAAAAGGTCGACCACCGTATCAATTTGTCCTGCCACTTGCTTCAGGACTTCGGAAAAGTCCCTGATAAAATAGCGCTTTTGTCCCATAAAAGGCAGGGGCGCACATTTGTAGTTCCTACACATTCAGCATAATTCTCAGTCTTTTGCTTTTTCTCTGGCTTGTTTATAAATCTCATAGGCCGCAGCACGTTGCTCATCGGTAAGCTCAAAAGAGCCGTTCTGCTTAACGGCGTTGAAAATGGCCGCTACATATTCGTGCTTTTTGTCCAGCTTCGGCAACAGTGCCTCAAGGGGCATAATGTCGGCCACAGTTGCGCCGATAGTCTCGGCGACCTCGGACACAAGGAATTTGCCAACGAGCAGCGCGTCGCCGCTCTCCAGCGTGCGCCGCACCATGTCGGCCACCGGTTCCAGCTTATAGCTGAATGTGCATACACCACGAAGCGACTGCTCACGTCGCCATTTGAAGCCTGTTGGGTTCTCCACTAACTCCAGATAGTCGCGGTCTTTGCTTCTGAAGCCCTCGCAGCCGTCGAAAAATGCCCGGCTGCCTACTAAAATTTTCTTATTCATCACTTTTATTTTTGCGTTTTCGCCCTTTTTTAAGGTCATTAGTTATTGCCTTGCGGTCCACTTCACTGTAAATTTGCGTGGTCTGCAATTTTTGGTGTCCGAGCAGTTTTTGAATGGTCGTAAGCTGGACCCCGGACTGTCCTAAAAGCGTCGCGAAAGTATGCCGCGACGAATGAAACGTAATTTTTGAGTCCGCGCCAACCGTGTTAAGCAGCTGCCTCAAAACTTTATTGACAGCGGCGTTAGAGCCGAGAACTTTTGTAACCCGTTCCACATTGCCGTTATATTTTGCTATCAGTTCCGCCATTTTGCCACCGAACAGCTCACCGATAGGGAGCTCCACCATAAAGCCCGTTTTCACCATTTTCTTTGTTAGCCAGCCGCCTTTTATATGCTCGTTGCGGAGTGTTACAATGTCGGAAAAGCGCAGCCCTGTATAACAACCTATCAGGAACGCATCGCGTACCTTTTCCTCTTTGCCTTTGAGCTCCAGCCTTTCAAGTTTGCGCAGTTGCCCGGCAGTTAAAAATCCCTTTTTAGAGACCATTTGCTGTATGCGGAAACGGTCAAACGGGTTAGCCTGAATTATGTCGCGCTTTATTGCCTCATTGAGCAACGCACGCAGCAGCCTCAGCCTGCTTATTCGTGTATTGTGGGCGATTCCGCTCTCCCGTAGCCACTTGTCATAATTTACGAGGAATTGATAGTCCACATCACTGACAAGCGCGTTTTTGCGGAACTTTTCTATATTGTTCAGCAACGTTTGATAGTTCAGCTTTGTAAGTTCTTTGCGCTCGCTCTGCTCAACTACCTGGAGCCCGAAGTCGTGCAGCTTTGCCGCAGGCGATATGTGCGACCGCACAGCCTCCCGAAGCATCGGCAAACTGACCTCAACGCCTTTTTTAATATATTCCAGTTCTACACGTTCCACGTCTTGTATCATCAGGCAAAGTGCATAATTCAGCCCTGTGGCGTTCGGTGTGCCTGTTACCATTCCGTCCGCAAAATTTTCGGGCTTAACGTAGGTGTGGGTCGTGAAATATATGCGCCGTTTCTGTTGCGTACATTCTATTTCTATCAGACCCTCGCCGCGCTTATTCAGCCGGCGTGCTCGGTTATAAACCAGCTTGTAACGAATTTTTCTAAGCATATCGATTGTTGTTTTTGTTTTATTGCTCCCTTAAATATATTAGGAATAGTTCGGGAACAACTAATGCAACCCACAACATTTCGACTGCCTAATTCTTTCATTCTCGACCGTTTACCGCAGCGCTCTCGCCCCGGAACTGTTCAGGGTGTTTGCGCTTTATTGCTTTATTACTGCAACATTGCGCAAACACCTCTGTTTTACACCAGGTCTGCCGGCACCCAAATTTTTAGTACACCGGCCGTATTTTGCCCGACATATCGGCACATTGTCGACATTTCAGGAAGCCCCACCGTCAGCAGGTTTTTGCTGTCCTTGCCGCTCGTACCGTTCAATATATGAGCGTTCTGCACAAAGTGTTTAACGTCGCTTCCGCCAGTCACATTCAGATATTTAACGCCCTCACCGGCCGTTATATATTGCAAGTAGTTCCCGAACGTGTTGCCGTCGCAACTGTTCCCGAATGTGTTGTAATAGAGTTTAAAGCCTATGAGACAATAGCAATTCACTCCGAAGCTATTCCCATAGCAGTGCTCATGAAACGTCATATTAAAGCACCCGGTGCCCCATTTGTTGCCGTACATCTTTACAGCAGCCCCGTTTTCTTCGTCATACGAACTTAATACGATATTGTTCAGCGCTTGCGTCGCAAACGTTGTATCATCTATAAATTCGCCTATGTAATACGCCTGCATTTCATTGCAGTTGCAAGCCTTATTATAATAGGCGGATTCAAAGTCCGCATTTACTTCGTTAATAAGGCTGGCATCCCTTACATCCTGCATCTGCTCCAGATATGTAAAAGTGTACAGCCATTTATAGTCTGTTTCATCTGCCGTCATATCAGCCTGGCCGTTCATGCTTGGGCTCAGAATATAATGTGTGTTCGGCCAATCTGCATCGTCCACAACATTATCCACAAAATCGCCGCTTGTTAAACAGCGCTTAAACTGCACGTTTTTGAAGTCGTAGGGACAGTCGTTTCCCCACTCGTCGATTAGTCGATATATTACGCCCTTACCTGTCGCCGTATCAGCCCACTGGAAGCGTGTGGCGTCATTGTCCAGACAATACCACACCTGCCACGCTTCTAACTTTGCCCCGGCAAAATAGCCGGAAGTGTCTCGTGCGCTCGGCATCGCCCAGGCACGCTCCGACAAGGTCCCGGCGTCAAGTGCCATTACCACAACATCAAACGGGTGCCCGGCGCTGCGTGCTTCCGGATCGTTGGCTACCGTTGTAATATAATCAGTAATACGGTAAAGCGTACCGGGCATTAACTTGCCGCTGTTCCTTAGCTCTACCAATTCACCGTATGTCTTATTCTCGCAGCTTAATTGCTCTGCCAGAATTTTCAAATCTTTAAGGTGAGCAGCCCCTATTTTCTCGGCTTGTTCTTCAAGCAGCCCGGTCAGGCTCTTATCATCCGTTACACCTTGCAGGAACGCCTCAAGCTCCTGCCAGCGGTTTATTGTAGCGTCCGACGTGTCCGCTGCTTCTAAGAATGTTTTAACAGTGCGCGCAAGTGCCCACAGACTGTTATAATTGCTTCCCAGCCCGTCAAACGCTCCCTTTATATTCGCCCAGCTCGCCCCACTGTGCAGCAACTTCCGCACGGTCTCCAGTTGCCCGGCGGCTGCGGTTATTTGTGCCTGCTGTGCATCAATCTCAGCCTGCTGCCGTTCGTCCTCGGCAACAAGTGCCTGGCGGTTGTTCTCTATCTTCTCGAACTCGTCGTCGGCATCCTCTTTGTGCCGGTCAAACTCGCGGCGTAGCGCTTGCATCAGCACTTCCAATGCTTCACCCCTTGACGCGCTAAATTTTCCGTTCAACAGCCATGCCAGATTTTCAACCTGCGACAACGGCACAACCCCGTCCTTATGCACGTAGCTGTCCATCCAATCCGCAAACTGTGCCTCCGTCGGGTATTTGCCCCGGCGAAACCATTCTTTTAATTGGGCTATGCTTCTTTTCATTGCTTCTATTTTGTTCGTTATTTTACTTTTATGATATATGCCAGCACATAATATGGCGGCCTGTTTTCGTGGGCCTGTCCGCTTCCGGCGTAGTCTGTGCTGGCCGTGTAGCCGTCCGTGCCGTTCAGGTCAGGGAATGGGCGCCTGTTGGCGTTGTCTCCCCACTTCTCCGTCCGGAATTTCAGCCCGTGATTATGTCGGGGCATCTCGTCAGTGCTGAGCGTGTGTTTCTTTTCGCCGCCGGCGTTGCCATATTTTTTATAATCCGGGTCAACATCGCTGTAACCTGCTATAAAGCGGCCTCGCAAGTCCGGAAGCCTGAAAAATCCGCTTTGCGTCGTGTTCTGGCTGCCGTTGTAGTTCACAGCGCTGTTAAACGCTGTTCCTATCGCTGCATATAGTTCCGGGTAGTCGCTTGCTCTGAGGGCTGCACCGTCGCACAGCGCATAACCCTCAGGCACTTTCACACCGGCCCACATCTTTACCACTCCCAGCGGTTCACTCTGGGCGCGGCTCTCTGCCGCTGTCAGCTTCTTTTCAAGGTCGCCGATAAGTGTTTCCAGTTCTGCCGGTGTCTTGGGCTTTTTGAAGTCCTCCCAGCGGTAATTTTCCGCACCAACACCGGGCGCAAGTGTTCGGCGTGTGTATGCTTTCGGGTAGTCTACGCCCATAGCACTGACCGGCATGTCCTCGGCCTTTACATACATTCCGCCGGTAGTGTCGCCGCCACTCCATTTCAGCACTTCCCCATTAGGGTAGGCTTTCGTCCGGACAAACACAAGCCCGGCGCTTCTGCGGCTGCCGTTGGCACTCGCCTCGCAGCCGCTTAATATCACTTTGTCCCCGGCTATATTGCCCAGAGCTGCCACAAGTGCAGCGTTTGCCTGCAACATCTCCAGCGTCTCGCAGTCCAGCGGAAAATCCTTATTTGGCTGCGTCAGAAAATTACCTGTTGTTTCCATATTATTTAATGCTGTTTAATCGGTTTTTAATGCTCCTTTATTCGTAATTTATTGTCCACCGTTTTGAAGCAAGTTTATAACGGTTTACGGTCGCTGTCAACCTCGTTTCGTCTATATCCCCGCGCAGTGCCCGGGGCAGAGTAACCCAAAAGTCATAACCGCTCACGCCCCCATAACCGCGCCCGTTTATTATCACGGCGCGCCCGGTGCTGCGCTCCGGCACGGGTAGCTCTCGCTCTTCGCTGCGCAGATATACGCGCGCCCCCTCTGTTCCGCCGCTGTCCTCGTCCTCTACCTTTATGCGACGCTCTTTCGCATCGAAAGCATCATTAAGGGCACCGCGTAGCTTACACACTTGCCCGTTATGATTCACCCGGTAACTGGTCTCCTCCCTCAGCGTTCGCAGTTCCTGGAGCAGTCGGTTCAGTGGTGTAACACCGGCATATATCAGCGCGCCCACTATCGGCCGCCGCAGCCATGTCGGAAGCGTCAGCAGAGCCAGACGCTTTATATTTACTTTATACGTTCTGCGTGTCATAAGCCTGCATATTTACTGTTATTTTACCGGGCTTAAAATATCCTGCTGCCGGTGTCTGTCGGGCGTTTATGGCAGTCGGCGTCTGTTCATTGGCCGCCTGTGCCGTGCTCCCTTTGAGCTCGGCTATCTTCACGCCCTCCACAGCTTGCAGCGCGTCGATTAGTGCCATATTTGTATATTCGCCGTTAAATGGCAAATTCTCTATATAGCTTTGTATGGCGGCCTCACAGTCGGCTTTCACTCGTTCCGGCTCCAGTAGCGCGTTATAATACACGTCCACCGTGCAGCTGAATGTGTCCGCCTCCATATTCACAAGCGCCACGCGCACCCCGGCATCTTTTATCTCGGCTATGTAGCTGCGCAGCTTACCCTCCTGGGCTTCGCTCAGCGGTTGGCGCTTGCCGCCGCTCTCTCCGGCTACCTTTATTGTCAGCAGACTGGCGTCCCGGCTCTCGGTAGCAACAGCGTGTTTTACCACTCGTGCCGCTGATATTTCGCTCTCGCTCATCCCGCTTAGGTCGTACCGGTCTGTGTCGTCTATCAGTTCCCGGTCCTCCATAAACTCCAGCACCTTGTCGCGGTGCCATTTCGGGCGGTGCGGCATCAGCTCCTCAAGCTCTGCCGTCACCTCCTCGCGGTGTCGCACCACAAGCTGCTCCACGGCCCACGCGCACACCGCCCACACATAAAGCAGTATATTTTCCACACTCGCGGCCCCGAAGTAGTCGCCGAACGGCGCACCCACAGCAAAACCGTAGCGCTCCGCAGCCCACTCGTTTTTCATAAATTCGCGTGCCGCTTCCTCTTTTATCTCGTTTATGCTCCTTGCCATTGTTGTATTATTTATGTTTGCCGGACTCCGGCTTATGATACTTCAAAATCTATCTCTATGCCCATAAAGTTTATGCCGCCGTAGGCGCACAATCCCAGATCGTCGGCGCTCGCTTCTGTTGCCGGTTCCACACCCTGCGCGCGGTAGCGCCTCACAATCTGTGCCTCTCGCTCGCTCGTCGGTTCCGGAACTTCAAGCACCTGCCCGTCGCTCAGCTCATCGGTCAGGCTCAACCCGTTGGCCTCGGCTATTTCTATCGCCGCCGCTACGGTCCCGGCTGTCATCAGCGCTATGTCGAGCAGCGTCTGCCGCTCTTTTACGGTTATTTTCATCGCTCTATCGTTATTATGCCGTTGTCGTTCACCACCCGTTCACACTCCACGCCACAGCCGCGAAGCATCTCCCGGACTTCTCCGGACCACATCCGGTCCTCGGTGCCTCCCTCCAGTTTACGGGCTTCACCGCCTAACAATGGGTGTTCTTTAATCTCTCCGCGCATCGTTACCACTACCGCCTCAGCCGTCTGGCTCTCGGTGTCGCCTATTGCCACACGTCCACGCTCCAGCAGCAGGTCGCCGCTCTCTATGTCGATTAATATTCCTTTCATTGCCTCTCTCCTCATTCCGCCCCTTTCGGTGCCTCGTAGTCGTTTGAAAATATTTCGTAGTCCTCATCGCTCACAGCGCTTATGCTCATGGTCTGATAATTGCTGTCGGTCTGCTGTGTGGCGCTTATGCTTTTTACCACCATACGGCTTATGCCCCACACATCCAGGAACGAACTCTGCACCCTTAGCGCCTCTTTCGTCTCCAGCAGTTTCCGAAGCTCGCGCACCTGTGCATCAGGCCACACGTCCGCCATTACTCCGTCCTGCACGCCCTGCAGCCCCACAACTATGCTTATAGCCCAGTCCCCCTCGTTTATATACTCTTTCACGGTGCCGTCACGCCCTACAAGCGCAGTGCTCACTATCCGGCGCTCCCGGCTCACGCTTACTACTGCATCCGCAAGCGTTACCCCCTCGCCGGCTTCGTTCTCTATCCGAAGTTCACACAGCACATAACGGCCCTCCCAGTACGCCCGGTCCGTCAACGGCTGACCGGCTGTGTGGGTCGTTATATCTTCGCCGTGTCCCTCCCAGCTCGGCGGCTGACCGGTACGGCCTTTTTTGAAACGCACAAGGCGTTTGGCCTCATGCTGTGCCCAGCTCATCGCGGCCAGGTTTATGCTTATAGGTAGTTTCATTCCGTAGCTATTTGGGTATCGTTAAGCGCCCCCATAAGGGCCTCAAAAACACGTTCTCTGATTTGTTCCGTGCCCTCGGTCAGTGTTGTTGTATGCAGTTCCAGTTTTTCGACCAACTTTTCAATGTTGATTGTTATATTTTTGATTTTTCCACCGTCGCCACCGGCCGACGCTGCCGCGCTACTGCCTCCGGCACTTTTAAGGCTTGCGCCCACCGGGTCAACTTTCGGGGTTCCGCCTACCGGGGCACCGACTGCACCGCCTCCACTGTTTACGCTGGGGACGGCCTTTGCTACTGTTCCGGAAGCCTTTTTGCCCTCGGCCGCAGCATCCTTTTCGCCTCCGGCTTTTAGTTCTGCCTGGTATGCTTCATTAAACGCTTTGCCTATTTCGCTGCCGTAGCTGGAGTAAGCGTTTTTCAGTTTTCCTAATGCGTTACTAATACCCTGCCCGTCAAATTTGAAGCAGGCAAGAATGAGGTCGCCGATAGCTGAAAAAACCTTACTTGCAAGGTCTTTCAAACCTGTAAAAAACGCCTTAAATCCAGCCCAGAGACCTTTAATCACGGCGCGGAACTTTACTGACGTATTCCAAAAATAAACACCGATTGCGACCAGCGCAGTAATGCCGGCAATAACCCAGCCAACGACGGGTATATTCATAATTGCAACACTCACAGCACGGCACGCGACACGTGCGGAAGTCGCGAACGCTCCGAATGAAGCCGACGCAATACCGGAGAACGTGGCCGAAGCGGTGCCGGTTGTTACAAAAGACAAAACAAGTGCGCCCAGTCCTTTAAGCGCGTTGAAAATTCCAACAGTGGCAAAACGGATAACGGCTATTGTGGCACGTCCCATATTACCAATAAATCCCAGCGATATCATATTAGTTGTTGACAGTGTCCCGTTCATCAGCACAAGACTAACAGCCGCAGACCTCACCCAATTTACGATACCGCTCCACATACCGGCCCAGTTAAGCCGAATGATCCAGGCTATTCCGTTACCTAAAGCAGATATAAGCGGCCACAGCTGAGCCAAAGGCAAAGCCACACCTGCTAAAGCCCCTGCCCATAATGTAAGGTCGCCGGTAGCCTGGAACAACGAAATTTTGAAGTCCTCGATTTTTTGGTTAACTCGCGCCTGACGCTCGGCGTAGCTGTCCATTACGATAGCTGCCTGGTCTGTTGCGCTGGTGGTGCCCGTTACTTTTTCCGTAAAATCGCCTAACGCATCAGTGCCCTGTATAAGCGCACGTGCGGCATTGGCATTTTCAACGCCAAAGAATTTTGACAGCAGTGCGGAGTCGTTCAGCATCGGTTTCAACATTTCGAGGCGTTCTTTGAGGCTTTTGCTGCTGTCTCCGAGTGCCACCACATCAATGCCGGCGGCTTTCAGTTCATCAGCTGCTTGCTTCTCAATAAATCGGCCTTTGCTCAATTGGCCCAGCACATTGCGCAGGGCAACACCTCCCTCGCTCGCTTTTTTACCTGACTTGTCAAGCACTTGAATTGCCGCGTTAGTTTCCTCAAAGCTCACGCCGGCTGCCTTGGCCGCCATTCCGCATTGATTCAACGCTGCCGCTATGCTCGGAAGCTCTGCCGAGCCGGCCTGGCCTGCTGCCGCCATTGTGTTCATCATCTCGGCCATTGTTGCCGCTGCTGCCGTCGGGTCCTCCATACTTACGCCAAACTGGTTCATTGCCGTAGTCAGCACCTCGGCGGCGGCCGCACCGTCATTCCCCATCAGCTTGCTGGTCGTCTGTATGCAGTCGCCCATTTCGCGCAGGGCATCCGGATATTTACCCAGTTCCGGCGATAATTGCGAGAGCAGCAGTTTGTACTCCTCAACGGCAACACTGGCATCAGTGCCAAATGTTTTTGCCGACTCCCTCGCAAATCCTTCGATTTGTTTCAAACTATCGCCGGTAACACCGGCAACCGCGCTGAGGTCGTGCATCTGGCTGTCAAGTTTGACACCGGCACTGCTCAACTGTGTAATGCCGTCCGCTAAATTCTGAGCTACGTCTTTGAGGTATGAAAACGACGCAAGGGCTGCGGTCAACCGCTTACTGCGACTTTCCGCAACTTCTGCCTGTGCTGAAAATTTTCCCGCAGCTGCGCTCATGCCGCTTATCTGCGCCGTGAAATTTCCGCCTATGTTGAAAATATAGTCAAAAACGCTTGCCATATCAGATTATTTGATTATCTTTGTAACACATTATAGACGACCCGTTTATGAACGACTTTTTACATATCATTTTCGTTATCGTGGCTAACATTGTTGGCTGGGGGCTTCTCATTGCCGGTGTTATCGCTTTTATCTGGGTACTGTGGCGGCTTCTTACCAAACCCGGCAAAAATGGTTCTTTGCCTTGGCTTTAACGCCGTTTCTCTCCGAAAAGCTCCGCTATAAGTTCCGCCCTGTTCCTGTTGCGCCACCGCTCCAGCCACAGGGCCTCATTATATAGCCGCGCCCAGTCTTCCGCTGTCTCTATTTTATCAGCATCAACGTGCAGGTTCGACCGTATCAGGGCGCACCCCTTGGCGAATGTGTCCTCATCGTCCGCATCCGCCAGGGCGTACGCCTCTACAAGTTTTTTAGTGAGCCGACGCAGCCGTTAAGCACCTTGCCGAGCTGTATCTGAACGGCCATAAACAGCACTGCATCGGTTTTAAGGTCCTCGCTGCCGCCCAGCCAGCAATTCATAAACATTACCCGGCCGGCTTCCACTTCGTCGGTCTTGCTCAGCTTTGTTACTGCCTTGATTGTTGCAAAGTCCGGGCGCTTGAAATAGCCGATATGCACATCGTCGCCGTCCTTAATGTCTATGCGGAACGCCTTGCGGTGCTGCTGTTTCCATGCTTCTACCTGTTCGGGGGTTACGCCGCCGTCGTATGTCTGCGCCTCAGGCGCCTGCTTGCTTATTGTTTCCATATCTTTTAATGCTGTTTAATTGGTATTTAATCGGTTTGTTATTGTGGCCGGGAATTGCCCCGGCTTGACTGACAGTGGCCGCCGGAATGTATCGCCGGCGGCCGCTGCTTGGGTTGTGGGTCAGCCTATTTTGCCCCATTCAATGTGCGAGGGCACGATTGGCACCTCAACCTCCTGGCCGGTGTCGCCCTCTTTCCACTTGCGGGCGTTCTCGCTGATTGATATATTACGAATTTTATCCGTTACAACTATGCCGCTGTTAGGCAGGTACTGCACAATTACATCGAACAGGGGCAAATCTTGCAGTCGCCCCGTCGGGCTTTGAGCGCACAGCGCCTGCACTTCCTCCTGGTATAATACCAGTTTTCCGCTGCAAGTTATTCGCCCTTTCCCCAGGCCGACGGGGTAACGTCCGGCCCCGTATTTCGGCTCTGTTACCTGGGAGTCGCTGTATTCCGCGCCGGTTATGCCCGTAATTGGCACACCGCCAATCAGCACAACTATGTCAGCCCAGCCGCATAACTCCCCGTTCACGTAGGGCACGCCGTTGTTTATTACTTTCATTATTCTGGCTTTTTCAAGTTAGGTTATACGCTTTTTGCAAAGCCGATTTTAATTCTCACGTGGCGCATTACAGGCACTGCCACCTGCTTGATTACAATGTCTACCGTCGACGTGGCAGCAACATCCTGGGCAGGGTCAATTTCGGCCTTGTAGCCGCTCAGTTCCCCGGCGCGCTCCATATCCTCGAGGGCATGGTTCGCCACCGTCTCCAGATAAGCCACCGTATAACTTGCAAGCTGGCCGCTGTCTGCATCCACATACACATTACCGCCCAGCTCGGGAATAATATAGGCGCGCACTCCGCGCACGGCCTTGTCCATGGTGCGCACGCTTTCAATGCTCGCGTAGTCGCTCTGCGCCGAGTCCATGGTGTGGCTGTCGTTCATATAGCTGCCGGCTTGGCCCGTCTTGGTGTCAAAGAATAGGTAACGCGCAGTGTCCAGTTGCTCCACCATGGCGCGGTCCATATCGCGCAGCAACGTGCCGTCGCCAAAAGCCGGAACGCTTACGCCTGTGGGGAACTCTTTCACCCACGCAATGCACTGGTGCACTTTGGCGCTGCTCACAAGGCCCAGCACCACGCCCAGACCGCTTACGCTCGCTTTCGCGCTGTTCTTTGCGTCCTTATACAGTTCGGCACCCATACCGCTGCCGGCCTGTCCGATTACCACGCTCACACGGTTTTTGCCGCCGCCGGCTATATCAGTGGGAAGTGTCTGCACGCTGTCCACTTTCGGCGCGTAGATTATCGACAATTCCCCGGCACTCTCGGCCAGATTATCGCCAATGCCCTGTAATGTTACGAGGTCATCTTCTGACAATGCACGGTCGCCGCACCATACACCCATTTGCCGGATTCTGCTGCCGGCATAATTCTGCACGGTCTTTATTTCGGCAAATGTCATATTGCTGCCTGTCGGTTTCTCGAAGATTCCCACATACAGGCTCACACCGGGGTTAAGCCTGTAAATTTCGCTCAGGTGGTAATGTATTACCCGCAGGCCCCAGGCTGCCGGGGTTTCCTCTCCGTCGGCGCCGGTCGTATGGTCGATAATTCCGGCTGCCTCCGCAGCTTCTATGCTGCTCAGGGCCTGCACATGCTCACTTTTGAAGCCCGCAGGAATATCACCGGTGGCTAAATATGCCATAAAGCCGGTTATATGGTCCTCACCGGGCAACGCCTTAACGACATTGCCGTTCTGACGCTCTATTTTAAGGCTGGTGCTCATTTCGCTGTTACTTTAAGGATTTTATTATTCGGCAGGTTCAGGGCGTGTGCCTTGGCATCACTTTCCCGGGGGAAAGCCTGACCGTCAGCCGTTACCCATACTTGCTCCAGATTGTGGCGCTTGCACGCCGCCAGCCCAACGGATTTCAGGGCATTTGTGCCGCCGGCTGGCTCCGCTTTGGACTTGGCACCGGGCTTTGATTCTCCCTTGGGCTTCGGGGTCTGTCCCTCGGCACTCTCGTGCTGCTGCACGTTCTGGGGTTCTGCTGCGGTGGCTTCCGCGGTCTCTTTATTCTCTTTGCTCATGTCGTTTTTGCTTTTTAAGTTTGTAAATAATCCACCCGGCTGCTGCCAGGATCACTAATGCCGTGGCCCAGCCCGCACCCTGCTTTATTCTTTCCCACAGGCTCGGGGGGCGGCTTGCCGTTACCGTTACCTCATCAAGCGTTTTCCCGTTGGTCGCGCTTTCCAGGCTCTCGGCTTTTGTCTCGCGCCTCTCTGTGGCTTCGGTGGCTTTTGACGTCCCTTTGTTGTCGGTCCGTTTCCTTACCCTCGCTTTCACAGGGTGCGCCCCGGTTTCCGGGTCGGCGGCTGCTTCGGTGTCGTAGACTTCAATCTCCGTCACCGTCACACCCTCCGTCTGTGTTTCCAGGGTCGCCGCGCGCTGTTCCTCGGTCCGGTCGTCGGTCCGTACTGTGGCCGCTGTCTGTGCCGTCGCCTCTGTCCGGCTCGCTTCCGTCGCCTTTCGGGTGGAGCAGCAGCTCGAATTTGACAGGGCAACGGTCAACATGAGGGCAGCCCCAAATGCGCTCCAATGCCGTGTTAAGTCTTTGAACATCATTCCGCAGGTTGTCTATTTCGGTTTTGAGCGGCGGGACAATGCTCTCCATAAGTATGTCCGAAGCCTTGCGCACGTTCTCCAGTTCGTGGCTCTTGACCTCTGCGAGCTTGTCTTTCATCTCTGCCCGCAGCTTCTCCAGCTCTATCCGGTATTTGTCGCGTTCCAGCTTGCGGCCAACCCATGCACCTATTGGCGCAGATACCGCCGCTACAAGCGCCGATATTATGATTGTTATTATCTCGCCGCTCATTCACGTTGTTACTGTTTAATGCCCACTTCCGCGAGCCATTTTTTTACGTTGAAACTCGGGCACACTTTATTGGCAAATTCGTTATGCCCGTGCACCGTTGCCCCGGGATAACGCCGGAGCAGGTCTTTTACTACTCTTTCCAGCGTCGACCTCTGGGCCACCGTGCGCGTGTCCTTACCCTTTTTATTCCAGTTCGGCACTGTACGGGGCGGGCATCCACCGACGTAGCACACACCGACTGACCGCGTATTGTGCCCTGTGCAGTGGGCGCCGGCGATTGCTTCGGAACGCCCCGGGCGCAACTCGCCGTTAAGTCCGATAACATAGTGGTAGCCTATGTCCGAAAATCCTCGCGCAAGGTGCCCGGCTTTTATTTGGGCGTTGGAAAATTCCTCACCCTCAGGCGTGGCCGTGCAGTGGAGTATGATTTGGTCAATCTTTCGTTTGACCGAAACAACCCCCAGGGCTGCCCATGTCCGTGGCCCGACTATGCCGTCAGCCGCCAGACCTTTGGCCTTTTGCAGCTCTTTGACTGCTTCCTCGGTGTTTGGCCCGAAAATGCCGTCAGCCATAAGGTGCAATTTCCTTTGCAGGGTCTTGACCTCTGCGCCTCGGCTTCCGCGTTTTAGTGTCGTCATTCAGCTATATTGTTATGCCTTGGGCGCGCTCACTATTGCCGCACGGCATTTGGTGGTTGTCAGCGGCAAGCAGATTCCCCACTGGCGGAAGTTCACCAGGTTGCGGTGATAAAGCGGGTCCTTGCTCGATTCACTGTAATAAAAATTGGTGCTGCCGTAGGCTTTCATCATACGGCCTGCATAGAACGCAACCGAAGCCTTTGCATCGGTGGCTGCCGGCACTGCTCCCCACGCCAGTTTCTTGCCGGTGCTCATCGTGTAGTATGGGGTGCCGTCATACTCGTAAATGTCGAAACCGTACATGCGGCAAATCTTGCCGTCGGTCTGGTTGATATTATAGTGCTCTTTGAACTTCTGTTCGGTCTCGAGCAGGTCGTTCACATGGTCGGAGCACAGCACAAGTATGCGGTCCTGCATCGGTACACCCATTTTGTCAAACTCGCGTTTAAGGGCTAAAAGGTCCGCAAATGTCATTTTCAGACGTGTGCCGTCGCTTGCGCCGGTGGTCTTGATTACGGGAATGCCTGTTGCGTTTTCGTCCGGGGCAATTCCGTGGATTGCTTTCTGGGCGATTTTTTCACGCAGGGCATCGCGGTGGCGTTCCTGAACGCTCGCCATTTTGTCGTAACTGCAAGCGTGCAGCTCATCATCTGTTACCGGGGTCGCCTCAGTATCGAATTTGTCCAGGCTGATAGGCTTGTCGGCATCGGTCAGAGCCGTAATGTTCAGCGGATAGGTGGTGTTATTCACCAGCACGGCCGGGTCGCCGCCTATCTCGGTAAAGTGGATAACATCATTTTCCACATACTGGTTATAAGCGCGGATTCTATCCATCCAGCCCAGTGCCTCGGGCGCCGTGCGGAACGCCTTAATCATTTCGCCGGTCCAGATTTCGCGCAGAACTCCGGCACGCAGTGCGCCACCGGGGGCAAAGTTGCCGGCTGCAAGGGCTACGGCATTGCCCGCTACGGCTCCCACTGCCGGGGCGCAGCCAATTGCGTATGCCACGGTCGCGCCTGCGGCGGCATTAAATGCTACGGCCGTGAGCATCATGCAAACAAGGCCGAAAATTCTCTTGATAAATTTTCTTTTCATTGCTGTTTAATTGTCGTTTATTCTGTTATTTGTCGTCCTTTTAAGCTCTTATTCGTCGCCCAGCTCGGGACATTCCATGCCATATTCCGCCTTAAACAGACGCATATATTCCGGCTTGTTGCTCTTGCGCAGCTCCAGCCTTTCGGCTTCCGGCACTTCGCTGAGCTTGGTGTAGCTCTTGGGGGCTTTGCCCGCACCGGCGGCACTGTCTTTGCTGAGGTTGATTGTTTCGGTAGGCTTCTGCTGTGGGTGCATGGTCGCAAGGGTTGCGGTCAGCATATCCAGCCCGGCCGTCTTGCCTAAGTTGATAAAATGGTCGCGCTGGTCGGCCAGAATTTTGCGTTCAGCAACGGCGTGGTCTACTGCCTGAGTTACTGCCGACAGTTGGAGCGCTTCGGCTCCGTCGGCTCGCTGCTTCATCAGGGCCAGCGCAGCGGTTGCCTGTTCCTCGGTTGCCGTTTCAGGCAGTCCGAGCATCTGTAACTGTTCTTTAATCATTTTTGAAAAATTATTTGTTGGTTTATTTTTATGTCTGCCGGACTCCGGCTCCTCCCCCTCGCCCGGTTCGCTTTCGGGCGCGGGATTGGCTTTTTCTCCCTCTTTATGGTTGTGTAGTAACGGAAGTTCCGGGGCATCCTCCCCGGCGCCCAGATTCAGCAGCTTGCCGTCTCCCCCCAACAGTTGCAGCGCTTCATCATTTCCCCCTATATCCACAATGCTGACCTCGATTAGTTTGCTGCGCGTTACTGTCTCACGGCTCTGCCCGGGCAATATCAATGAGGCGTCGGCACTGGTCTCTAATGGCTCAAGGCTTGCCGACACCATGCGCAAAAAACCGTTTTCCCACTTGCTCTCTATCTGTTTGGCAAATGGGTCGTTCTGGTCAAATACCGGTGTGCCGATTAGCTTGTCTTGCTCTATTCTGAGCCCCTCCACACGACCAATCGGCATCGCTCCGGGCTCCCAGCTCCGGCGGTGCATCCACAACAGTACGGGGTTTTTCTCATACTGCGTCAGGTCTATGCCCTCGGTAAGTACGCGACTGCCGTAACAATTTACTGCGCCCGTAGATATTACAACTTCTTTCATTCGTTTTGTCGTTTGAAAAATCCCGGGACCGGCGACGTGAGGGGGTGGGCTGGTGGGGCATCTTCGGCCCCGGGACTTGTTTTATTATTTCAATCTTTTTTACCTGGTTGCGGAGGCGGGATTCGGACCCGCGACCTCCGGGGAATGAGCCCGGCGAGCTGACCTCTGCTCCACTCCGCGATATGTTTTATAGCGCAAAATTGGGCAATGTCGGCTACCCTAACAAAAAGAGTGTAAAAGATTTACACTCTTTTTTACCATGGCGCATTTTTAGGCCAATTTTGCACTGTGAAAGCGCGCCCGTAGTGGGTGCGCTGCATCTAATTCTGTAATTTATTATGAATGGCAACTAAAAAGGAACGCGAACAGCAGCGCGAACATGCGCGCCTGCTATTTATGCAGGGGGAGCCGCAAAAGTCTATTGCGGAAAAAGTCGGGGTATCAGCCCAGACGATAACTAAATGGGTAGCCGACGGCGGCTGGGAACAGTCCCGCGCTGCCTCAAACATCACACGCCCGGAACTGGTTAACAAGCTCCTGAACTCTATTAACGTACTGCTCGAAGATTTGGCCGCCGACCCCTCGCCGGAAAAAACGGCCGCCGCTGCCGATAAGCTCGTAAAAATGTCCGCAACTATTGAACGACTTGACAAAAAAACTTCGGTCGTTGACGTGATCGAGGTATTTATGGCTTTCAGTAAGTGGCTGCAATATCGCATGAGCTTCGACCCGAATGTTACCCCGGAACTGCTCAGAACTATAAATCATTACCACGACCTTTTCATCTCTGAAAAGCTAAAAGAAAGTTTCTAACTTATGGCTACAAAAGCGGAAATATTAAAAGCACAGGAAAAATGGAAACAGCACTGCGAAACGGTGCAGGCTGCCACGGCTGTAAACATCAGTGAAACCGCAGCGCAGCGCCTTGCCCGTATTCGCCGCCTCCGCTCTGATTATGCCGCTTTTGTCGATTACTACTTTCCGCACTGGACTGTCAACCCCGAAACAGGCAAGGCGACACCATGCGCCCAGTTTCATATCGACGCGGCTAATAAGATATTGAAAAACCGAAACCTCAAGGCCGGCTTTATGTGGCACCGCGGCGCCGCTAAATCTACCAACATGGACGTATTTGTCCCCATGTGGCTTATGATACAGGAACACCGCGAAATTAATGTTATGGTGCTCGTCGGTAAGTCTGAGGACAATGCCAAAACACTGCTCGGCGACATTCAGGCTGAATTACAGTACAATCAACGTTATATTGCCGATTTCGGCGAACAGTACAACGCCGGTTCATGGGAAGAGGGCGAATTTGTTACACGCTCCGAAGTTGCATTTTTTGCACGCGGTCGCGGGCAGTCGCCCCGTGGTCTGCGCTACCGCTCACACCGCCCGGATTATGTAGTTATTGACGACCTCGACGACGACGAACTGGTCGAAAGCCCCGCCCGTGTCTCCAAACTGTTCGACTGGGTCCGCTCCGCTCTGTTCGGTACTCTCGACGGCGGACGCGGCCGCTTTTTTATGGTCGGCAACCTCATCGCCAAAAATTCCGTACTGGCTAAGTGGTGCGAAATTAAGACTGTCCACGTTACCCGTGTCAATATCTACGACCGCGCCGGCCGTATCTCATGGGCTGCAAAATGGGCCCACGACGAAGTTAAACAGCTCGAAGCTGTCGCCGGTTATCGCGCCTTTCAAAAGGAATATATGAACAACCCCATTATTGAGGGTGCTGTGTTCAAAAATGAGTGGATCCGCTGGGGCAAACGTCCGGCATGGTCCAAATTTTCCGAAATTGTCCTATACATCGACCCCTCATTCCGTGGCTCTACAAAAAACGACTACAAGGCTGCGAAGCTCTGGGGTAAGGTAGGCACAACGCTTTACCACCTCCGTGCTTTTGTCCGTCAGTGCTCTGTTGCTGAAATGGTCCGCTGGTGTTACGACCTATACGAATGGGCACGCGCCCAGGGTATTGCCGTGCGCTGGTATATGGAAGCCAATTTTATGCAGGACACCATCCTCGACGAGTTCCGCCGTGAGGGGGAACTGCGCGGTTATCAGCTGCCGATTACAGGCGACAAACGTAAAAAGCCCGACAAGTTCCAGCGTGTCGAAGCTATTAGCCCGCTGTGGGAACGTGGCTTTGTCATCTACGACGAAAGCCAGCGCGACGACCCCGATATGCTTGCCGGCATCGACCAGACTCTTGCTTTTGAAAAAGGTATGCGCGGCCACGACGACGCCCCCGACGCCGACGAGGGCGCTATCTGGATTCTCCAGCGTGACACGCGCGTACAATCATTTACCCCCTCTTTCGGCATGAGGAAAAACGCTAAATCTCAACTATGGTAATTATTGATTATTTCCGCGCCCGCCTCTTTGACTGGCGACGCAAACAGGCTATCAAAAAGGCTCAGGCTTCCGCCGACCTTTACCGTAAAAAATTCCTTGTCCTCGTTCATCACGGACGCCCCGTGGTGGTGTCTATGCAGGGCGTTAAGGATATGATCCGCCGCAAACGCTTCAACGGTCTTACCGCTGAAAAGGCGCGCCGCATCGCTATTTTTGAGGCTAACCCCCGTAAAACTTCCGCCCATGTTTCTGACCGTTGACGATTACCGCTCGGTCTGCGACGACTACGAGTTTGAGCAGATAACCGAGAATGACGACACCCGCGCCGTTGCCGAAGCTGCCGCCCTGGAGCAAATTGCCTCCTACCTCCGCAGCCGCTACGACATCGCCCGGGCGTTTAATGCTGCCGGCGCAGACCGCAACCCTATGCTTGTGCAATGCGCCGTTAATATCTCCCTGTGGCTAATGGTCCACCGCCTCCCCCAGAATATGGGCCACGAGCGCCGCGAATGCCTCTACAACGACGCCATTAAATGGCTCCGCGACGTTCAGGCTTCCAAATCGTCACCCGACCTCCCTATCTATGAGTCCGACACCGGCGAAGATACCCGCAACCCCGTGCGCTTCGGCTCTATGACCCCAAACCGCTACGACTATTAAACACCGATTAAACACCGTTTACCAATGTATAAATTATGCGCACAGGTCGATATTACAGGCGAGCGCTCATGGTCGTTAAACTTTGTTACGGCCGTGGAAATAACGCGCGACACTGAAAAGCTGACCGCCGAAGCTACTATAACACTGCCTAAAAAATTAAAGTGGAACGGAGCCTCCGAAATTCCGGTGCGCCGTGGCGACCGCGTGCGCATTTCTTTGGGCTATAACGACAAATTACAGTTGGCGTTTTCCGGGTATGTGCGTGACGTGGGCTTCAAAACGCCCGTTGTTATTACTTGTGAGGACGATATGTTCAAGCTGAAACAACAGCCGGCTGTAAAAAAGGCTTACCGCTCTGTAAATCTCGAAACGCTGCTTAAAGACCAGGGCATAACTTACCGACTCAACATTATGGGGGAGCAGTCGCTGGGCGCATACCGCGTTACCGCCGACACCGTGGCTTCTCTCCTGGGCAAACTATCTGAACAGGGCGTCCGCTCATTCTTTCGGTATGAGGACGGCGAGCCGGTGCTTTATTGCGGTGTGCTCTTTGAGCGCGACAATACCCCCTCACAGACTTTCAAAACAGGGCTAAACATCATTTCAGACCAGAGCCTGAAACAGCAAAAAGCTGAAAATATGCGCCTGCGTGTTAAGGCTGTCAGCCTTATGCCCAACAACAAAAAAATTAAAGTGGAAGTCGGAGACAGCGACGGCGAACACCGCACGCTGCACACTTACAATAAGAACGAAACCGAATTAAAAGCATGGGCCGAACAGGAATTAAAGCGCCTTAAACGCGACGGTCTGACCGGCTCGTTTACTTCTTTCGGTTATAAGCTCGTTGACCCTCTCGATTCTATCGGGATAATTATCGACGGCAAAAAAATGGGAATTTATCAGGTCAAAAAAGTGGTAATAAAATATGGCGATAACGGTTTCCGTCAGGAAATAACCCTCGGGCTTCGCGTCGCTTGAAAATATACTTATATGGCAGATTTAAGAAACATAATAAGGCAACTGGCACAACCCGACGGCGAAGCTATTCCCCTGGTCTGTGTCGTCGATTCTGTCGACAAAGACACCCGGACAATAGACTGCACCCCGCTCAATGAGGGCGCGCCGCTGCTTGGGGTCAATCTCCAGGCAAATCAGGGGTCTAAATTCGGGGTATGCTTTTTCCCGGCTGTCGGCTCGTTTGTCGTGGTTGGGTTTGTCGCCGACGGCTCCGCCGGCGTTGTGCTTGGTACCGACGAAATAGACAGCGCCGAAATTATCATCGGCAATTATTCTGCCGTTATTGACCGCGACGGCTGCCGATTTGACGCCGGCAACATTTCCGCGCACATCACTACCGACGCCGTTGTTTTCAATGGTGGCGAACTCGGCGGCCTCCCTGTTGTCGGAGACCTTGCAAAGCGCCTTAACATCATTGAAAAGGACATTAACACCCTCAAAACGGTGTTCGCGTCCTGGGTACCCGTGGCGCAGGACGGTGGCGCCGCTCTATCAACTGCCGCGACTTCCTGGGCTGCATCGCAGCTCTCTTTGACGAAGGCTGCTGACTACGAAAATACGAAAGTGAAACATTAAAATTTTTCCCAATGAGCAATATTATTACAAGCATACGCGACTGGCTTAACCGTCCCACACGTGCCGAAGTCCTCAGCCTCGCACGTCGTGCCGGTTCCGGCCGTGGTCTGAAAATTACCGCGCAGCTGCTCCAGCAGACCGACACCCTGACAAAAAAAGATATTCAGGACTGGCGCAGCGCTCACCAAATGGCCCTCGATTATCTCAACCCCAACCGTCTGCGCCTGTACGATATTTATGCCGATTGTGCCCTCGACGCTCATCTCTCCGGCTGTATTGCACAGCGAAAAGGTAAGGTCGCCGCCAAAGACTTCCGGCTTGTCGGAAAAGACGGCAAAGAAAATACCGAAGCAACCGAATTGCTGCAACAGGAATGGTTCGCCGATTTCCTGGGGCTTGTCCTTGATTCCACCTACTGGGGGCACTCTCTTATCCAGCTCGGCGACGTCATAACCGACGACAACGGGCGTATGCGGTACGACGCTGTGGAACTCGTTCCCCGTAAACACGTCATACCCGAATATGCCCGCGTGGTAATTAACCCCGGCGACGACTGGCACTCCGGCATACCTTACCGCGAGGGCGACTTCGCTAACTGGTGTATTGAGGTAGGCAAGCCCCACGACCTCGGGCTGCTGCTTAAATGCGCCTGCTCCTGCATCAGCAAAAAAAATATGTTGGCGTTCTGGGATATGTTCGGCGAAATTTTCGGCCAGCCTATGCGCATCGCCACCACCAACAGCCCCGACGCTGCCGAACGCAAGCGCGTCGAGGACGCCCTGGAAAATATGGGCGCAGCGTTCTGGGGTCTGTTCCCTGAGGGCACCAACATTGAAATTAAGGAAAGCAGCCGCGGCGACGCTTATAACGTCTATGATAAGCGCGTTGACCGTTGTAACTCCGAACTGTCAAAGGTCGTGCTTAATCAGACTATGACCATTGATTCCGGTTCCTCGCTGTCCCAGTCCGAAGTCCACCTCGAAATTTTTGAGCGGACCACCGAAGCGGACGCAACTATGGCCGCCTACGTTATCAACGGCCGACTGCTCCCGCTCATGGCTCGCCACGGCTTCCCCGTCGACGGGCTCCGTTTCGTCTGGAATAACGCCGCCAGCTACACACCGGCCGAACAGCGCGAAATTGAACGCCTGCTCCTGGAGTATTACAATATTCCGGCAGAATATTTTACAGACAAATACGGCGTGGCTATCGACTCACCGCGTGAGGCTAAAACTCAGCCTGACCGTTTTTTCGACTAAGCCCCGCCCTGCGACTGGCTGACACGGCGGGGCTGCGAAGCTCATATCTCGCGTTTAACGCCGCTTTGGGCTCGTTGTATGAAAATGATTTGCTGCAACTCGCGGACGCGCCAGATAAGCCCGATTTTGACGATACGGCCTTTTTTGACGCTGCCGGTATGGTTTATCGCGCCGGGGCGTTCGACGCTTCACAACTTGCAACCCCGGAAGCTCGCCGGCTCATCGCTGAAACGCTTCGGCATCTGGATACGGCTATCGCTGCCGGCATACCAAACGAAACGCCCGAAGTGGTCCGCTATGCTTTGGAAAATAATGCTTTTATTTTCTCAGGGTTTAAGGCTTTCCACACTCTCCGCGAAGTGGGGCTATCCCTGACAACCGACAAAGGCGACATTAAACCTTTTGAGCAGTTCCGCAAGGACGTGGAAACGGTCAATAACCGCTATAATCATAACTACCTCTATGCGGAATATAATCACGCGGTCGGCGCGTCTCTTATGGCATCACGCTGGCAGCAGATTGAAAAGGACGGCGACCGTTACGACCTCCAGTATCGCACAGCCCAGGACGACCGCGTCCGTGAGGATCACGCTATTTTGCACGGCACAACGCTGCCACCCTCCGACCCGTTCTGGTCGCTGTATCTTCCGCCCAACGGCTGGAACTGCCGCTGCACTGCCGTACAGGTACGCAAGGGGAAATATCCCCAGAGCGACCCCGGCCTCGCTATGTTGCGCGGTAATAACTGCACCGACGCCGCCAAACAGCAGATTTTCCGGTATAATCCCGGCAAGGACCTGCAACTGTTCCCGCCTAAACACCCGTATTACAAGGCCCCCAAAGCGGCCAAACAGGTAATTGACCAGCTAAGTGAGGAACAAAAGCGGGAGCAGCGCATCGCCGAAATTATAGCGGAGCTGCCCGATACTTTGACTGAAGCGGAGAAAAAGCCTATTGCAGAACACTGTCTGGAAATAGAAAAAGCCCTCGGCATTACAAAAGGCAAGCCTATGAGCGTAGACGACGCTGACAAGCAGCACGCGAACCCGAATTATGGGAAAGAGCGTGGCTATGGTATAAACTGCCAAACCTGTTCGCCAGCCTATGCTCTGCGGCTTATGGGCTTCAATGTAACAGCAAAGTCTAACACTCCAGGCACAAAATTGGAATATCTTAGCCGGGGCAACCAACTGTGGGAACAGTGGCAAAATCTCGACGGAACACCGGCAAAACATACCAGCCTTAACGACTGGATGGACGGTAAAAAGTTCAAACGTATGACACAAAAAAGGTATGTGGAATTTTTCAACGAGATTTGCAAAGAGCCAGGTGTTTATATGCTTTCAATCGGATGGAAAGGCGGGGGCGGTCATGCTACCATTTTACAGCGTTTTGCCGATGGTACTCTGCGCTATATTGAGCCGCAGCTCGACAACTCCAAAGGGTCCGGGCGTGAAAGCCACGATTTGGACTGGCTCGGTAAAAACGGCGCGGCAACCATGCACGGCTGCCGCGGTATAATGCGAGTGGATAACAAACTATTTAATGTCGCTTTCGCTGAGATTTTCGACAAATGACCCGATTATTTCAAGGGCTTCAAATTCGCCCACCTCCCGGAGTTTGTCGCCTTTCACCAGGTACACCGGGGGAAAGCCAGCGGTTACATCATCAGGAAAACGGTAATAAAAAGCCTCCGCACCCTGGTATTGCCCGAGGTGCTCTATGTGGTCGCCGTACATCTCAACGAGATACTGCGCCGCCTGTCTGACTTTTGCCGGTATTTCCATATTGCCGCAAATTTACAACATTTTTCTGATATAACAATAATTAAACACCAATTTAATGCTCGACCCCAAACAGTTAAAAGCCGACATTCTCGAAGATATGCGCGTGGACCTCTCCGACGAGTTCGACCGCAACTTTGAACGTAAGGGCTTTTTCTCCGACAAGTGGAAGCCCCGCGCCCACAATTACCCCCGTGGCTCGCTGCTCATGGTCAGCAGCGCCATGCGCCGCTCCGCCCAGGGGCAGGTGTCGGGCGACGGCGTGCGCTTCTCATCGGCTCTGCCTTACACAACCCTCCACAATGAGGGCGGCAAAATCACCGTTACCGCCAAAATGAAGCGCTTCTTTTGGTACAAGTACAAACAGACCAAAGACGAAGCGTGGAAGCGCATGGCTCTAATGAAAACCGGCAAGGTCATTAAAATGCCGCAGCGTCAGTTCATCGGCGACGGTCCCGACACGCAGCGCATCATCCGCGAAGCCATAGACCGCAACCTCCAAAAGTTCAATTTATCACTTACCGAATTTTTACGAAAATGAGAAAAAATGTTTTTAAGGCTATCGCCGACGCTGTGGCTGCCGTCCCCGGCGTGGCTTTCGTTGACCTCTGGAACAACCAGGTCCAGACGCTCAACGGCGGCTCGGCTTTCCCCTTTGCCGCCGTCTTTATTGAGTTTGAGGCGCTGGAGTGGAAGCAGCAGAATATTGGCGCGCGCCGGGGTTCTCTCGCCGTCCGCCTCCATGTCGTTACCCGTGCCGTGCCGACACACGGACACAAAGACCCGCGCATAAATGAAGCCCTGGCGGTGTTCGACCTGCTCGACGCCATTAACGCCGCCATGCAGGGATTACGCGGCGAGAATTTCTCCGGCTTCATGCTCACCACCTCCGCCACCAACCACGATCACGCGGAAATTGTCGAAAATGTGGAGCGATATGTCTGCGGCGTGCAGGACTTAACCGCCAGGCGCTCCGTCAGGGCTGTTTCGGGGCTCTCTGTCGCGATTTCTAAGGCTGACTAATACAACAACACCCCCGGCGGTTCTTGCGTCCGTCAGGGGTGTTTTTTACAGTTCATCAAATAATGATGGTTGCGTGTCTTGGCGGCTTTCCGTGTCCGGGGGCAGACCCAGCATGTTCAGATAGGTGCGGTAGCAGATACCAAACTCCGGCTCTATCCAGTGCCGCCATACGGCTTTGTAACATTTGGCCTGGTTCCCGGCCTCATAGTGCAACGCCGTGAGCGCTTTTACTTTTTCAGCCCGCGCCAATGTGCTTTTGTGCCTTTTTCTCTTTGCCATTCGCCGATTTATTTGTATCTTTGCACCGTCCTTTTACACAAGGCTCGGCGCTGGCGTTTGGCTGTTTAGGCAGCACGCTGGCGCGGTCTTTTTTTATTCCGCTGCCTCCGCCTCGGTTCCCTCTGGTTCCGCATCAGGTTCCGGGGGCGTTTCATTCAGCAGGTCTACATCGGTAACGCCCAGCGGTATGTTGACCCATGCCCCGGTCTTGGGGTTTCGGCGACGCGCCCGGATATACCGGCGTGTGATGCTCGGCTGGTAGCTTTCCTCGATTATCTTCACACCCTCCATGAATTGATCGTTCTTACTTTCCTCCGCCATTCTGCGAAGCTGGAGTACGCGGCTGGCCTTGAGGTTCCCCTGTCCGTCCCGGCTCAGCAGGCGCAGAACTGCCGACACAAGCGCCTTGCTCTTGTCGTCGGTCGCCAGACTCTCGATATAGGCGCGCACCATTGCGATGCCGTCCTCCACCGTGTCCCGGTAGCCGTCCACGGTGTTGACCCCCAATGTAAGTTGCAGGGTGCTGTCGCTGTTCGTAAACGTGTGGCTATATTGGCCGCCGTCCTTGGTGCCGAACAACTCGGCTTTCATTTCAAGTATGGCCGCGAAGTTGCCGAAGACCGTATCCTTAACGGCTTTGATGTCGCTGCTCAGGTTCAGCAGTTCCGGGATTGCCTGCTCCAGTTCATCATCGACCATTTGCGCGTAGGTCTCGCGCTGCTGCTTGCGTTGCTCGGCAGCTTCCTTTTTCGCTTTTTCAGCCTTGAACGCTTCCCACTCGGCGCGTTCCGCGGCTGACATTGTTACTTGTTCACTCATCGTTAAATGGGTTTTAAGTGGTTATTAAATTGTGTTTAACTGTTTCGGTGCTGTCCTTTTACACCGCCCAGCGTTATTCGTCGTAGTCCTCTGCGTCCGGCGACTCGAAATTCAGCGATCCCGCCGCCTCGCTCGCCCACCATGCCAGGGCGTCCAGCAGTTCGATTTTGGCGTTCTCTGCCATGCCCTCCGTCTGCTCCAGTATGTAGGCTTTAATTTTTTCCAGTTCGTGGGTCATAATTTCGTGGGTCTTGATTTATTGTGCTTAGTTCTATTCGTTTGGGGATTACCACGCCCCAGTTGCATGACCGGCAGCACTCGCCGTCCTCTTTTACAGGGTATGGGTCGTTTCCATACTCTGTAAACTCTTTGCCGCAGATGCAGCACACTTTTTTGTCCTTTTTCATCGGCTCGTTAGTTTAGTGTTGGGTCAATTTCGCCGCCTGCCGAATAATGTTGCATCAGCATCGCGTCGGTCAGAGCGTCAACCGCCCGGGCGTCCTTGACTTTGTTGTTGAATGTCGCTATAAGGTTGCGCAGTCGCTCGCGCGGTATCTTGTTAAAATCCGCGTACCCGCTGGCGCGCATCGCTATACCCTTAATGATTGATAGGTTTTGCTTCTGGCCGGTTTCGTGCAGCCAGCCGCCTATTGCCGCAATTACCTGCTTGCGCAGTTTGTCAAGCCGCGCCGTGCCCTGCTTCTCGTCCACCTGGGCGCTCAGTTTCGCGCAGATGTCTATGAGCTGGTGCTGTGTCAGGTCGCGGCTGCTCTCAACACCCCAGCTTGCCGGGATCGCCCGCTTCGCTTCATCATCAAGCCCCAGAACTGTGCAAAGGGTATGATATTTTTTCAGCAGCCCGCGGTGGATTTCGTCCATTGTCTTATTTTCTTTTGCCATGATTCCGTTATTTAATTTGTTCTGCCCAGTAGTCGCTTGCGCCCTGCTCCCAGATTATGAAGTCCGCGCCGCCCTCGCCTTTGTCCCGGTCCTCGTAGCGTGTTGTTACAAATGCCTTGAAGCCCTCGACCTTGATTTTTATGTCCGCGTCATAGCGTATCTTTTTAGCTATGTGCCCGTCCGGGTCCTTGCCTGCCTTGTCGGCCTGGCTTATGAACACGAACAGTTTGTCAGGAAATTCCGCTTTTAGGTCTTTGAACTGCTTCATGTAGAATTTGTCCAGATATTGCAGGCTGTCAATCACGATTATCTCCGGGCTTTTACGCTTTCGCAGACGGGCGCACAGTTCCGGCAAGTCCTCTTTGTTCAGCAGGATTATATTGCTGCCGGCTTCGGCCATGCCCACGCGCTCCCATGCCTTTTGCAGCGACAGGCTCAGACCCTGCTCCAGACTGTCATAAGCCACGCGACGGAAGCCGGCCAAATACTTGCAGAGCTGGAGCGTGAATGTGGTTTTGCCGCTTCCACTGTCGCCCCATATCAGCCACACCCCCCGGAGCTCCGGGCGGCCGAAGCTCGCCAGGAACGGCCCGTCGAAGTCTGCGGTCTCGAATTGCGCCGCCAGCACGTTTTTATTACTTATCGCTCTGCTCATTGCTCGTTATTTTGTCTTTACGCCGTAGCCTTTGGCTTCAATCATCGCGTTAAACGCTCTGCGCTTCGCTTCTACGTTCTCCGGGGTGCTCCCGGTTATTATCACGTTCAGCACTCGCGCCCCGTGCCATTTCCCGGCTTTGACTATCAGGTCGCATGTCCAGCCCTCCTCGAGCCAGTCTTTGAGGGTCTGAGGTGTCCACCCGGTTATAAGTTGTATTTTTGCACTGTATTTCATTTTTTCGCTCTTTGGGGGTTCACGTAAGCCCAGCCCATAAGCCGGGCGGCAGGCAAGCCAATGCCGGCAACGCCTTTTATTCCTGAATTGCCGGCCCTTACGCAAAAGTCGCCGTCCTCGTCTATCACTCCGTCACTGTACCCGGTATAAACCTGAAAATTGTTAAACACGAAGTAAGCCTCACGCCGTCCGTCTATCATCGGCAGCGTGTCGGGCGATTTGAGCACCCGACGTTTGCCGCCCTTGAAAGTTACTGTTATCTTGCCGCTCATTGCGCACCTCCTTTCAGCATGGCCCACACGCTGCGCTTTACGCGCCGCAGGTCGCCGTCGGCCTCGTCGATTACTCTGTTTATTGCCTTGGTGTCGCTCATGCCGTTGGCCACGCACACCGCCGCCACGTCCTCGCTGTCCGGCAGCGGCAGTTCCACGAATTTGCGCCCTATGCGGCTGTAAATTTCCGCGTAGCCCTTGCGGTTCAGCCGCAGCCCCTTTTCTATCCGGGCTTTCAGGTTGCTGGTAGCGGTCAGGATTATGCCGCACTGGTCCTCAAGCTGATTATACAGGCTTATGAAAAAATAAAGCACCTGGTCGCTCAGCTTGTCGGCCTCGTCCAGAACTATCAGCGGCGAGTCCTTGCGCTTCAACGTGTCCACGATATTGTCCATCATGTCGCTTACCGTGGTGCCCGCTACCGTCGCGCCCATGTTCTGCAACAGTTTCGCCATGAACGTGCGCCGGTTCCAATACTCGGAGCAGACCATGTGATACACGTTGCGCCCGGCGGCCGTGTAGTTCTTTATGGCTTCGGTCTTGCCGCTCCCGGCTCCCCCGATTACGGCGGCGGTCAGTGAGTCGGCTTGCACGCTGGCAAGCGTGAATGTCATTATATCGTAGGCGCGGGTCTTGACCACCTGCCACCCGTTGGCTTCGGCGGTGCTGGTCTGGGCGGCAATGCTCCGCCACATGTCGTCGGCTATGGTGTCCCACTGTCCCGAAAGCACTTTGCTGATTGTTGCGCTGCTCACGCCGTTAAGGCTGTTGGCTGCTTTGTTCTGGCTGCCTTTTTGTCCGCAGTAGGCGCGGAGCTGGTCAGCGATCTGTTTTTTCTGTTCTGTTGTCATGTCCTTTTACGTCTTAAAAAATTGAATAATCATTTACCCTTACGCTCTCCACCGCATCGCCCTGGCGTGTTACAGGTATTTCCACGGTTTCCACCTCTAAGGCTTCGATGTCGGCGGCGGCAAGTCTTTTGCGGCTGCGGTTGTCTTTATGCTGCCCGCGGCTGTCCGTCAGCATGAGCCGGTCTTCCAGACACGCGCCCAGCGCCGGGGTGCCGTGTATCGGCAGCTCTGCGGCCCGCTCTATCACGCGCCGGGCTCCCTCGAAGTGGTCGCCCATGCGCCGCGCGGTTTCTGCCTCCAGCGCTTTGTTGAAGTCGCGCACCCTTTGGAGCTGCTCTGCGTCGCCCGGCTTGCGGTCGGCAAGCGCCATTGGCTGCACATACTTTTCCTCAAGCATATAGCGGCGTGTGCCTGCCTCGTTCACTGCCAGCACTTGCGTCAGGTCCTCGGGGTCATATTTGACCGTCCAGCGCTCTGAGGCGTGGTCCCTGAATGTCAGGTCGAAGCAGTCATAATCACGCTTCACGCCTAAAATCGTGGGGCGCAGGCCGCAGCCCTCCAGCACGTTCTTAAAGCCGGTTTCAACGCCGAAGTTAAGCAGGTACATTTCCCGGCTCATGGGCAGGCGGTGTTCCGGTTTCAGCTTCGCCAGCTTCTCCATGAGCTTGCCGATTTTCTGCGCACGCTCCAGCCGCATCATTTCATCTATCTGCACCCGGAGTCCGGCTTCATCGGGGAAGCTGTGCCGCCTCTTGTTCAGCGCTTCGCTGTTCGGCTGCCGCATCGGGTCGGTCGTTACACCGTAGCCGGCCCAGTTCGGGCACAGCTGGCAGTATGTCATGTTTAAGTGCTTGAAATACGGCTCTACGGGCTTCGATTTTGCGTTGTGCGCCTGTGCCGGGATTACCTTGTCGCCTAACACTGCGTACAGGTCGGTCATGCTCTTTATCGCGTAGCGGTCGCTCTGCACCTGGTTGTATCTGAGCATTTCGCCGGTCAGTTCCCGGCTGTGGATCGCGGCGTTCCTCAATGCAGCTTTTATCAGTTCCGGGCACTCATGGTCGCCGACGGCATAGCCCATTGGATAGTCCACGCACGGGTCAAGCACAACCACGATTGTAAGGCGGTTGGTGTAGGTCGTTATGTTATGCCCTTTGCTGTCGGTCTTGGTTTTCTGGTACAGCAGCTCGACAGTCCAGCCGTCAAGCGAGCACATCAGGAACGGGGCGGTCGGTCGGCTGCGCTTCACCTGCATGGTCTTGCGGTTTCGGAAGTTGGTAACGCCTAAGCGCCCGGCGGCTGCCTCTAATTGCAGCTTTTCGCGCCATACTCCCACGGCTGCCGCCGTTATCTCTTTCCAGCCCAGTAACCGCGCTTTGGCGTTGTAGGCTTTCGCCACCACAGTGTCCTGCACGTTGTTGGGGTTGCTTATCAGGGTTGCAAGGTAGCCGGTTTGTTCATCGGTCAGCACCTTGCCGGCGTTGCCGTTAAGGAATTTGCCGGATATGAAGCACACATAACCGTCGCGCACATACTCGGCGCATTTCATTTGCAGCCTCCGGGGGCTGCCGGGCAGCGAGTGGTTGAAGCGGTCCGACAGGCGCGGAAGCGCTGCCGCCGCACGCGCCCAGAACTCTTTGCCGGCGACTGCCTTTTTGCCGGTGCGCTGCCGCTTGCTCACATGAGCGTCCCAGCAGCGCCGGAAAGCGTTCATGATCGCCGCGTTGCTCGCGTACTCCAGCACTTTGTCCTCGGGCAGGTGTCGCCCGTCGGCAAGCTTGTAAGTCTGGTAAAAGTTTAAGGCTGCGCCGTCTGGTTCCACAGTGTCTATAAACTCCCGGCTCTCGGCCTGCTCTTGCAAATCGGGGTAACGCTTGTAAACCTCCGTGCGCCATTTCAGCGCCAGGCTGTCAAGCTCAAACAATGCCACCCGGCCATTACCACCGCGCTGCACTTGTTTGATCTGACCTTTCCGCACAAGCGCTTTAAGGTTGGCGGTCGTCATGATACGCCCGGTCAGTTCCTCAAAGGTAAGGCAGATTTTTTTGTCGATTATCTCCATAGTTACAGGCTTTTAGCAAATTCCTGAATTTCAAGCAGCTTTGTAATTAGCACATGTTCCAAACGCATAGCGACATTGCCGCTGCGGTCAAAAACGGTTACTTGCCCAGTTTCTTTGCACGCCTCCAGCATTGCCCCATTCGGGAAGTATTGACGCATATAACCGTCTGTATCGTGCATTGTTTCCATTTCAGGACTCACAACCATGACTATACCGCCACGGTTAAGGGCCATTTTGCGGATCCGGCGTTCTGTGTCGGTGCCCTTGTTCATGTCCTCGAAGTGAAGCGCGCGCCAAATCGTCTGACGCGAGATCCCGCGAAATGCTTTGGTTATCTGCTCGCGAGTTTCCTTGGTTGCTGTAATGAATTTTTCCATATCCTTTTACTTTACTGGTGTCATGTAGTAGTCCTCAAACCATGTGGCTGCCTGGCTATCTATCCATGCAATGCCACATTCGCCGACGGCGACAAGTAGGGCAGTGGTGTTGTCTATCTGATAGGCCACCATTTCGTCCTCCTGGTTGATTGTTTCCACGAAGTCGGCCAGTTTCGACCACTCGCGGAATCCGATTGTTAGTTTGTTCGCTTTCATTGTCCTTTTACTTTTATTGGGTTCTTTACTCGTGGAAAATCACGAATTTTTCGTAACTTTACCGCGGCGTTACAAGTAATACCGCTGCAAATTTCGTAATTTCCTACGACATATAAAAATATTTTCGTAATTTTTTGCGACTATGACCGAATTTTTAGACGACACCAGCACCTCGATACACCGGCGAATCGCTCTAATTGTTGAGCGATTCGCCAATGACAACAACTCGTTAGCCGCTAAAAACCTGGGGGTTAGTGAGGGGACAATCCGCTCATACCGTAACGGTACAACCCCCAAAGCCGATGTTCTCGAAAAAATCGTAACAACCTACGAAATAAACGCCATGTGGCTTTTAACTGGGGTGGGGGAAATGTCTGCACCAAACGCATCACCATTGCACGAACTGGGTCTTACTCCTGAGAGTCCTCTTGTGGAATTTTTCAAGCAATTTGACCCAATGCTCCAGCAACGCGATGCAAAACTACTACAACAAGCTGAGGAGATTGGCAGACTTAAACAGCGTATTGCCGAACTGGAGCAAAGATTGGAAAAAACTGCTGGCGATGTCAGCACCGGCAATATTGCAAGTGTAGGTTAGGCGGCTATGTTCCTGCGTTCACCCTCGTACCTCCCCACACCCCCTATAAGGGGCCAAAATAGGGGAGTTTCCTGTTTTTCAACCTGTTTTCTGAGCTCTTAAACGCATTAAACGCTATTTGTCAGCGACTTAAACGAATTTCAAAGGTTATTTTAATGGGGTGTGTTTTGGGATTAAAGGGGTGTTTATCGCTTCAAAATCGCCGTTTTCGGCGGTCATTTTGTCCGTATGGGGGTGCGTACCTATGTGCCGGAGTACCCCCAACTGTATCCCCAACTGTATCTCCAACCCCATTTTTTAGACGAAACGCGCACGGTTTTCACCACTCCCCCACCCTCGGTTTGACCCTCCCGAAGCAGGGCGCAGCCACCGCCATTTAACAGCCGATTTAACGCCTGAGCCGTCCGCCGGATCACTCATGCACATGGGCGCGCAGCTCTCGCCGCTCCCCTACTCTGCCGACCCACCGACACAATGCCCCAAAAACGCCGTAAACGCCTGAATTTCGCGCCCTCTGCCCCGTCCCGGCTCATTCTATCGGCGCACAACGAAAGCGGCCACACAGCCGGCGAAAACCAGCCATGCAGCCACTCGATATTAAAGCCGATTAAAGCCCGATTAAAGCTCCGTTAAACACCGATTAAACGGACGGCCCCCAAAATTCAACCCGGATTAAAGCAAATTCAACTTTTTGCACGTTTCGTTTTTCGCGCCCGACCGCCTCCAACACCTCAAAACCCACTGAAAACCAAAGCATTTCAACGCCGACCGACATTCACACCGATGCTCGCTTCGTTTTCATGCCCATATCTGGAAATTATAGTCATTAAATTTTACCATTTGAGCCTGTTGGAAAACCAGTCCCACATTTTTATGCTGCATTGGCAGCATGACGTTAACTTGTATGCAGACTAAATTATGCTTTGGTGTTTACGGAGAGTTGTATATTGTAGACCTTAACCAAGTTATCTATTTTAAGGCCGATGACCATTATACACACGTCTGTTATGCCTCAGGAACTCATTTCATGATACCTTTCGGACTATCAAAAGTAGAAGAAGCCATTCACGAGAAACCTCTTTTTTGCAAGCAATTCGTAAGATTAGGTCGCACCTACATTGTCAATTTAGGGAGCGTATTCCATATCAATGCCGTTAAGCAAGTATTGCTTGTATCAGACAGTCATGGTGTGAACCACACCATACATCTGCCCAAGCCTGTACTACGCTCTCTGATGGGACTGATTGACGAAGCCGTAGCACAAAACAATGAACGAAAAATTACAAACGAAAAAGCGACCAAAAACTAATTCAAAAAACTACTTGTATCCCAAGTTCAGAACAAAGACACCGACCCTGCATCCGGCACGACCAGCCCAAAATATCTGTTTTTAAGATTCTCATACACTATACGGTAAAAATAAAAAACGATAGATTTTTATTTCTAAGCCTATATTCAAAGTCTTACAAAAAAAGACTTTACGGAATTTTTGTGCCTTATATTTTCAGAACTGACAGACTTTCTATCCTCATGTATTCTCCCAAAAGAAAAAAATACGAGTCCGCGAAGACAGACAATTCCCCCTTTTTTCATGTATAAAAGAAAACACACAGGAAAGCACAATTTAAATTCACGAAAAGAATGGCATAGTTCACGAATAACACGACATGAGGCAAATGCCCCGCATAAAAATGTGTTTAATTTTGTCAGCGAATGTATGGCATACTCCTATATATAAATAGGGGTGTAACAAAAACGAAACATATAAATTATAAAAATAATCTTTTAAAACGCTGAATCATGAGAAAAAATGTACTGGTTTCTATTCTCGCGATGACCTCGGCTTCAACCTTAACAGCCTGGGCTGACGCGAACTTAGATCAGATTAAGACAGACGCTGCCACCGACTGGGAAGGGGCTTCTGACTTAACAATTGAAAGCGGAATGATTGTTTCTCCCTCGGGACTGACAATCACGCAAAACATCGGGAGACTTTATCCCGGAAAATACACCCTGACCGCTGGTACGAATGAAAATGCCAAGATCAAGGTAAACGGTGCCGCTTTGGATGCCGAAAATTCGTTTACGCTCACTGAGGAAAAAGACGTTATCATCAGCATTGAAAGTGCCAACGGAGGCCAGTATAAAGTAGGCGGACTCGCACTGACGCTAAAATACAGCTTCAGCGATGCCAAAAATCAACTGACCACCAAGCTGAGTGAAATCACGAACAAAATCTACACAGGCGACGCTGCCGGACAACAATTATTGCAGGAATCCAGCGAAATTGCTGCTCTGATTACCGGATTGTCGGACGACGGAAGTTCTTATGACAAATACGTAACATACGAACTTTATAAAGGGGTTGAAAACTCTACTCTGTATGCTCGAATCAACGAATTCGGAACAAAAGTTAACGCCCAGGCCAATAACTCTTCGGCCTACGCCGCAGCACAAGAAGCAGGGAATAACCAGGCCGAGGCACTCAAAGCCCTCAAAGCTACGGCTGACGCCATTAGCGATGGTACAAAAAAGACTTATGTCGGCAATATCACCAAGAGCCAATATGATGCAGCTAACAACGCTATCACCCAGTTCCTGACAAACGCCAAGACATCCTACGACAAAGGTACAGCTGGAATTGACTATACCGATGCCATAATCAGCAAATTCGCGGAAGATGCCGGCAAATTGGTTGCTGCTTACGGAAAAGCCATTACGGATGCCCAGTCAGACCACGATGCGTACGTGGACATGAGTGCAAAGCTGACCACCATTAAGGCCCTCTACAACGCGTCATTGCAGGAAGTTTACAACAGTCTGCAAGGTGATGAGACACATCCTGATGTATACGGCAACCTGCGCACCGAAGCCCAAGGAAAACTAAATGCCGTATACATGAACATCATGACGATTGAAAAGGCCAACGGTACGTCTGAAGACCACTCTCAAGCTACCGAAACCCAAGCCGACAATGAAGCCAAGCTGACTGCCTACACGGCCGAAATCAATCAGTTGAAGAACGACTATACGACGCTTGCCACCAACTTGAAAACGGCTTACACCAATGCCATGACTGAACAGGCGAAGTTGCAAAACAGTCTGAACGCCCTGAAAGAAACTCCGGGTGTAGGCGATAACGACAAATTCACGGCCGACATCAACAAAATCCAAGCTTCAATTGACGCATTCGGTGCAACCATCACAACCGACAATGAAGCCAACAATATCTACGGAAAAGATTACACGACAACTATCAACAGCATTAACACTTCCATCAACAAACTGATTAGCGACTCTCAGGGCGCTGTGAACAACTACAATGCGTGGAAAGCCGTTACCACTCTGTTGGAAGGAAAACAAACCGAACTCAATACGGCAAAAGAAGCTGTTGGAAAACTGAAGTCTGCCGACGGAAAATACACCGCAAGTGGAAGATATCCCAATGTAGAGGCCGACATCCAGAAATATATTACAAATTTTACGTCAGGCGCTAACGCCGCTTTGGCTGCCGGCACGTGTGTAAAATATCAGACCGACAATCAAAAAGCCATCACCGACCTGAGCGACAGCATTAGCACCTATAAGAGCAACGCTGAAGCAGCCATCAATGCCTACAACATTATCGTAAGCGAATTGGGCAAATACAATCCGGCCATTACAAAACTGGTTGAAAAGGTAACTAACCGCAACGTAACCGTTGGAGGTTCAACCACAACTTACGGTGATAAGATTGATGCTTTCCAGGCCAAAGTTACAGAAATTACCACTGCCAAAGACAAAGCGCTGACACTTACTGACAAGAAACACTATGAGGCAATGATAGCTGCGGCACACCTGACAAACGGCGTAACAATCGTTAATGACGCTGATGCTTTGGTCAGCACATACGATGCCGACAAGGCCAATTACGACGAAAACGTTGTTGACCAAGCTCTGGCCAACTTGCTGAGCCAGGCTACAAATCTGGTCAACGGAGCTAAGTCCAAGCTCAATGGCTACAGCTGGACAACTGCAGGGCTGGGACTCAGCTATGATGATATCATTGCAGAAAAGGCTATCATCGAGAACAAGCTGAAAGCTCAGGAAACACAAATTGCCGATGCTGAAAAAGAAACAGACAAAACAGCCGCCATGGCCGTGCTGACTAAAGTTAACAGTGCCGTCAGCGCTATCCATACGGAAATTGACGCTCTGATTGAAAAAGCCAATGGCATTAAAGCTAAAGTAACGGCCAACAACGAAGCCAAAGCCAATGCATACAAGGTTATTGATGCCATCAACGAACAACTCAACGGTAAAACCGACGGCACACTGAAAGGTGTAGCAGCCTTGAATGAGGATGGAAACAGAGCGTCGGAATTTGCCGACCTCGTAAGCAGCCTGCAAAGCAAAATTAATACACAGAAAGATGCCGTTGACGCAGCCCACAGTTCAGAGACACTTGTTGCAGCATGGGCAGACAGCCAGAATGCCAAGGGTATTGAAAGCAAATTGAACGACATCAAGCAGGAAGTACTCAACGCACGCAGTGCCGCCGAAGCCTCAACCGTCAACTACAAGGCTTACAACGAAATCCTTACAAAGATTACCGACCTTGCCATAGAAACCAATCTAACAAAAGCCTCTGCCGACGTTGCCGCCGTTAAAGGAATTTCAGCAGAAGCCAAGGCTTACTACGACGGCGTAATCAAAGGATACAGCGACAATCTGGCAGCACTCAAGAAACAGACCAGCGATGCCTATTCAGGCGAAAATCGCAACTGTGCTGACATAAAGGGAACAATCATCAACCAGTTGACCAACCTGAACAACAACATCAAGGTGGTAGGACAGAACGCCACCAACAACCAGACAGCATACAACGGTCAGGCAACAGATTATGAAACGAAAAACCAATATTGGGCTGACACTTATTACGCTATCTCTACGGGCGACCAAACCAGTGAAGTTCAAGGCTATCTTAACGACCTGACTGTACAGCAGACCAAACTTGCCGAACTGAATACAGCCATCAAGTCCTTCTATGAAACAGGTCTATCTGCAGCCAAGAACGACAGTATCCTGAATGAATTGACAAAGGTAAACGCTGCCATCAAGGATATTGCCGACCGTCAGCACGATGGTTACGACACTGCCGTAGCTAAAGACAACCTGACACGCTATACTGCATTTACCACAATGGTGGGCAACGTAAGAACGGCTTACAACGAGGCACTTGAAACTATCTCCAAGTTCAGTGCTCTGACTAACCGTAACCTTGTTGAAACGGCCAACGCAAGCATCACTACGGCCAACACTGCCATCAATGGCATCCTGACCAATTTGCGCAAATTGGAAAGCGATGTTGAAGATGAATACAATAAAACCGTCAGTCCGGCTCTCTTTGACGCTACTGAATCTCACAAAGCTGAAGCCGAAGCATTCATTACAGAAATCAACGATGCCATTACAGCTCTTGACAACGCTGTGAGCGGCGTAGCTAAGTCTGTATTCGGAACCGATTTCGCCGAAGCTAAAAACAAGTTGAACACTGCTATTGATGAATTGGAAGCAGCCGGATACAACGAAAATGTAGTAAAGAATGCATTTGCTGATGTAAGAACCATTGTTGCTGATGCCAACAAAGACTTTGAAGATAAGTTCTTTGCCCTGTCAGTAGATGCTCACCTCAACGCCTTTGAAACCATTGACAGCAAACTGGTGGCCGGCAAAGAAGAAGCCGCCAAGAACGAATGGAACGTTGTTATTACGGCAATCAACAACCAAGTTGCGCAAGAAAAAGCTGACCTGCAGAAGTTTGAATACACCGGCGACCTTGACGGTTCTCAAAAGGCTCAGATTATCAAAGACTACGACGAACTTGTTAAAAACACCGTTACTGCGGCTATTACAGCCTACAATAAGATTGAAGCCGGCAAATATTATGTAAGCCAGCCAGGCATAAAGGACATGCTGAAACCGTTTGAAAGCAGCACAATCTATACCGACGCCAAGGCAGCTTCACAAAATCAGGCCGTCAACAAAAAAGCTTACGAAGCAATGAAAAAAGAAATGAGTACTTTGCAAGCTACTCTTGATGCTGCTGTAGCCTTTGTAAACAATTATGTCATCACTGACGACTGTGGACGCAGCACGGCACAAAACTTGATCAACAACCTGCAGGCCACAATTGAAGAGAAACTTCAGAACGGTGGTTGTGCAAACTACTACAACGATGGTGAGGGTAACTTCAAAACTACTTATGACGGTATTGAGGCATCGATTAAGACTATTTATGACAATGCCAACGGAATTGAAAGCGACAAACTCGCAACAGAAATAGTAGCACTCAAGGGTGACCAGAACAAGGCTGCTGCGGCTGTTGATACTGACGCAGAAAAGGCAGCAGAAGTTGCGACTTACATTACGAAGATTGAAGATTTGGCAACATCATTGACAAATACATTAAACAGTGATGACTATCTTGCATTGGATGCCAAGTCAAAACAGCCGGTACTCCTTGGCTTCGAAACAAAGATTGCCAACATGCGTGCCGAACTGGCAGCATACTATGACAATACATTGGTTGCTGCTACCGCAGAAGCACTCAACAAGGCTCTCGCTGAAGTAGAAACGAATTATAATGCCGAAATTGAGGTACTTAACGGATGCCACAAAAATGTGATTGCAGATTACACTGAGGCTCTCGCTGCCGTTAAGGCTTCAATTGACGGTATACGCGCAGATATCACCAAGTACAATGATGAAGACGGCTCAATTCTGTTCTACGAAGGCAAAATCAAGACCAATATCAGCAATGTAGCTGACGAGCTCAAAGGCCTGACAGCTGACATCGCCAAGGCACAGGAGCCGTACACCATCAACGACAACAAGTATGTTGAACTAACCAAAGAACTCAATGAGTTAAGTGCTTCGATGACTGCACTTGAAGAGAAATTGGGCAACTTCGTATACTTTGACACTACAACCGAGAGCTATAAGACAGAGGTTAAGGCAATTAACGATCTGATTGCCACCGACCGCAAGACGGCTGACGATGCCAATGCAACATCCTCGTTGAAAGCCAACAGCACAAACGCCAACAAGGCTGTCATTTCCGCTCGGATTGCTGCTCTTGACAAGCTTGCCACTTACACCGAAATGGATGGCAGAATCAATAGTGTACTCACAAATGCACCGGGACTGAAAGGCAGATGGAACGAAGTAAACAATCTGATTCAAAACAGCAAATACACCGATGAAGTTAGAGTTGACCTCCAGGCAAGATTGAACAGTATCAACACGTTGTGGAACCACCTGAGCACCTACAATGCCGATGCTCGCTACGGTATCATCTACTATGACCTCGACGGAAAGCCCGTCTATGCCGACAACAACGTTCAGGGCGTGGCCATCGACTACATGACAGAAGCTGTTCCCGCTGCAGAAAAACGCTTGACCGAGCTACATGAGCAACTCAACACGCTGGAAACCGCAGCCAAAGACAATGCTTACATTCTGGGTGACGTGAACCGCGACAAGGCAGTATTGGTTGACGACTATACACAGATTCTGAACTACGTACTCGAAATCGAAACCGTAGAAGAAGGTACGATGGAATTCCTGGCTGCCGATGCCAACGAGGACGGCAAGGTCAACATTGGTGACGTTACACGCACGACCAACATCATCCTCGGCAACACAAGCGGATTCAGCATGCATCGTGCGGCAGCCCTTTCTACCGCCCAGCAAACTGAGGCCGGCCACATTGAACTGGCTACCGAGCAGGATGGCGACATCACCCGCATTGCCGTGAAGATTGCTGGCATGACTCAAGTTGGTGCAGGTTGCCAGATGGACATCAAGTTGCCGTCAAGCGTAACCCTGCTCGGCGAAACGGCTGTAAGCAGCGAACACTCGCTCAAATCCAACACTTTGGCCGACGGTACACATCGCGTCGTAATCAGCTCACTGCAAAACAGCGAACTGGGCACCAATGGCGAGGCCGTACTCGTACTTGAACTGACCGGACGCGGAGCTGAGAACATTGCTATCGACAATGTATTGGTGGCTAATGCTGCAGGCGTGGCTTACAGCATTGAAGGCATTGGCAATATCACTGGAATCAACGGTGTAGACGCCAACAAGAACCTCAAACAGAAGATTTACTCAGTAGGCGGACAGATGTTGAAATCTCTGCAGAAGGGTGTAAACATCCTACGTGGTTCTGACGGTTCTACAAAGAAAGTGTTTGGAAAGTAAGACCTTGAAATTCAGATAGAATTCTAATTCTTGCGAACAATGAAGGCGTGGCGTCACGTAAATGGTGTCACGCCTTCTGTTTAAAAGACATAAAATCAAGAAAATCATTTAGCTTAAATTGAGTATGAACAGAATGAATATCTTTCATCATAGGCTGGTGTCGAAACTGCTTCTTGCAGGCTTCACATTCATGTGCCTCCTTACCGACGTACAGGCTGAAAACAAGGTAACAATAGATAACTTCAACATCAAGCCGGGCGAGGAAAAAACCGTAGCGGTCTACCTCGAAAATGACGATGCCATGTCTGCCCTGCAAATGGACATCACATTGCCGCAGGGACTTCAGTATGTAGCCAACAGTCTGACTCGAAACGAAGCCCGCCTGGACCGCGACACACACTCGCTCTATATGAGTGCACAGACCAACGGGAACTTGCGTTTGCTGATTGTTCCCTCTGACGAGACACCGATTGCAGGAAACAGCGGTGCCATAGCCTACTTTACGGTTGAGGCCAGCAGCAACTTCGTAAAAGAAGGCAACATTGAACTCACGCAGATTGTAGGCAGCAGCAGCGAAAAAGACGAAGAAACCGGATTCACCAAAAAATTCGAGATGAGCAACTACGTGGTAGACGTAGCTCCCTACGTAGGTAAAATCTACACCGCCACCGACACCATCGCCATCAAAACCGACAGCACGGCCAAACGCATCAGCGTTGTACTTGACAACTTTGTTGACATTCGCAGCATGCAGGCTTCAATCACCCTGCCGAAAGGCCTGACTTTCGTCACCAAAGAAAACAGCGAGAAGCCTAAGTTTGACTACGGAACACGTTTGCCACAAAACGTAACGATTAGCTCCAACTATACGGCAGACGGACGCCTGAAACTTGCCGTCTCCGGTATGACAACGGAATGTTTTGCCGACACCACAGGTGAAGTTTTTGCCTTCTACGTAAAAGCAGACACCACCCTGGCGCTCCGTTCGGAAATCCTGATCAATGACGTTATAGTCGCAGACAAAGCCGGCAATTCATTCGGACTTTATGATGAGGTAAAATTAGGTGTAACCAACGCCTACATCGCTCATTACACTCCGGTTCAGGAAATAGTTGACTCCTTGCGCACCCTCTATGGCGCTGCCATTGACAGCATTGCTGCCAACGCTGCCGACGTGAAGGACCATGAAGACATCCTGGCTGCCCAGGCTGACATTGCCGCCCAAATCGACAAGTTACAGCAAACCGTAGAAGAAGCTTATGACAACGAAACACTGGTTGAAAACCTAAGCAACATTGAGGCTACCACCAAAGAAATTGAAACAGCCATTGCTGTCTGGGTTGAAAAGGCCCTGACTGAACAGACTAAACTGGTTGCCAACAACGAGGCCTACATACGCCTTACTGGAGAACTTGACAGTCTGCAAGCCAAACTTGACGAGGCCAAAGAAACCATCAATACAAAATACCAGGAAGTAGCTGACCAGTTTGCCGAAGAAACAGCCAACATTCAGGCCAGCATTACGGAACTCCGCGACAGTGTGGCTGCCGACTATGAGGCAGTAAAACTGACGAGTGAAAGTACAATAGATTCAGAACCAATCACTGAAGCTATCGAGAAACTCCTGGCAGATGCAGCCGAAGCTTACGACAAAGTAACCGGTATTATAGGTATTACAATCAATGACATACAAAGTGGTGCGGTTGAAATATATGACGTAACAGGCAAGAAAATGAATACTTTGGTTAAAGGAGGAAATTTGTATATCATCAAACATGCCAATGGGAAAGTGTACAAACTTTATGTAAAGTAAGAAGAAAGTGATACGACGTGAGTCGGCTAACAGTTAGATCCGCATTACGCACGCGGCAGGAAAAATAATATCCTGCCGCTTTTTATATACCCTCCCCGACGAAAGTAATGCGCTCACACATGTAGAAACCAACAACACCTTACCCACAAAGTAATGTTCATTCAGACATCAATCCCCGAAACGTGTAAAAAGTCGGTTGATATTTTTTTTCAGGCGCCGGAAAAGTTTTTTTATGTCGGATCTTGTTTTTCCGAAACGCCCAAAATATTTAAATTGCCTTCCCGAACTTATTTTCAACGCGTTTGAGGAGCTGTTTATCCATAAAGCACAGAATTACAAATCTTGAATCTGTGAACTATACGTGCTACCTATCAGGTTGCAACAGGTTATGCAACCTGTACTAAAGTCCGTCACAACATGGATTTGTCTGACCACCCCCAACGGGCTGTATAACCTATTTTCAGCCGCTCTGAGAGCCTAAAAATGACGGGAGTATATCTTTAGGGGTAACAAAATCAAACGTTGGATACTGCCGCAAAAAAAACTTTACACACAATCCGCATGCTATAAACCATCATGCTATTTTATTCACTCAACAGTAAAGCACAAAAAACTCCGCCGCATTCATCGTTACGATAACGCAGAATGCGGCGGAGATTTTATGCATAAAAGGCCTGCAAACGGGCCTTTCGGGAACTAAAGCGACTGGATAAGCTGCTTGACCACGGCTGAAATGGCGCGGCCGTCAGCACGGCCCATCAGCTTTTTGGTAGCTACGCCCATCACCTTGCCCATGTCCTTGGGACCGGCAGCTCCGGTTTCGGCCATGATGGCCCGGATTTCCTGCTCCAGCTGCTCGGGCGTGAGCGGCTCAGGCAAATAGCCTTCGATGACGGCCACCTGCTTGAGTTCCTCTTCAGCCAGGTCAGCACGGCCCTGCTGGGTGAAAATGGCGGCAGCATCCTTGCCCTGCTTCACCATCTTGGCCATAATCTGCTGGGCCTGGGCGTCGGACAATTCGTTGCCTGCTCCGGGAGCCGTCTGGGCTTCGAGAAAGAGTTTCTTAATGTTACGCAAAGTGTCCAGCCGCACTTTGTCATGTGCCTTCATGGCCTGGGCTATGTCGTGATTGACAGTTTCAAAAAGTGACATAAGCTATATTTTTATTTATCGTTGCGCCCTGTTGCGGAACGGGGCATGTATGTTTTCAAACTCGTTACGGTCAGGAAAATACGATGGGGGTAGGACCGTTGGAGCTCCCGTTGTCCACCACGGCATCGTCGAGTCCGGTCGACTTGCTCTTGATGGAATTAAGCACCTCGAGCGAGCGCTTGAAGGTGGGGGTTGTCTCGACCATGGCGATGATGTTGTCGTTGTCGAGGTCGTCGGTTGAGAACTGGTAGGTCTTGTAACGGTGTTTCGTTGCCGTAGGTTCGTTTCCGCTCTGGTAGAATTTTCCGCGGCGGATGTTGTTCTTTTCCGTCTTCTCGTCCTCTTCCTCCGTACGGGCAGCTATTTCGGCCATGTGTTTCTCTTCCATACCGGGCAGGGTATTAACGCCGAAGCCGGAGGCCAGCACCGTAACCTTGACCTTCTTGCCCAGCGAAGAGTCGGTTGAAAGCCCCCACTTCGTCACCACATTGGGTGAGAAATGGCTCATAAAGTCGTTCACCTCGTTCATCTCGTCCATCATCAGCATTTCGCCCTCTTTCTCGGCACTGAAACTGATGGAGAGCAACACCTTCTTGGAGTTGAAAATGTCGTTGTTGTTGAGCAACGGAGAATGGAGCGCATCCTGAATGGCGGTGTGCACACGATTTTCGCCCTCGCCGTAACCGGTGGAGATGATGGCCACGCCACCGTCCTTCAGCGCCATGCACACGTCGTTGAAGTCGATGTTGATGGTACCGCGGGTGGTAATGATTTCGGCAATACTGCGGGCTGCTATCGACAGGGTGTCGTCAGCCTTGCCGAACGCACTCAGGATAGTCAGGTCGGGATAAATCTCACGCAGGCGCTCATTATTAATCACGAGCAGGGCATCTACCTCACGCGCAATTTCCTCCACGCCATCGAGGGCCTGGTCAATCTTGACGTTTCCCTCAAAGCGGAACGGGATGGTCACGATGCCCACCGTCAGGATCCCCATTTTCTTGGACTCGCGCGCAATGACGGGCGCAGCGCCCGTACCGGTACCGCCACCCATTCCGGCTGTCACGAATACCATTCTTGTGTTGCCGTCGTCGAGCATACGCCGTATTTCTTCAATACTCTCCTCGGCTTTGTCGCGGGCCTTTACGGGGTCGTTTCCGGCTCCAAGTCCTTCCTTGCCCAACTGGAGCTTGAAAGGTACGGGCGAATCGTCGAGGGCTTGACGGTCGGTATTACACAAGGCGAACGACACGTCGTGGATGCCCTCGCGGTACATGTGGTTGACAGCATTTCCGCCGCCTCCGCCTACACCGATTACCTTTATGATGGCCGGCGTGCTTTCGGGCAAGTTGAAACTCACGTCCGGCTCACTTGTATGCTTGTATTCTTCTGACATAGTCTTCTGTATTTTAGTGCTGCAACTGCGTTACTTATCTCTCGTTGTCGTCATCGTTGAGCATGTTGTTGATCCAGCCGGTGAATTTGTTCCACCGCTGGCTGCGCTTGGCCCGACGACGTTCCTTTTCAGCCTCTTTTTCCTGCTTGATGCGTTCTTCCTCAAGCCGGCGGGCTTCCTCTTCGGCCTTCAGCCGCTCAGCTTCCTTTTGCTGGGCCTCCTGCTGCGCCTTCAGTCTGGCCAGCTCGGCAGGTGAAGGTCCGCTCGGCACGTGAGCATTCTCATCGCCCGGGCCGAACAGCGAAGCCGTAGCGGCAGGCTGATTCAAATCGTCACTGCAACAGTTGACAGTTCCCTTGTCCAACAACGCCAGCACGGTAAAAAGCTGACCGTCTTTCATTCGGCCTTCCTGATTCTGGGGCATGCGTACATTCACCTGAATGTTGCGTGCAATACGCAGCTTCTCAAAGCCCGTAAATTCGCGGATAGCCTTATCCAAACCGTTCAGGAATGAAGCACCTCCGGTAACGATGATGCCACCCAGCAACTGATTGGCCGTATAGCCGGACTTTTTAATCTGATGGCTGACATTACGCAGGATTTCCTCCGTACGAGCCTCCACAATTTCGTTGAGCAGTCCGGCCTTGATGGTACGTTCGTCCTCGAGTTCGATTTCCTCTGCGGCCGTCTTGGCAATCTCCTCCACCGGAGTATATGCCACGGCATGCTTGATTTTCAGTTTTTCAGCTTCGTTCTCTTCAATGGAGAATTGCGTCATGATATCTTTGGTCAGGTTCTCGCCGCCCAAAGGCAACACCGTAAGCTGCCGGAGAATATTGCTCTTGAAAATCGCAACGGTAGTAGTACCTGCTCCCATGTCCAGCAAAACACATCCCGAACGACGTTCCGTGTCGGTAAGCAGCACGTCGGCCAAAGCCAGCGCCGATATGGGCTGGGCCACAATATCTACGGTCTGGAAACAATGGCGCATATTTTCACTCAACTGCGGACGGGCCACGATGTTTACAAAACGGCCCTCGATGTGATCGGTCAGTACACCGATGGGATTGGTCTCAAACTGAGTACCCACTTTATACTCCTGCGGAACGACGTCCAGAATTTCCTTGTCGGTCATAGCCGTCGTACGATTGATGTCAAGCAACGAATCAATCAGTTCATGGGTAATACCGGTTTGCGTGTCCAGCTCCTTGGTTACGGTATTCTTTACCGTATGTATTCCTTTACCGCCCAGACCCAAATAAACCTTATATATTCTGCGTTTGAGCGTCTTCTGGAGTTTGCTGATAATATTATTGATGCACTGCGTGGCCTTGTCCGCATTAAAGATGGCTCCTTTCCGGATAAACGAGGACGAGGGTTCCTGCGCCAAGGCGAGAACCTGTATGCCACCGTCCGGCAATTTATGGCCGGCGACGCCCGTAACTTTTGACGAGCCTATTTCAATGGCTACAATGATGTTGTCTTCCATATTTATTCTTGTTTTTTTGTGCAAATAATTTGATTGGCATACTCAACGTTGATGCGTGAGTACTTGTTCCAACCCACTTCGCCTGCCACTTTGTCATAAAAAGCACGCAGATGCTTGAATTTCTGAAACATGTTCACGGGTTTCCCCACATATATAATCTGGTTGCCTACGCGAGGCACCATCTCCACATTACCCCGGGAATCGACATTGATTTGTTCAATCTGATCATTCCAGAAGGGGTCTCTTTGCAAATGACTGCCAATTCTTACCAAATATTTCTTGGCATAATCAGGTGTGATATTGCCAGTTGCCACCACCAAATCAGCAGCATAATTCAACCTTGGCAACACTTTTCCTGCGCTATCCAGAAAATAATCATCGCCGTTGCTGGCCATCACTCGCATAACCGGCAGACGCTGCTGCACGGTAATATATATCTGTGTTCCGGACTTATAACATACCACCTTACTGATGAAAGGGTTTTTCATAAGCCGGTCTTCAATCTGCTGTCCGTTAACCTCTGCCACTTTCTTTCCCAGCGGATAGAGTTTTGAACGTTCCAGGATACGCTGCACTTCCTGCCGGGTAATAAACCCTGCCCTGACGCTGTCCGTTATTTCGATGGTCACATTCTGACACACGCTGTTCGACTTCTCGGCATTGACGTGAAAAAACGCATATACCAGATAAGCCACGGTGGCCACGAGCAAGAGCAATTTTAAAAGCAGTTTCATGCCTTTCGGTGCTTTGAGGTAAAAACGCAATTACTGTGCCAGTTTACGTTTCAGGATGTCGGTCAGCAAGGGCACGCTGTTGTCCACGTCGCCGGCGCCGAGCACCATCAGCACATCAAAATCCTTTTTCTCTACCAGAGCCGGAAGTTCGGCTTTCATCACCATCTGTTTTTCCATATCGGGACGAAGCGCGTCAAAAATCAGACGACTCGTCACGCCCGGCAACGGAAGCTCGCGGGCAGGGTATATGTCGAGCAAAAGCACCTCATCAAGCAAAGAGAGGCTCTCGGCAAATTCCTTATAGAAATCGCGCGTACGGGTGTAGAGGTGCGGCTGGAAAATCGCACTGATTTTACGGCCCGTAAACACTTCGCGCAGCGACTGGATGCTCTGACGTATTTCGGCCGGATGATGGGCATAATCGCTCAGGAACACCAGTTTGTCAGTCTTAATCTGGAAATCGAAGCGACGCTGCACGCCGGCAAAACTCAGCATGGCCCGGCGGATGTCGTCGGCCTTGCAGCCGGCAATCTGGGCCAGCGCCATGGCGGCAATGCCATTCTCGATATTGATGCTCACGGGCACGCCCAACTCTACATCCTTGATGTTTTCAAAAGGCGACACGAAGTCGAACACGATGTGTCCGCCACCAATCCGCAGGTTCTCGGCATGAAAGTCACCCTCGTCACGCGAGTAGTCATAGCGGCGCACGCCGTCCTGCAAATCCTCGGTCATTTCAAGGTCACGGTGAATCACCAGGGCGCCGCCCGGCTGGATGAGCGAGCTGTAATGACGGAAGCTTTCCAGATAGGCCTCCTTGGTGCCGTAAATATCGAGGTGGTCGGGGTCGGTAGCCGTAATGACCGACGCATAGGGCGTCAGGTGATGGAACGAGCGGTCGAACTCGTCAGCCTCAATCACCACGTAAGGGCTTTCCTTGTCGAGCAGATAATTGCTGTCAAAGTTCTTGGATATTCCGCCCAGAAAGGCGTTGCATCCGCCCTGACACTCACGCAGGATGTGGGCCGCCATGGTCGACGTGGTCGTCTTTCCGTGGGTTCCGGCCACGCAAAGTCCCTTCATCGAGCGGGTCAGTACGCCCAGCACCTCGGCGCGCTTCTGCACGCTGAAGCCTTCGGCCCGGAAATAGCTCAGCTCACGATGGTTCTCGGGAATGGCGGGAGTGTACACCACCAGGGTATGTTTGGGGTCACGGCATTCGTAGGGAATGAGCCGTTCGTTCTCGTCGTAATGAATCAGGGCGCCTTCCTTGCGCAACTGCTCGGTCAGTTCACTGGGCGTGCGGTCATAACCGGCCACCACAACCTTGCGTGAAAGGAAATAACGAACCAGTGCGCTCATGCCGATACCACCGGCACCCACAAAATAAACGGATTGAATATCTTCTGCTTTCATCATTTTCAAATGCTCTCCTCTTGTGCAGGCCTTCGTCGCCAAATGCCCCGTAACGAAGGGGCTGCGGGCCAGGCCTCATTGTATTTTTTCTTGGTTGTACTTTCTTGGTTGTTTCCTTCTCTGTATGCCCTACGCTTGCTGACCGGCCAGCCGCAACACTTCGTCGGCTATGTCCGAAGCGGCATTGGGGCGCGCCAGCACCCGGATGTTGGTGCTCAGCTGCTGCAGGCGGTCGGGCTGCGTAATGGTATTGATGGCCAGGGGCAGGAGCGTCATGCGCGCTTCGCTGTCCTTTACATACAGGGCCGCATCACGCTGCACCAGCGCCAGGGCATTCTTCGTCTGATGGTCTTCGGCCACATTGGGCGACGGCACCAGAATCACCGGTTTGCCCAGCAGGCAGAATTCGGAAATACTGCCCGCTCCGGCACGCGAAATCACCAGATCGGCCACGGCATAGGCAGTGGCCATGTCTGAAATGAAGTCGGTCACATACAGGTTGTCGGGCTTGCCCCTGCGGGCCAGCTCAGCCTTGATTTCTTCCTTGTAGTATCCGCCCGTCTGCCAGATAAACTGGATGTCGTTCTGCTGACGTACCAGAGGCAGGTTGCCCAGCACGCTCTCATTCAGCGTACGTGCGCCCAGCGAGCCGCCCACAATCAGCAGCGTGCGCTTGTGCGGACTGAGCCCCATTTGCTGAAGCGCCGCTGCGCGGTCGACCTGCGCGTTAAGCAGGCCCTGGCGTACGGGATTGCCGGTAAACACGATTTTATCAGCGGGGAAAAAGCGCGACATGTTTTCGTAAGCCACACAAATTTTTGTGGCGTTTTTGGCCAGCAACTTGTTGGTTACGCCGGCATACGAATTCTGCTCCTGCAGCAGCGTGGGTATGCCCATTGACTCGGCCACGTTAAGCGTAGGCCCGCTGGCGTATCCGCCTACGCCCACGGCAACCTGCGGCCGGAACTCGCTCACGATTTTACGGGCCAGACGACGGCTCTTGAGAATTTTCATCAGCACTATGGCGTTGCGCCACAGGTGTTTACGGTCGAAACCGCAAATGGGCAGGCCCTTGATTTCGTAGCCTGCGGCGGGCACACGCTGCATCTCCATACGGCCCTCGGCACCTACAAACAGGATTTTGGCATCCGGGCGTTTCTCACGTATGGCATTGGCAATGGATACGGCCGGGAAAATATGTCCGCCCGTTCCGCCACCACTTATTATGACTCTCAATTCTTCGTTCATATCGCTACTTTATATAGTATCTTGCAAAAATAAGCATAATATTCCGAAATTCCCAAAAATACGATTCATAATTTTAATAACATCCGTAAAAAGATTTTCACGTTCTTCTACATCCCGTCTCCGGCAGTGCAGGTTTGCAGTAATGCTGCAATCCGACACCTAAAAACATTTGGTTTTCAACATCATGAAAGCAACGGCCGGCATTCTGGCATGAACACGTCGGTCGGTTTTTGCACGCGCCCCGCAGCAGTATCCCGCCTGCCGGGGATGCCCCAAAGCCGGTCGTGCCGGTCGGAACAAAAAGGACCGCCACCTGAAAAATTTTTCCCGCCGCTCAAAAGGAAACATGTGCCGACTTTTTCAAAAAAGGCGGCGCCCCGCCCTTCCGCACTCCGGCAACCGCCCCATACCAGCCGAAGAAGGAGAAACACCTCGGCCATATACAAAAAAACTTCACCGGTCTGCCTCTTGCTCCCCGAAAGGAGATTGACAAACCGGTGAAGTGCTATCTTCATTACTGCGGCCCTAAACGGCATTTGGCGCCATGTCCCGCCACCTGCCGTGCAGCCGTTGGCATCAGTTCGCGTTCTTTTTGTTACCGAAAATCAACTGATATCCGGCCTTCTTTACGTCGCTCTTGGCGGTCTGCTTGCCGCTGACCACCCGCCAGCGAGGTTGTTTGGCACGCGCCATACGGGCTTTTGCCCGTTCAGCCTCGGCCTTGCGGGCCAGTGCCTTTTTCTCCTGATTACGTTTGTTCCACTCGCTGATGGAATAATAGTTACCCGACTCCTTGTCCAGCAGTTCCAGCTCAGGCAGTTTCATCGGTTCGGTAGCTCTGAGATTGCTGCCGATGGATACGGGAGTCACCTCCACTGCAGCCACACCGGCCTGAACAATACCGATTTCCTTGGCTGCAGCCAACGACAGGTCGACAATAGCTCCACGGCGGAACGGACCACGGTCGGTCACCTTTACGAGCACTTCGCTGCCGTTGCGCGGGTTGCGTACTTTCAGAATGGAACCCAGAGGGTAAGTTTTGTGTGCGCAGGTGAGACTGTCCTTGTGATAACGTGAGCCGTCACTTACGCGGCGTCCGTGCAGACGATTAGAATAATAAGTGGCATTTCCGCGGTCTTGCGCCATAACAGGTTGAAAATCCATGACTGACAACACTACGGCAACTGCCCAGAAAAATGTTCTAATTCTTAACTTCATTCAATCTATTTTTATTACGGAGAAGAATAAAAACGTGTCTTTGCCATCAACACAGCTTGTCGCGAAACGCAGCAATGTCTTTTTTATGCGTTTCAACCCGAAGAAAACGACGACATGAAAACGGGCCGTCAACAAGCAGTTCTCCGTATGGTTTCGGGTGCAAAGTTACGGCTTTCCAAAAAAACGCGCAAAGCCGCGGCGTTAAAAAATAGAAAGCAGAAAGCCTAATCGGCTGATTTTGAGCCTTTATTTAAAATCTCCGATACGCCGAAACCGCCATGTATAGGGCGATTGGGGGAGGTCAGCCACGATTTAACCTTATTTAAGAAACCGACCTGCCGAAAGGTCGGAAAAAGGATAGAAAAAGGGTGGAAAGCAGCCTTTCCGGCCTCACTTTCCACCCCTTGTTACAATTATTTCAACAAACGGGCCGACAGTTTTTCAAGCATGTCGTGCGTCATGGTTTCGAGGTTGAATGAGGGTTTCCAATCCCACTCCTGACGGGCACACACATCGTCCAGGCTGTTGGGCCAGCTGTTGGCAATCGAAGCTTTCAGGGGATCAACCTTATACTCCATTTCAAATTCAGGACGCTCTTTGCGGATAGCTGCATAAATGCCCTCGGGATCAAAGCTCATGGAAGCAATGTTGAAACCGTTGCGGTGAATCAGACGTGAGGGGTCAGCCTCCATCAGCTGCACGCAGGCGTTGAGCGCATCGGGCATATACATCATGTCCATATAGGTTCCTTTGGGAATGGGGCAGATGAATTTCTCACCGCGTACGGCGCTGTAATAAATGTCAACGGCATAGTCGGTCGTACCGCCACCCGGAGGGGTTACGTTTGAAATCAGACCGGGGAAACGCACCGAACGGGTATCTACACCATATTTGGTATGATAATAGTCGCTGAGCAATTCGGTAGTTACCTTGCTCACACCGTAAATGGTACGCGGACGCTGTACCGTATCCTGCGGTGTATGGTCACGCGGCGTTTCCGGACCGAATGAACCGATTGAGCTCGGCGTAAATACGGCACAATTGTGTTCGCGGGCCACTTCAAGCACCTTGAGCAAGCCGTCGATACCAATTTTCCAGGCCAGCAAAGGCTTGCCTTCTGCCACTACCGACAACAACGCAGCCAAGTTATAAATCGCATCAATGTTGTACTGCTTCACAACACGCTCGATGGCTGCACCATCCGTCACGTCGCAGATTTCGGCCGGACCACTTTCCTTCAATTCGCCCTTAGGCTCTGCTCCGACAATATAGCCGGCTACTACGTGATCGTTGCCATAAATGCCACGCAACTTCATTGTCAATTCGGAACCGATTTGACCGGTTGCTCCGATTACCAGGATATTTTTCATTACTTTGAACTTGAGTGATTAGTATTTGATATGTTTGGTGTTGCAAAGGAAAATATTTTTTTTCATAAATTCGCCGTTTTTACATTGTTTTTTGATAGAAAATGAGTTCCTTTGCAGATGAGTAGGCAACCGCTGCTCCGGCAGGCTTCACACACCGCCGCAAAAACGCCATTTCATTTATTACATCTAATATAATTTCACAACACATTATGTACGGAAAATTCCAAGAACATCTCCAAGCGGAGTTGAAAAGCATCAAAGATGCCGGATTATACAAGAACGAGCGTCTGATTGAAGGCCCCCAGCAGGCTGCCATCCAGGTTGCCGGTAAGGAAGTACTTAACTTCTGCGCCAACAACTACCTGGGTCTGTCCAACCACCCGCGCCTTATTCAGGCCGCCAAAGACATGATGGACCGCCGCGGCTACGGTATGTCATCCGTTCGCTTTATCTGCGGTACGCAGGACGTTCACAAAGAACTGGAAGCTGCCATCAGCAAATTCTTCAAGACTGAAGATACCATTCTCTACGCAGCTTGTTTCGACGCCAACGGTGGTGTGTTCGAACCGCTGCTGACGGCTGACGACGCCATCATTTCCGACGCTTTGAACCACGCTTCCATCATTGACGGCGTGCGTCTTTGCAAAGCCAAGCGTTACCGCTATGCCAACGCCGACATGGCTGATTTGGAAGCCCAGCTGAAAGCTGCCCAGGAACAGCGTTACCGCATCATCGTAACCGACGGTGTATTCTCCATGGACGGCAACGTAGCTCCAATTGACAAAATCTGTGACCTGGCCGAGAAGTACGACGCTCTGGTTATGGTTGACGAAAGTCACTCTGCCGGAGTAGTAGGTGCTACCGGACGCGGTGTGAGCGAATTCTTCAACACCTACGGCCGCGTTGACATCTACACCGGAACTCTGGGCAAGGCATTTGGCGGTGCCATGGGCGGATTTACCACCGGCCGCAAGGAAATCATCGACATCCTGCGCCAGCGCAGCCGTCCGTACCTCTTCTCCAACTCTGTGGCTCCTGCCATCGTAGGCGCTGCCCTTGAGACTTTCAAAATGCTGGACGAGAGCAACGAAATCCACGACAAGCTGGTAGACAACGTCAACTACTTCCGCGACAAGATGATGGCTGCCGGATTCGACATCAAGCCGACCCAGAGCGCCATCTGCGCTGTCATGCTGTATGACGCCAAACTGTCACAGGAATTTGCTGCACGCATGCAGGAGGAAGGCATCTACGTTACGGGATTCTTCTACCCCGTTGTGCCGAAAGACCAGGCCCGTATCCGCGTACAGATTTCTGCCGGACACGAGCGCTGCCACCTCGACAAGTGTATCGAAGCCTTCATCAAGGTGGGCAAGGAACTGGGTGTGCTGAAATAAGCCCCTGCGCTGTTCCGTAAGCATACGGGGAGGAGAAAAGGTCGCCAAAGTCCAACTCTCCTCCCCTTCTTATTTTTTCAACCGGCATCCGCGTTGCCCGCGAACATGACAGATGCCGGCATTCATCCTACCGGAAATTTCTGAAAAACACCTGACACACATGAAAACTCACTTCATCGGCTGCGGATGCGGCCTGCTGCTGGCCACGGCAGCCGCCGCACAGGAACGGCCCAACGTCATTTTTCTGGTTGCCGACGACCTGGGCTACGGCGACCTCTCGTGCTACGGCGCCCAGGGAGTCAGCACGCCCCACACCGACAGCCTGGCCCGCGAAGGCGTACGATTTACCGACGCCCACGCCGTGGCTTCCACCAGTACCCCCTCGCGCTACAGCCTGCTCACGGGGCAGTACGCCTTTCGCCGCGGCGGCACCGACATTGCAGCCGGCAACGCCGGCATGATTATCCGTCCCGGGCAATATACCCTGGCCGACCTGTTCCGCTCGCAGGGCTACCGGACTTACGCCGTGGGAAAATGGCACCTGGGACTGGGCAGCCGCACCGGACAGCAGGACTGGAACGGCACGCTCGACCAGGACCTGCGCGACCTGGGCTTTGACCGCTACTACATCATGGCGGCTACGGCCGACCGTACGCCATGTGTCTACATTGAGGACGGGCATGTGGCCAACTACGACCCCTCGGCCCCCATTTACGTAAGCTACCGCAAAAACTTTGACGGCGAACCTACGGGTGCCTCGAATCCCGAACTGCTCACCAAGCTCAAGCCCAGCCACGGCCACGACCAGAGCATCGTCAACGGCATCAGCCGCATCGGCTACATGAAGGGCGGCGGACGTGCCCTGTGGCGCGACGAGGACATTGCCGACTCCATCATTGCGCATGCCGTGGGCTACATGGAGCAGGCCAAGGGGCAGCCGTTTTTCATGTACCTGTGTACGAACGACGTACACGTGCCGCGCTACCCGCACGAGCGCTTCCGCGGCAAAAGCCCCATGGGGCTGCGCGGCGAGGCTATCCTGCAATTCGACTATACGGTGGGACAGATTACGGCGGCTCTCCGTCGCCTGGGACTGGCTGAAAACACGCTCATCGTACTGACCAGCGACAACGGCCCCGTACTGGACGACGGCTACCGGGACCAGGCCGTCGAGCTGTGTGGCGAGCACCGGCCCTCAGGCCCGTTCAGAGGCGGAAAATACAGCACCTACGAAGCCGGCACCACCGTGCCGTTCATCGTCAGCTGGCCGGGCCATACGCGCCGCCACACGAGCAGCGCCCTGGTGTCACACATCGACGCCATGGCCTCCATGGCTGCCCTGCTGGGTATGGAGCTGCCCGAAGGGGCCGGGCCCGACAGCCGCAACAGCCTGCGCACCTGGCTGGGCCGCGAGCGCAAGGGGCGCGACCACGTGGTGGAAATGTCGGTCAACCGCTCGCTGTCGGTACGCCAGGGCCGGTGGAAATACACCGAACCCTCCGACGGCGCTCCCACGGCCTGGCAAACGGGCATCGAAACGGGCTACCGCAAAGTGCCGCAGCTCTTTGACTTGAAAAAGTCGGTTTATGAGCAGACCAACGTTTTTGAACAAAATCCCGAACGCGGCCGGCAGATGCAGCAACTGCTGGAGGAAATCAGACAGGGCCGCCCGTAAGTATTCCTCCCCTGACGCCAGCACGGAACGGGGAGAAAAACGGAAGAAGGTGCCGACTAATTCGTTTTAGTCGGCACCTTCTTCCGTTTTATCGGCACTTTGTTTTCCGCACTTGCCGGGCAGTTACGCGGCAGCACCTTGCGGAGCCGTACAGGCAAGCGTCAGGGCTCAAGCACGCGAGCCCGGATAATACGCACGTCCTGAAGCGGACGGTCGTTAGAGTCGGTTTTAACGGCCTGCATTTTCTTAATGACCTTCAGCCCCGACGTTACTTCGCCGAACACGGTGTACTGCCCGTCGAGATGGGGCGTGCCGCCGCGCGAACGATAGGTCTGATAGCGTTCGGGCGTGATTTCGGTGGCCCCGCCCGTATTTTCCTTGATTTGCTCGTTTACGGCCGCCAGCTCGTCGGGCTGCTGCACTTTTCCCCACACGATGTAGAACTGCGAACCGCTGCTGCGCCGCTGCGGATTGACATTATCCGGCTCGCGTGCCGCCGCCAGCGCCCCGCGCCAATGATACAGGAAGGGGTCGATTTCGGCCGGCAGCGTATATCCGGGACCGCCCTCGCCCAGCAGTTTTCCGGCAGGTGCCTGCCGCGAATCGGGGTCGCCGGCCTGCACCATGAAATTGCGGATTACGCGATGAAAGAGCAGGCCGTCGTAATATCCCTCACGCACGAGCTTGAGGAAGTTGTCGCGATGGAGGGGTGTTTCGTTGAACAGCGTCACCACAAACGTGCCCATCGTTGTCTGAAACTCTACACGGGGCTTCTTGGGCGAGCGGGCCTCAGAGACGACGGCCATTGAAGCCATTGCCACAAAAAGCAGGAAAAATCGGAATATTTTCATCATGATACGGATTTACATTCGCTCGTTGGCCAGAAAAAGGAAAACTCAGCATCAGCGGTCTTCGCGGGGCGTACGCTCTGCTACCGGCACATCTGCCACCTGCGGAGGAGCGCCTGCGCCCGACGCGGGACGTGACGCTGAAGCAATGATGCTGTCGATGGTTTCGTTGGTTTTACGCGCATAACGGCTCACGCTCAGAATCATGCCGATGTAGATGCTGTTGATGATGGTCGACGTTCCGCCACGGCTGATGAGCGGCAGCGTCTGGCCCGTAACGGGCAGAAGGCCTACGGCCACCAGCATGTTGAGCACGGCTTGCGTCACCAGCAGGAGCGCAAGCCCCATGGCCAGGAAGGCGGGAAAACTCCTTTCGCACCTGCTGGCTATGCGCCCCGCCCGGAAGAGGAGCACAATGTAGAGGAACACCACCAATACAGCGCCCCACAGCCCCATTTCCTCAATGATGATGGCATAGATAAAGTCGGAAAACGCCTGACTCAGGAAATCGCGCTCCACGGAGTTTCCGGGCATTTTTCCCACCACATTACACGAGGCTATGGCAACATTGGCATGGGCGCGCTGGGCGTTTTTGTCAAGGTCGAACGAGTCGGGCGGAACGACGTCGCTGCTGTGGCGGTCGATACGCTGTTTCCAGGTGTACACACGGTGAAGCCCCGGCACGTCGTAGACGCCACTGTTCTGGTCCTCCGGCAGGTTGAGCAGCGTAAACAGGCCAAACATGGCCAGAATGCCGCACACGCCCATCAGTTTGCCCAACTGCAGGTAGGGCACGCGCCCTATCCACATCATGATGAAGGACACGCCGAACAGCAGGACTGCCGTAGAAAGGTTTTCGGGCAAGATAAACACATCGAAGGCCAGGGTGACAATCAGAATATATTTAAAGGCCTTGCGGTCGGCCCCTTTTTCACGCTGCATACGGGCCAGAATCAGGGCTTCGGAAATGATTACGATGCCCTTGGCCAGCTCTGAGGGCTGAAACTGGAAGATACCCAGCCCCACCCAGCGTGCGGCTCCGTTGGTCATGGATCCGTAGAGGGTGGTGAACATCACCAGAAACAGAATGGGGAGCCCCAGAAACACGGGCAGCACCTTGAACTTGCGACAGGGAATGCGATGGACCACAATGGCGCACACGCAGCCGGCCGCAAGGAATACGGCCTGCTTGAGCAGCGGCATCAGGAAGCTGCCGTCCTTATAGGCCAGTGTACTGGCGGCGCTGTACACCTCAATGAGCGAAATGATGCACAGAAAAAAGTAGACCACCCAAATGGCACGGTCGCCCTTGAAAAGATTTTTTAGTTTAACCATAGAGTTGTATTCGGAAAGTAGATTATTCCGCTGCCGCAAAACGGGTAACGGAAGAGCCCGAGGTACGTGCTCGTTATTTTACAGACGGTTCAGGCAACTTTATCCGGCCCGACCGCGCACGCCGTTCTTGAACTGCTCACCGCGGTCTTCCATATTCTTGAACAAATCGAAACTGGCACAACACGGACTCAGCAGGACGGTATCGCCCGGACGGGCCATGCTGCGGCAGGCCTCGAGGCATTCGGCCATGGAATGGGTGTCGGCCACCGGCAGACCGAGACTGTCGAACGCATCATGCAGCTTACGGTTGTCCACACCCATATAAACCAGGGCGCGGCAGCGTTCTGCCACCAGTGACTTGATGGCATTGTAATCGTTGCCCTTGTCCTTGCCGCCCAGAATGAGTACAATAGGGGTATTGACACTCTCCAGCGCATAATAACAGGCATCCACGTTGGTGGCTTTGGAATCGTTGACGTAATATACGCCGTTGAAACATCCTACCTTTTCCAGACGGTGCTCCACACCGGGAAAATCGGACAATCCCTCACACACTACTTCCTGCGGAATGCCGGCAGAAAGACAGGCCAGCGCAGCGGCCATGGAATTGCGCAAATTGTGTTTGCCCGGCAGCGAGAGACGCTCCTGCGGCAAATTCAGATGGTTGGGACTGTCGACTACCAGACTCCCCTGACTGATGGTGGCAGCCAGACCGGACTGCGGCTGTTCGGAAAAAGCCAGACACTGACTCTCCACCTTGTACTTGGGCAACTCCACGGGTATGTGTTCGTCATCGGCCCAATAAATGAACTTGTCGTCAGCCTGCTGGTTTTGCAGAATACGCATCTTGGCGTCCACATAGTTCTGCATGCAGAAGCCATAGCGGTCGAGATGGTCGGGCGTAATGTTCAGCAACACGGCAATGTTGGCGCGGAAGCGGAACATATCGTCCAGCTGGAAAGACGACAGTTCAATAACATACCAGTCGTGACGGGTGGTGGCCACCTGATAGGCCAGGCTGTGGCCGATGTTACCGGCCAGACCTACGTTGAGACCGGCTTTCCGGAAAATATGATAAATGAGCGAGGTGGTTGTAGTCTTGCCGTTGCTGCCGGTAATGCACACCATGCGCGCATCGGTAAACCGGCCGGCATATTCAATCTCACTGATTACGGGAATGCCTTTTTCGCGGGCCTGCACCACCAAAGGTGCGGTTTCGGGAATGCCGGGACTTTTGATAATTTCGTCGGCATTCAGTATTTTTTCAGCCGTATGGTGACCTTCTTCCCACGGCAGTTTGTATTCATCCAGCATTTGCTTGTAGCAGGCCTGGATGCGGCCCATATCCGAAACGAAGACCTCGCATCCCTGCTTCTGGGCCAGGATGGCGGCTCCCACGCCGCTCTCGGCAGCGCCTAAGACTACTATTCGCTTCATGTCTTTATTGTTGATATATGATATTTTTGATTATCGGATTTTCAGTGTAATAATGGTGGCAGCAGCCAGCAGAATGGTGGTAATCCAGAAACGCACCGTAATTTTCGATTCGTGCCATGCACCACGCGGCCAGTTGCGGAATACGTAGCGGCAGGTGGTGTCGAGCTGGTCGGGCAACACACGGAAATTGTCATGAATAGGCGTGCGCTTGAACAGCCGCTGACGACGGCCGTGCCGTTTGCCCCATTTAAAGTATTCAACCTGCAGAATGACACTCAGGCTCTCCACCAGGAAAATGCCGCAAAGAATAGGAATAAGCAATTCCTTGTGGATGATAATGGCCAGTACGGCAATAATGCCGCCAATGGTCAGGCTGCCGGTATCGCCCATAAAGATTTGGGCGGGATAGGCGTTGTACCACAGGAAACCGATGAGGGCACCCACAAAGGCACAGATGAAGATAACCAGCTCCTGCGACTCGGGTATGTACATGATGTTCAGATAGCTGGCAAACTCAATATGGCTCGACACGTAAGCCAATATGCCCAGCGCAATGCCGATGATGGCGGAATTACCCGCCGCCATACCGTCCATACCATCGTTCAGATTGGCCCCGTTGGAAACGGCCGTAATCACCAGAATCGTCATCAGCACGAACAGCACCCAACCGGCCTGTGTCTTATACTTCCCGCAGAACGACATAACCTCGGCGTAGTCCAGGTTGTTGTTCTTGAAAAACGGGATGGTCGTTTTGGTGGACTTTTCAGCCTGACTCTTGTACACCACTTCCGTCACCTGACCCTTACGGACCATTTCGACGTTTTCACGCACTACGGCGTCGGGGCTCAGATAGAGTGTCAGACCTACAATCAGGCCCAGACCGACCTGCCCGGCAATCTTGAATTTTCCGGACAGCCCGTCCTTGTTCTTACGGAAAATCTTGATGTAATCATCCAGAAAGCCCAACATCCCAAGCCATACCGTTGAAATCAACATCAGAATCATGTAGATATTACGCAAGCGCCCCAACAACAGACAGGGCACCAGGATAGACACAATAATGATAATACCGCCCATAGAGGGAACGTTAAGCTTCTGCACGCCAAAGGGATCAATTTTGGCATCACGCTGCGTCTCGCTGATATGATGACGCTTCATCCATTTGATAAAATACTCGCCAAACCACGCCGAGACGACCAGGGCCAGCATCAGCGCCAGCAACGAGCGGAAAGATATGTACGACCACATTCGGGAGCCGGGAATACCAAACTGCTCGAAAAAGCGGAAAAGATAGTAAAGCATATCGTTGATTTATGAAAGGTCTGAAACAATTAAATACCGAAGGCGTTCCGAATTTCTTCGTGATCGTCAAAATGATGCTTCACGCCCTTGATTTCCTGGTAAGGCTCGTGTCCTTTTCCAGCCACCAGAATCACATCACCCGGCTGCGCCATCATCACGGCCGCTCGGATGGCCTCACGGCGGTCGGTAATACTAATCACCTTGGTGCGCTGCTCATCGTCGAGTCCGGCCAGCATATCCTGAATAATGGCCTCAGGTTCCTCAAAGCGTGGATTATCGCTGGTGATGATTACGCGGTCGCTGAGATTCGCTGCTTCGCGAGCCATCAAAGGCCGCTTGCCCTTGTCACGATTACCGCCGGCGCCGCATACGGTGATGATGTGCCCTTTCTGACGAATGATTTCGCGGATGGACTGAAGCACATTCTGCAAAGCATCGGGCGTATGGGCATAATCCACAACGGCACTAAAGCCTTTGGGTGAGCGAATGGCCTCAAAACGGCCGTTGACAGGATGCAGCGAAGAGAGTACGCGCAATACCTCGTCGGGCTCGTGACCCAGCATTACGGCGGCGCCATACACAGCCAGCAGGTTGGATACATTAAAACGTCCCACAAAGCGCACGCTCACTTCCTTATCGTTTATATCGAGCAGCATGCCCTCGATGGATTCCTCCAAAATATGTCCTTTAAAGTCGGCCACCGTACGGGTTGAATAGGTTTTAACCACTGCCGCCGTGTTCTGCACCATCACCATACCGTTTTTGTCGTCGGCATTGGTAATGGCAAACGCATCACGGCCCAAACCGTCAAAAAAGGCCTTCTTGGCATCCCGATAGTTCTCAAACGTTTTATGATAATCCAGATGATCACGTGTCAGATTCGTAAAAATACCACCGGCAAAGTGCAAGCCGCCGATACGCTTCTGATGAATGGCATGGGAACTGCACTCCATAAAGGCATAGGTACAACCGGCCTCCACCATCTGCGCCAGCAGTTTGTTGAGCGTAATCGGGTCGGGCGTAGTATGGTCGGCCGCAACCGCCTTGTCGTCAATATAATTGCACACGGTGGAACAAAGCCCCACCTTATAGCCGAAAGCGCGGAACATCTGGTAGAGCACGGTGGCAATGGTGGTTTTTCCGTTCGTTCCCGTTACGCCCACAAGCTTCAGCCGCGACGTCGGGTCACCATAAAAGTTTGTAGCCACCTGGCCTACGCAATCTTCCGTATTGTCTACCCGTACGAAAGTCACCCCGTCGGGCCGGTCCTGCGGAATGGGCTCGCATACCAGTACGGCACTGGCTCCCAGTTCAAGCGCCTTGCCAATATACTGGTGTCCGTCGGCCTGCGTTCCTTTCACCGCTACAAAAAGACTGCCTGGCCTGGCCTGGCGTGAATCAATGGTCACATCGGAAACGGTGATGTCCAGACTTCCGCTTACCTCGGCGGGAGTTATTTTTTTGAGAACTTCTGATAATTTCATATTCCTCCAAATTTATTTATTCGTTATTCCAGCCTATCGCCGTCCGGTATCCGACTTGCGGCTGCGCCGGTCGTCGGAAGTTACGGCATCGGTTTTTGATTTTTTCTTTTCAGAAGGGGTACGCGAAGGGGCGTCGGACTTCTTGCGGCGTTCGGTCTTGTTGTCCGTTTCGGCCTGACGGGCCGGCTGCGGGCCGTCGCCTACATTGGCCACCACCTCTTCCTCCGGATTCAGCGTCTGTGCCGTATCCTTGCGTACTGGGGCCGGCTTACTGATACGGGGTGACTTTTCAGCCGCACTGTTCTCCAATACCAGATGCACAACCTGCCCTTTATGAATGGGACTTCCGGGAGCCACATCCTGATGACTCACCTTGCCTACGCCGGAAGCCTTTACTCGCAGACCGAGGCGTTCGAGCATAAACACGGCATCGCGCAAACCGGCTCCCTTTACGTCGGGCACGACATCCTTGCCGTTCTCGGCCTCAGAAAGCACGGTGGTCTGTCCGTTTCGTTCTGCCTTGCCCCACACGAAGGACGAGGGCGTGGCCGGCGCGTCACAATGCAATCCCAAGGCCCCCAGCACATTACGTGCAGCTACGATATTGCCCTTGAGCACATCCGGCAGAAGCGAATGCAGCGTGTCGCGGGCCGAGCTGTAATCGGGCTGCACCTCACGGGCCATCAGCGTTTCAGCCACACGGCGGAACACCGGACCGCAATGACCGCCTCCCGAAGCAGGCGCAGCCTTCTGGATACAAACAATGCAGGAATACTTGGGGCGCTCGGAGGGGAAATATCCCACAAACGACACGAGATATTGCGAGGCAAAGCCGGCCTTGGTCCACACCTGTGCCGTACCGGTTTTTCCCGACGTATGGAAGTTGCGCGAACCGGCTTTCTTGCCGAGTCCGATGCGTACCACGCGCTCCAGTATGGTTTGCAGGTTGGTAAGCGTCTGCGGCTTACACATCCGTTCGCGTACCACCACGGGCGGATACTCCCGAATGGTCTGGCCATTCTTCTGCACGGCCTTTACCAGACGCGGCTGCATCATCTTTCCGCCGTTGGCTATGCCATTATAAAAGGTCAGCGTACTGATGGGGGGTATCTGGGTTTCGTAGCCGATACTCATCCACGGCAGGGCCGTGCGCGACCAGTTGGACCCGTCGGGCTTGGGATGGCGAATCTGCGCTTTGGCATACCCGGGAATGGGTAAGTGAAAATCCTCGGCAATTCCCGTGCGGTACACCCCGTCGACAAATTTTCCGGGGTCGTCCTTATAGTATTTGTCAATCAGGTAGCTCACGCCGCAGTTGGACGAGCGCTCCAGTATCTGCGAGGCCGTCAGCAGGCCGTAGCCGCCGCTGCGCCAGTTGTGGTCGCGCATCTTGCGGTTGTACATAATCATGATTCCGCCACCCACGTCGACACTGGTATTCATGTCGATGTAGCCGTCATCCATAGCCACCATGAACGAAACGGTCTTGAACACCGACCCCGGCTCCATCAGGTTGCTCACGGCACTGTTGCGGATTTCGCGATACTTGCCGTCGGCACACTTGGTGAGCGAGGTCATGGCCTTGATGTCGCCCGTAGCCACTTCCATGAGGATGCACACGCCGCTGTTGGCGTTGATTTCGGTCAATTTGTCGTTGAGGGCCTTTTCGCATACGTCCTGCATGCCCACATCCAGGGTCGTCACGATGTCGCAACCGTCCTCAGCCGGCTGGTCGACAATGTTCAGATATTTGTTCATTACCTTCTGCCTATGGCGCACGCCCTGCTTGCCGCGCAATACGGAGTCGAACGAAAGTTCGAGCCCGAAGCGGGCCGTATCCTTGCCGCCGTACATCGTACCGATGGTGCGTGAAGCCAGCGAGCCGAAAGGTTTTACGCGGTGCTTGTATTCCGTCACGTGGAAACCGCCCCGATACGGGCTGAGCCGGAACAGGGGCAGTTCCTTGGCCCGCTTATAGTCAACGTAGGACACGCGACGGTCGTAAAGCAGCCAGTTGTGGCTTTCCTGCCGGCGGCCCTCCTCCAGCAGTTTTCTGAATTCCACGGGGTCGATATCAGGAAAAATGCGGTGCATGCCCTGACAGATGCTGTCCATCTTGGTGCGCAGGAGCGAGTCGCGGCGGGCCTGGTCCTTGATGCGCCGCTTTTCGTTCTTCTCGGCCGACATGAAGTCCATGTAGAGTTTATACTCGGGCAGCGTACTGGCCAGCAACTGGCCGTCGGCCGAATAAATGTTGCCGCGGCTGGGCTCAATGGGCACGCTGTCGGTTACAAAACGGTTGTGAATAGCCATCCAATAATCGCGCTCGGCAAACATAATCCACGCCGCACGCCCAATCACGGACACGCCCAGCAGGCTGAGCACTACCGTCACTACAAAATACCGGGGAATGATTTTTTTTCCAGGAAAGTTCATGTGTCTTGTCCTCCTATGAATGACTTATTCGTTAATTTTCAAGATATAGGGCGAATTGGTAGCCGTTTGCAGGGTGGTGTCGTTCACCATCTTCAAATATTCCTCCACCCGGCTGCGGCGCGTGTGCTCCTGCAGCTCGCTCAGGCGCGTCAGTTCCTTGTATTTGATGTCGAGCAGGTCCTTCTGCAACTGGTCAATCTCAATCATACACTGCTGGCAGGCATAGCGGTTGCTGATGTAAAGTATCAGCAGGAACACGCAAAAAAGGATAAAGAGAAACTGACGGCGGAACCACGGGCCGGCCAGGATGTCGCCACCCAGAATGGTGCGCAACGACACGTTGGGCCGGTGTTCCGACCATTCCTCATCGTCGTTGCCGGTCAGCTTGCGCAATTCCTCGGCCGCCTTCTCATTTTTGGCCTTTTCCTTTTCGGCCTTGCTCTCAAGCGATGCGGTGGATGATTTCAGATTGTCCATATCCTCGGGCTTCAGGTTGGCGATGTCCGGGCCGAGGAGGTTGTCGTTGTCGTGATGGTCTGTCATTTTTTTTCTTTTCCTTTTTTCTAATCGTTTTGAGCCACTTTCTCGGCCACGCGCAGCTTGGCGCTGCGGCTGCGCGGATTGCGCTCCTGCTCGTCGGCGTCGGGCACTACCACCTTGTTGTTCACCGCCCTGAGCGGGGCCAGGCGGTTGCCGTAGAAATCCTGCTCTACCTTGCCCTCCATATTGCCGGCCCGTATGTAGTTCTTCACCATGCGGTCCTCCAGCGAGTGGTAGGTCAGTACGGAAAGACGGCCTCCGGGACGCAACACGCGGCAGGCGGCCTGCAGCATTTCATGCAAAGCGTCCATTTCGTGGTTGACCTCGATGCGCAAGGCCTGGAATACCTTGGCCAGGTCTTTCTTTTCGCGGGCAGGCCCCATGAGCGGCCGCACCACGTCGAGCAAATCGGACACCTTTTGCAACGGAGCTTCCTGACGGCGGCGCACCAGCACGGAAGCCAGCCGGCGACCGTTTTTCAGCTCGCCGTAAAGCGTAAAGATGCGGCCCAGGTCGGCCTCGTCGTACGTATTGATTACCTCAGCCGCGGTCAGCTGGGCCTGCTTGTTCATGCGCATGTCCAAAGGTGCGTCGAAACGGAACGAAAATCCGCGGGCGGCATCGTCAAAATGATGGCTCGACACGCCCAGGTCGGCCAGAATGCCGTCTACATAGTCTATCTCATAATAGCGTAACCAATGTCGCAGGTAACGGAAGTTGCTCTGCACAAACGTCAGACGCGGCTCGTCGGCCGGAACGTTGGCCATGGCCTCGGCGTCCTGGTCAAAACTGAACAGACGCCCCTCGGGCCCTAGGCGCGAAAGGATTTCACGGCTGTGTCCGCCGCCGCCAAAAGTCACGTCCACGTAAATGCCGTCGGGCTTGATTTGCAGGCCGTCAACCGTAGGTTTCAGGAGCACCGGAACGTGATATACGGGTGCCGTAACTATTTCGTTTTGAGCGTCTTTCGATACCATTCTTAAATCTTTTGTACTAATAGAGGCAATTCGGTTTCAAAATTACTGTTTTTCCGGCAATAAAGGTTCATTTATTTAAGGATTTTTTTTAATGTTTGAGGGTCGAACCGGCTTTCGGGGGCTCGGGGTGAAGAGGGAGGAGAAAACAGGACGGGGCTTTATTTTTTTTACATGAGACCTTGTCGGAACTGGGCGGGACTCCGTAAAAATTCCGCGCCGGGGGCCGGCCATACAAAGCATCCCGGCGCGGAGTGCAACCCTGAAGGCCACTCCGCGCCGGGATGAGAGGAGGCGCCGAAGCGCCAAAAGAAAAAACGGGAGGATGACTTACAGCTGCTTGAGAGCCTCCCAGTCAATTTCGGGTGCCTGGCCCGTGGGTTCGCAGTGGAACTGGGTACCCATGGACACGGACTCGTTGAAAAATCCGCCCATCATGAGGTAGAAGCGGTTGTCCTTGGTTTCGCCGCCCTGATAGTCGAGGCGCACGCCGGCACTGGCCGTTGCGTCGTGGGTAAAGGTGGCGTCGGTAATGCGCGTCCACTTGCCGTCCTTGCTGCGGGCCCACTGGTTGCCGAACATCACCTTGCGCGAGAGGTAGCCCTGCTCCGGATTGAAATTCTCCAGGAAACTGTGGGCGTGCGTGTACCACGTATTGGTGAGCGGGCGCTGGAAACTGGCAATCAGTCGCCAGGCCTTTTCCTCGGGAGCATAGAAATAAGCGGTATAGATAGTGTTGCCCTGATTGTCGGGATGCACCTGCATGAGGAACTTATAGGTGCGGCCGGCCTTCCAGGGATAGCACAGATAGCTCTGCCCGCCCGAGCCCTCGTTGCCGAACTCGCCGATGTGTACGTCCTTGCCCTTGCGCAGGAGTTTGATTTTATGGCTGTCGGGGATGTCTTTGGGATTCTGCGTATCAAACGGGCTCCACACCGAGAACAATACGCGGCGCTCCGTGGGAGAGTTGTATTGCATGCCAAAATAGCCCTCGCCAAAGCCGGCGGCCATGTAGTAGCTGTGCATGGTTTCGCCCTCCTTGGGCACGGTCACCTCGTTGTAGAACCACTCGGTATCACCCGCCGGCAGTTTGTAGGCCAGGTGTACTGACGGACCGCGGCGGCCCCAGTAGTCGGCAAAGTTCGTCACGTAACTGCTCTTGCCGCTCACGTTGGCTGCCACCAGCTGTTTTACCTCGCCAAAGCTATTGCCCTCCATGGAAAGGCCCTGCAGGTCAATGCGTACATAGCCGGGCTTACTCACGCTGATGCGGCCTACCGGCACTTGGGTAAAGTCGTCGGAATCCAGACGCACCTTGAAGTGCTTTTTGCCATAGCTCACCTTGATTTCCGAATGGCCCTTGGCCAGGAGCGAGAGGTCGGCCGTGGTGGATTCGTGCAGATAGAAATAAACGCTGACCACCGATTTCGGGTCGGTCCAGCGGGTAAGTCCCCTGTCGGTAATCCGAGCCCCGTCGTGCTGACGGGTGACGTAACTGTTGCCCGACATACCGATTTCCAGCGATGAGGTCTGGGCAAAGGCACTGGCACTAAACAGCAGCCAGGCCATAAGGCATAATTTTTTCATGAGTACTTTTTTGTTTTAAAATTTGAGGTTACGCCCCATTATTATAATGAGATTGCTGAATTATAGCCGCTAGATGTTGTCAAGAGCCTGTCGGATGTCGGCCAGAATGTCGTCGCAATCCTCAATGCCCACCGAAAGCCGGATTAAGTCGGGCCGTATGCCGGCAGCCTGCAGCTGCTCGTCGGTAAGCTGGCGGTGGGTATGGCTGGCGGGATGGAGCACACACGTACGCGCATCGGCCACGTGCGTGACAATGCTGATGAGCTTGAGGCTGTCCATGAAACGGATAGCCGTTTCGCGCGTGCCCTTCAGACCAAAGGCAATTACTCCGCTGGTACCATGGGGCAGGTATTTCTGCGCCAGGTCGTAATATTTGTCACCGGGCAGTCCGGCGTAACTTACCCAGGCTACGCGGCTGTCCTGCTGCAGGAACTCGGCCACGCGCTGGGCATTGGCACAGTGGCGCTGCATGCGCAGGTGGAGCGACTCGAGCCCGTGATTGAGCAGGAACGAATTGCCCGGACTCGGAATGGCCCCGAAATCACGCATCAGCTGAGCCGTCATCTTTACGATATAACCCATCTTGCCAAAGCTCTGGGCGTAAATCAGACCATGATAGCTGTCGTCAGGCTGCGTCATGCCCGGAAAGCGGTCGGCATTGGCCATCCAGTCAAAGTTACCGCTGTCAACCACACATCCGCCCACGGCAGTGGCGTGGCCTTCCATGTATTTGGTGGTAGAGTGCGTCACGATGTCGGCACCCCATTCAAACGGGCGGCAGTTAACGGGAGTGGCAAACGTATTGTCCACAATCAGGGGCACGCCATGACGGTGAGCCATACGCGCAAAGCGTTCAATATCGAACACATGCCCACCCGGATTGGATATCGTTTCGCCAAACACACACTTGGTGTTGGGGCGGAAGGCTTTTTCAATTTCCTCGTCACTGGAATCGGGATCAACAAAGGTACAGTCAATACCCATCTTCTTCATGGTCACGCCAAACAGATTGAACGTACCACCGTAAATGGCGTTGGAAGCCAGGATATGGTCGCCGGCCTCACAAATATTGAACACGGCAAAAAAGTTGGCTGCCTGGCCGCTTGAAGTCAGCACAGCCCCCACTCCGCCTTCAAGCTCGGCAATCTTCTGAGCCACGGCGTCGTTGGTAGGATTCTGCAAACGCGTATAAAAATATCCCGAATCCTTCAGGTCGAACAGTCGGGCCATCTGGTCGCTGTCGTCATATTTGAAAGTTGTGCTCTGATAAATGGGCACCACACGGGCTTCGCCGTTTTTAGGTTCCCATCCTGCCTGTACGCAAAGCGTACCCGACTGAAAATTCTTTTTCATACCTAATTATTTTAGTCATTAGTTGATTCATATGCGCTATCCTACCGGCCCAGCCATGACTCCGGATTGAGTTTGGTAGTTTCGCGACGCAACTGGAAATGAAGCGTACAGTTGCCCGAAGCATCGGGAGCCACGCTACCCAAAACCTGACGGGTGGATACCTGTTGGCCTTTATGGACAGAAGCCGATGAAAGATTACAATAAACGGAAATATAGCTTCCGTGGCGCACCAAAATATTAATCATTCCGCCAAAGGAGAATACGGCCGAAACCTCACCGTTGAACACGGCCCGGGCCTGCGCTCCGCTACGGCCGGTAATGTTGATTCCCTTATTGTCGAGCGACACTCCCGACAAACCGGCTACCTTATACTGACCGTAATGGCTGGAAATAACGTATGAGCCGGTAATCGGCATCGGCAGCCGGCCCTTATTGGCGGCAAAATTGTTGCTCAGGCGGCGGTCCTCACTGCTCTGCTCCTGGAAGCGGGGCGTTGACGTACTGCTCTTGCTGCGCGAACTGGACGATGACGACTTGCTCTTCGAAGACTTGCTCTTTGAAGAAGCCGAACGGTTCTTTTTGGCTGCTGCCTCGCGGCGGGCCTCTTCAGCCTTACGGGCAGCCTCGGCCTTACGGCGGGCAGCTTCGCGACGGGCTTCCTCGGCCTTACGACGACGCTCGGCCGCTGCAATTTCCTGCTGAATCAAGCGGTCAATCTGCTTGTTGAGCGAAGCATAACGGCGCTGCGTCTGACTAATCGTGCTCCGCAACTGCTTTTGTTTTTTCTGCAACTCGCCCACTATTTGCTGATGCTCTCGATGTTGCTGCTCGAGCCGCTCATTTTCCTTACGGCCCTCAGCCAGCAAAGCATTTTTCTGTGCCTGGACGCCCAACAACTGATTGCGCTTGTCATGAACAGCCTTCTCCTTTATTTTGATGACTTCGCCCTGTGCCCGCTGATATTTGGCATAATCCATTACATAGCGCAGCCTGCGGAACATCTGGCTGAAGTTTTTGGAGGAGAAAAGGAACATCAGTTTGTTTTGCGTCGACCTGTTGCGATACATATACATGACCGAGCGGCTGTACTTCAACTTACAGTCGGCCAGTTCCTGCTGAAGTTTGTGTAATTCGCGGGTCAGCTGACCGATATTGCCGTTCAACACGTTCACTTCGCCCTCAATACCGACTATATACTTCTGCTGCTGTTCAATCTGCCCGGAAAGTACGTTCAGGTTGGCCAACTGCGACTTTACACTCTTGTTGGTAGAACGCAGAAGCTGCTGTGATTCGTTCAGACGCTTTTTCAGCTCCGTACGCTGCGACTGCAAATTCTTTATCTTCTTGTTGGTTTGTGCCGGCACGGCAGTTGCGCAAAACAAAGCCAGACACAACAAATACAGGATTCTTTTCATTTTCTCACTTATCTCACGGATATCAGTTGACGCATAATTTCATTTACACTCCGGGCCTTGTATTTTGACGACACTTCAGTCCGCTTTTCCCAGTCGTCGGAAGTATTGATGCGGCTGAGCGACATCTTGATGGTATAGTCCTTGCGCAAAGCACGAAGCAGGAACGTAAAGGTTGAAGGGAAAGGCACGCCCTCGAGCTGGGTAAAGTTGTCATACTTACACTCAAACTGCGTATTGTTGCGGGCGTCCTTCGACGTGATTTGGGTTTCGAGCAGACGGGCATCATCTGCGCGGGTGGTAAATTTATAATTGAGTTCAGGCACTTCAGCCAGCACCAACTGCACACGGTCGCCGTCCGGCGTCATGCTGAAATGCTCTGGCGACACATCGGCCTGCTGCATTCCGGGCACAAACACGGTGTTCCAGAAAAGGGCCTGCAACTCATTGAAATCAATATTGGCACGGGTCAGGAAGTTCACCTTTTCATACGATTCCTTGACGTATTGTTTATTAAAGCGGTCGATAATCAGGGCATAATCCTTGGTAAACTCGAGCCGCCCGAGTTCCATGCCGAAAAACGAAATGGAAAGCTGGATGACATCGTCACGCTTCATGCGCAAATTGCCGTTCACCGAAAGGTCCTTGCTGCCGCCGCTCATTTCCAACGAAATCTTGGCTGTCATGCATTGGGCCTTGGGCACATTCTTCATCACCCGCTTTCCATAGTCATGGGCATTGAACGCGGTTGAAACCTCGGCACTTGGCGTGGTTACATTTTTTGCGGTGCGGCATCCGCTCAGGAACATCACGGAAAGGATTGCCGCCAACAAGATGCTATACTTTTTCATTGTGCGACGTATTTTCGGAGTTTTATTTTTTTCTGTATCAACCGGCGCGTATCAGGCTCCTGCGTCAGCTGAAGCGCCGTGCGCCAGTATTCTAGCGCGCGGCTTGTCTGTCCGAGTTTGGCGTAAATATCGCCGGCATGCTCAAAAAGACTTGCATTTTCGGCCGTCTTTTCTGCCAGTTTGATGGTCTTGTCTATGTAAGTACGGGCCAGGCCGTAATTTTTGCTGACAAACATAATCCAGGCGTACGTGTCCAGATAAGTCACGTTGTCGGGCTCCGCCTCAATGGTTTTGAGACTCATGGCAGCGGCCTTGTCCAGCTCGCGGTTGTCCTGCGCCAGATAGTAGGCATAGTTGTTCAGACAAAGCATGTTGCTGCCGTCAAACTGCAAGGCCTTGTCGTAAGCCTGATAGGTTTTTTCGCGCAGCCCCTTGGTCTGATAAAGGTTACCCAGACTGGTGTAGACCTCAGCCACCAGTTCGTCACTGGTGCCCTCCTCCATGCGGTCGAGCCCGCGCTCACAGATTTCGATGGCCTCATCCACCTTGTCCTGACTGTAACACGCCAGACTCTCATAATAATAGAAGAGTAATTTTTCCGGGTTATGAACCGTGCCCTCATGGCATACTTCGGCCAACTCTTCAACCTCCATTTTCCCGATCAGATACTTCATCAGCTGAAAACGGGCCGTAATGTCGGTCGGCTCCTGCACCAGTTGCAGGCGCACAAACGGGATGATGGAATCCTCGGGCCACTTCTTGGCCTCCAGATAGGCCATGCAGCTGGTGAGCAGCTCACTGTTTTCCTGCGGCTGGCGGGCCACGCCATACATCAGGTCGTAAAACCGGCTGCTCGTTATGTTTTGCTGTTCATAGTCCCTGACCACGCGCGACATGGCCGCCACCTGTGCGTACCCGGGCATATTGCCAAGAGCAATGGCCGTATCGAGCTGCGCATAATAACCCGCCGTGTCGTGCTGCTGCTGATAGTATTGCAGCAACAGGGCATGCGCCATATCGTTGGCTGAATCGCGCTGCAACACCTGGCGTATTTCGTGATAGGCATCAGCATTCCGGCTGCCCTGTATGTAGAAGTTGGCCAGCAACAGGCGGTAGCGGTTGTCGTCGGTATATTTCCGGCAAAGGTCCCTGACCTCCTGATAGGCCTGCGCCGTATCGCCCTGCTGCATATAGATAAAGGATTTGCGCACCGTGGAGCTTTCATTTTTTCCCTCGGCCAGCTCAATGCGGTTGAGGGTCCGCAACTCCTGCGGATAGTCGCCGATTTTTTCATACAGGTCAACCAGCGTATAGAGCATTTCCGACGTGGGCTGACTCTTGAGGGTCATCCATTCATACAGTGAAGCGGCCTTGGGCAAATCGCCTTTGTCCATATACATTCCGGCCAGTATCTCCTTGTAGTCGTCGTTCTCGGGAGCCAGTCCCACCGCGCGCTCCACCATCTGCAGGCGCACCGAATCGGGTATTTCGGTGCCGGTACCCGTAAGGGCCACGGCTTTTTCGTACCACGCCTCGTCGGCATCGGGATTCAGACTCAGCGCACGGTCGAGCAGCATCAGCTCGGCGTCGAAATTGCCTTTCTCCTTCTGACACATGGCTTCCAGGAAATAGTTGTCGTACTTAAACCGCAGTTTCCCCGAAAGCGGCTGCGGCAGCCAGTGGCTTACGGTATCAAAATGGAGCAACGACACCAGCGAGTCAACCGCGCTGCGCGACTGCACCACACTGCGTTTCCCGCCACAGGCGGAAAGCAGCGCCAGCACCATCAGCCACAGCAATCCGCAGCGGCTCAGGCGCAAGGTTAAGGGATGTATGTTTCGTTTTCTTTTCATTTCTGCAACCTTCCAGAATCTGCCCGTAAGACCATTTCTTCCCCGAAGGCGGGATTTACTTGTGACCGGTATGTCCGAAACCGCCGTCGCCGCGCTCCGTTTCGTCGAGTTCGCTCACGGCGTTCCACTCCACCGTTTCGTAACGGGCTATCACCATCTGGGCGATGCGCTCGCCGTCTTCAATGACGAATTCCGTATCGGAGCAGTTCATGACGATTACGCCGATTTCGCCCCGGTAGTCAGCGTCAATCGTGCCGGGAGCGTTGAGCAGCGTAATGCCTTTTTTCAGGGCCAGACCTGAGCGCGGACGTATCTGCGCCTCAAAGCCGGCAGGCAGGGCTATATACAGTCCGGTGGGCACCAGGCAGCGTTGCATGGGGCCCAGGTGAATGGGTTTGTCCAGATTGGCGCGCAGGTCCATGCCGGCGCTCAGCGCCGTGGCATACTGCGGCAGGGGATGATGTGAACGGTTAATGATTTTTACTTCCATCCGAGCTAATTTTTCATGCGTTCCGTATAAACGCCACAAAGTTAATCATAATAAGTGGAATTCGGAAATTTAGTCTCTGAATTCTACATACTTCCACGCGCCGTTCAGCCGCAGGCCACCAAAAGATATCATTTTGCTTTTTCGGCCGGAACGGATGCCCGGGGCCGCCGGTGTTTTTCCTCTCCGTGAGCATGACGGAAAAAAAGACCGGCAGGGGAAAAAACAAGCCGGCGGGAAAACCGGACACGGCGCCGACTTTTTCCTTTTCCGCGCCGCCGGTTCCGAAACATCCGCCCCCGAACAAAGCCGGACGGGCGGCGAGGAACGGCAACGCCCCGCTTTTTCCCGCAAAAAGGTAGGCAGGTTCGGCAAATTAAGCTATTTTTGTCAGACAGTAACCATCGCATTGTGCTTTTATGGAACAGAAAGGAACCATGGACTGGGGCCGGCTCATTACGAACAAGCGCTTCGGCAAGGAAGAGAAATACCGCGAGAACAAAGAATACCGCACCGACTTTCAGCGCGACTTCGACCGTCTGATTTTTTCGGCGCCCTTCCGCCGCATGCAGAACAAGACCCAGGTGTTTCCGCTGCCGGGCAGTATTTTTGTACACAACCGGCTCACCCACAGCCTCGAGGTGTCGAGCGTGGGGCGTTCGCTGGGCACCGACGTGGCCCGCGAGCTGCAGCAGCTGCATCCCGAGCTGCGCCACACGCCGCTCGCCGAAATCGGCAACATCGTATCGGCAGCCTGTCTGGCCCACGACATGGGCAACCCGCCCTTCGGCCATGCCGGCGAGAAAGCCATTGCCTCGTATTTCAAGGAAGGGCGCGGACAAAAACTGCACGATTTTACCGATGAAACGGGCGAAAAACTGTCCGAAGAACAGTGGCACGACCTGACGCGCTTTGACGGTAACGCCAATGCCTTCCGCCTGCTCACCCACCAGTTTGAGGGGAGACGCAAGGGGGGCTTCGTCATGTGCTATCCCACCCTGGCGGCCATAGTCAAATATCCGTATGCCTCCACCTACGCCACCACCAAACAGAAATTCGGATTCTTCAATGCCGAAAGCACTTATTTCCGGAAAATTGCCGATGAAATGGGCATGATACGCCTCAATGCGCCCGACGAGCCGCTGCGCTACGCCCGCCATCCGCTGGTCTATCTGGTGGAGGCGGCCGACGACATCTGCTACGAAATCATGGACATTGAGGATGCCCACAAGCTGCGCATCCTCTCGGACGAGGAGACCTTCCACCACCTGCTGGCCTTTTTCAGCCCCGACCATCAGGAAAAACTGAAGGCCACGTTTGCCTACGTCACCGACATCAACGAACAAATCGTCTATCTGCGCTCATGCGTCATCAACAGTCTGGAGCACGCCTGCGTCAGGACGTTCATCGACCACGAATCCGACATCATGCAGGGCCGCTTCGAGGGTTCGCTCATCGAACATCTGCCGGAACCTCTCCTGACGGCCTACCGCCGCTGTGAAGAAATGGCCAAAAAACGCATCTACTGCCACCACGACGTGCTCGACGTGGAACTGGCCGGTTACCGCATCATCTACACCCTGCTCGAGCTGTTCATGGATGCCGCCGTGCTCAACCCGCACCACGCCTACGGACGCCTGCTGCTCAGCCGCGTGTCGTCACAATACCAGCTGAACGCACCCCACCTGTACGACCGTGTGATGGCCGTACTCGACTATATCTCGGGCATGACCGACGTCTATGCCCTCGACCTCTACCGTAAAATCAACGGAAACTCACTGCCCATGGTGTAGCCCGCCGCTACGTTCCGATAGGCTGGATCTTGCTGCGCAGGTTTTTGGTAATTTCCAAAAACATAAAGCCGGCCGAGTTGGTACGCAGCTTCTGGGCATACTGTGCATACTTCCGGTTGGCATACTGCATCGACTTTTCAAAAGTAAGACGCGAAGCCTGCGCACGAGACACCTTGGAGAGCGTAGAGTCGAGCTGCTCGTTGGGGAAAAACTCGTCGAAGTCGGCATCGCCAATCATGGTCGTTTCCAGACACTGCATCGATTTGTGTTTGTGGTCGGTATAAAATCCCACAAACATATGGCCGGGAATACGAATCAGCACCGGGTCGATATTAATGGCCCGCAAAAGCGAGGCAAAAAGCACCGAACCGTCCACGCAGTTGATTTGCGAGGAATTGAGCGCATCGCTGATGGTACGCACCCGCTGCGAATATACCACATTGCTCGACAAACTGCTGTAAGACACCGAGCTGTATTTAAAATCGCGGTGCTGCAGGGTATTCCACAGCGCATAAACCTGACGGCATACCTGGGCCGAGTCGCCCTGATAGCCCAAAAAGCGGTTGACTATGCCGCTGTTGAGCGCCTCCCGCAGCAATTTGTCAATCATCGGGTGCTCCTCGTTGACATAAGCGGCGAAACACATGCCGGTATTCTGGAAACGCGTACTCTTTCCCTGCACCATATTATAGCCCAGGAGACATTCGTTGATACTCCTGACAGACATGATGTGAACCCGCTGCCCGAGGTCCTCACCGGCTTCATTCACCTTGACCACTACGCTCACGGGAGCCGCCTGCCGGTTGTTGCGCAAGGCATCGTAGTTCCAGATAATATCAGGATAAACCACATAGTCAGTATGTGAGCGCGGCAGCACAAACTCCGAAACCGAGCTGCTGAAAAATTCGCTGGTACTTACTTCCACACGCACTTTCGTTCCTCTTTCGCGCGAACGTATGCGTATGGCAAAGGGCATTTTGGGATTTCCCACATAGGGCGTATCAATCGGGTGAATCAGATTCAGATTTGTCGTGGCCACCGACAGGATATACGACGGAAAGATGTTTCCGCCCAGGCAGTCGACCACCTGAAATTCGGTATTGACGTATTTCTGGCGATAGACGGTAATGCCCAAAGCCAGCAATCCCACGCCTGCCAGAAAGAGCAGGACGTCACGCCATTTGAACTCAATTTTTATACTGACCATTTTCTCTTTTTTTAGTCCATTCCATCGTTGTTTTTGTGCATTTTCTGCCGACACCGCCCGGGGAAGCTACACATTAGGCTGCCGCGGCACCTTGCGGGCACTCTTCATACGCTGCCATTTTTCGCGGGCCAGGGTTTGCATGTCGGTAGTCGTGTCGTTTTCGTCCACGATTTCCACCCCGAGCATCGTTTCCAGCACGTCCTCCATGGTCACGATTCCGCGCAAGCAGCCGTAATCGTCGATGATGATGGAGATGTGTTCCTTGTTCCCAATCATCTTTTCCCAAATGTTCGAAACCGATTCGGTTTCAGGAAACGAGAAGATGGGACGCACAATGCTGCTCAGCGGCTCGTCAAACTTGTCCTCGGCCAATTTCTCGAGCACGTTGGCCCGAAGCACGTAGCCGGTAATATAGTCCTTGTTCTCGCTGAACACCGGGATGCGGGAATAGGGCCGGAACTGCTTGTTGTCATAAAACTGGCGCATCGTGGTCTGCTCAGCCGCCGATGCCACTACCACGCTGGGGGTCATGATTTCCTCCGCCGTCACCTGGTAGAGCTTGATGAAACTCTGGATGATGCGGTTCTCGCGACTTTTGAACACACCTTCCTCGGCTCCCACATTGACCATGGCCGACACTTCCTCACGGCTGACGGAAGCCTGGTCCTTGTTGCGCCGCGCCACGGCATGCATGATAAGGTCGGACAACACCACCAGCGGATAGGTAATAAAAATCAGTACCCTCACAACGCGGGCCGCCGCTATGGCCAGACTGCGCCAATAGGTGGCTCCCACAATTTTCGGGATGATTTCGGAAAGCACCAGAATCAGCACGGTAAGAATAGCTGAAATAATACCGAAATACTCCTGGCCGAACACCTTGACCGCCTCGGCACCCACGCCGGCTGCTCCCACAGTGTGGGCAATGGTATTGAGCGAAAGAATGGCCGAAATCGGACGGTCGATATCCTTTTTATAACGCTTGAGCAGACCGGCCGACTTTACGCCGCGCTCCTCGAGCATGGATATGTACGACAAAGGGGTGGACAGCAGCACGGCCTCCAGCACAGAACATAAGAATGACAGCGACAACGCGCCGAACAAATATACAAAAATGAGAATCATACGGATAAGTTTGGGTGAATGAAAATAACGGCGTGCCGCCTCGTGCACGCTCTTTCAGGAAATTACAAGGCGGTGACTTCCGAAAAAACTACAACAACCGGGCACATAATAAATTATATTTATCCATAGATGAGGCAAAGGTATGAAAAAAACTTGAATATCAGCCCAAACGCAGCCGTATATATTTATCAGGCCGCCTTCCCCCAATCTGAAAGGAACCTGCAAGACACCGAAAAGAAACTACCTCCGACCTGAAAATTTTTTCCTCCCGCCTGAAGCCAAACAGGTCCCGCCTGTTTTTCCTTCCGCCGCATCTCCCGCCCCATGCGGCAGACATACGACCACTTTTGCCTTGAGGAAAAGCAAACAGACCGCCATTTGGTTAAACTTAGTTAAATATGAAAATTCATATAGTTACAGTCTGTTGATTATTTCTTTACCTTTGCGGCCAAATTCATTGATTACGATTTGAAAATCATGCAAGCAGTTTCCATATCCAAGCGGTTCCCCAATAAGATACACGACTTCCATGCCTGGGGAGCAGCAGCCCTGATTTAACCTGCTTGCTGTAGATTTCTTTTTCACATCGTTACTTTTCAGTTACTTTTTTCCTAAAATTTTTTTGTATGAGCAAGAAAAACAAGCTCATGGCGCTGTGTGTCACAGTGCTGTGCAGCCAGTGTCTACACGCCCAGCCGCGTGTAATGAGCATCGGCCAGCTCCTCACGCTGGCCGACCAGAACAGTGTCAGCCTGCAAGCCTGGCGTACTCAGGAAGCCGCGGCCGAAGAGGCCCTGAAAGCGGCCCAGGCACAACGCCTGCCTGACATCAGTGTGTCTGCCACGGCCAGCTATTGGGGCAACGGACATCTGTGGGACCGCAACTTCAGCAACGGCTCCCAAATCCGGATGCCTCACTTCGGCAACAACTTTGCACTCGAAGCGCAGCAAACCGTTTATGCCGGAGGTGCCGTCAGCAGCAGCATCGAGCTGGCCAGGCTTCAAAAACAAATGGCTACGCTCGAGAGGGCACGCAACCGACAGGACGTCCGCTTTCTCATGCTGGGACTCTATCTCAACCTCTACAAGCAATACAACCAGCTGACCGTATTGCGCAATCATCTGAAACTGACCCGTCAGGTACTGGAGCGCATGCACGCCCGCCGCGAACAGGGCATCGCGCTGAAAAACGACATTACGCGCTACGAACTGCAACAGAAACAACTGCAGCTACAGCTGACGCAAACGCAAAATGCCTGCCGCATCATGAACCACCAACTGTCCACTACGCTGCATCTGCCAGAAGGAACCGAAATTCTGCCCGACACCCTGCTGCTGGACCGACAGATTGACTCCCTGCACGAAAAAAACTGGCAAGACACCGCCGCAATCAATCATCTCGGCCTGCAACAGGCTGCCGCAGGCATCAAAATCAGCGAACAGCAACTGCGTCTGGAGCGTGCCGCACGAAGGCCGCAGATAGCCCTGGTAGCAGCCGACCATCTGGACGGCCCCATCACTATCGAAGTACCGGTGCTTGACAACAATTTCAATTACTGGTACGTGGGTGTCAGTCTGCGGTACAGCCTCTCGTCACTCTTCAAGAACAAACATAAAGTGCAGCAGGCCCGGCTCGGCGTAACACATGCCGAAGAACAGTACCGGCTGGCCCGCGAACAGGTAGACAACGCCGTCCAGGAAAACTACGTCAATTTCCTGACAGCCTTTACCGACCTGCAAACACAACAGAAAAACGTGGAACTGGCCAACGAGAACTACCGGCTGGTAAGCCACCGCTATGAAAACGAACTGGCTCTGCTCACCGACCTGCTCGATGCCGCCCACACCAAGCTCAACGCCGACCTCAGTCTGGCCGACGCCCGCATTAACGTACTCTATCATTACTACAAAATGAAATACATAACGCACACACTCTAAGAATGCGGCGGCCGGACAAGTCCCGGCCTTCCATAAACCCACATAACAATAAAACCATAAAACCAAACATATTTGTCATGATTAGCAGAAAAATACGAAAAGCACTTTACAATACCCTCATCATCCTGCTTCTGGCAGCAGGAGCAGTCTACGTATGTTCCCGTTTCATCCACCCGGGCGTGGAATATACCGACAATGCGCAGGTACGCCAGCACATTACTCCCGTAAACACCCGCATTCAGGGTTTTATCCGCAAAATATGTTTTGAAGAATACCAGCCCGTACACAAAGGTGACACCCTGCTCCTTATTGAAGACGCCGAATTCAAACTGCAGCTGGCCCAGGCTGAAGCCAATCTGGCTAACGCCCGATCCGGCAAGCAGGTCACCTCGGCCGGCATGGCTACAATGACCAACAACCTGCAGGTGAACGACGCCGGCATTGAAGAAGCCCGCGTACAACTGGCCGATGCCAGACGCGAGGCCGCACGCTATCAGAAACTGCTGGAAAAAGATGCCGTCACGCGGCAGCAATATGACAAAGTGCAAACGGCTGCTCAGGCCGCTCAGGCACGTTATGACCAGCTGCTCCGCGCCAAACGCACCACCTCGCTCACCCGCAACGAACAGGCCCGGTATCTGGAGCAGAACCAGGCTTCCATCCGCCTGGCCGAAGCCGCCGTGGAGCTGGCACGTCTGAACCTTTCGTACACAGCCGTTATAGCCACATGTGACGGAATGACCGGGCGCAAGGAAATTCACGAGGGCCAGCTCGTACAACCGGGCCAGACGATGGTAGAAATCGTGGACAACTCCGACCTTTGGGTAATTGCCAATTTTCGCGAAACACAAATGCCACACATCCGGCCGGGGGCGCAGGTAAAAGTGACGGCCGACGCCGTACCGGGCGTATCGTTCAGCGGAAAGGTGGAATCCGTTTCAAACGCTACCGGTGCCGCCTTTTCCATCATGCCGCAGGACAACGCCACAGGCAACTTTGTAAAAGTAGAACAGCGGGTACCCGTACGCATCAGCCTCCGCGGCAACGACGCACGCCTGCTGCAGCGCCTGAAGGCCGGGTATAATGTTGAATGCAGCATAAAATACTGATTATGGGAGCACCCGTACTTCAAGGCCCGTTCACGATGCCCATGATGCGCAGCTTCGTGCCGCGCCGGCTGCAACCGTGGCTCTACGTATTTATGGCCGTAACCTTTCAACTCTCGGGCGGGCTGTACATGGGCACGCTCTCGCACATGATGGGTGAAACCACCCTCATGCGTGAGGACCTGCAGATGTGCCTGTATGCCAACCTTGCCGGCATGGCCATCTACTTTCCGCTGCTCTTCCGCATGAAGTTCCGCTTTACCAACAAGACACTCCTTGCGGCCGCCGCCCTCACCGTACTGGCGTGTAATGCGCTTGTCACGTGTACCACCTTCCTGCCTCTGCTCTGGGCCCTCTGCTTCATAGAGGGCATCGGAAAGATTCAAGGCACGTTTGAGTGTATGTCGACCATACAGCTTTGGATGACGCCAAAGCGCGATTTCACCGTATTTTTCCCGCTGCTTCACATCATTATTCTGGGCAGTATGCAGGTGTCTGACCTGCTGTCAACCTGGCTGGCCTATTATTTCCACTGGACCGGCATGCAGTGGTTCATGTGCGGCGTCATGCTGATTGACCTGTTCGTCCTGACCTGCTGCACGCGCCACTTCCGCATCGTCAAGAAATTCCCGCTGCTGGGCATCGACTGGCTGGGCGGACTGCTCTGGGCCCTGCTTCTGCTCGAAGTAGCCTATTTTCTGTGTTACGGCGACTACTACGACTGGTTCAACAGCCGCGTCATGCGCCTGATGATACCCATCATTTTCGTCACGCTGCTCCTCTGTCTGGGACGTATGTTCCACATCCGGCATCCGTACTACGAACCCCAAATGTGGACCTACCGGCATCTGCTCCCCATACTGCTCCTGATTACGCTGGTCGAAATGCTGCTGGCCTCGGAACACGTGCTCGAGGAAGTGTTTTGCAGCGAAGTGATGCACTATTCCGACATGGTGAGCGTACTACTGGACTGGCCCATGCTGGCAGGCGTGCTGGCCGGATGCCTGCTGGCCTACTGGTGGATGCACATGCGACGCTTCAGCTACATCCGTCTGCTGGCCGTCGGACTGGCAGCCGTAGCACTCTACCTGACGGGGTTCTATTTTACCGTTTCGTCCGACATCGCCCTGTGGCAACTGGCCCTACCCACCCTATGCCGCGGCGTGGGCTACGCCATTCTCAGCGCCACCTTTATGGTCTGTCTGGAAGAAATCATGACCTTCCAACACTTTTTCCAGGCACTCAGCGTGTTCAACATGCTCCACATGGTGGCCGGAGGTGTAATGGGGGCAGCGCTCTACACACAAGGTTTCAAACACTACGTGGCCGACAACCTGAGCCGTTACGGGCAAAACCTCAACCGCGTCATGCTGAGCCGTCCGGGCACACAAATGGCCGAATTGTCCGACCGCTTCATGACCGGCATCATGGAAATCAGCATCAAACAGATGTTCGGGTGAATTGCCTACGGCTGCCTGATTCTGCTCCTGCTCTTCCTGCTCTACGACGCCCCCATACGCCGCCAACTCAAACGCATGCCCAGCTGGACAAGCCTGCGCAAAGATGTGGCCCGGCAACTAAAAGGCATGGCCGGACGCAGGAATTAGCGGTTTCATCAGCACTTTTTTCGTCAGGAAATACATCTCTTCAGGCCCTATGTGCCGGAAAAGCCAGCCGTGCAATTTGTCACGCTCAGCTTTTCCGGCACATTTCATTCAACAAGGTCGGACCTGAATCTGACGAACTCCGACCTTATCATAAAAAAATCCGGCCTTGTTTTTCCAGAGTCAGCCATCTACGCATAACTGTGCATGCCGCCCAGCAGGAAATTGACGCCGAAATAGGTGGCCAGTACGGTAAGGAAGGCCAGAACCATATACACCTGCCACACGCTGTGGCGACGGAAGGCCGGGAGCGAGCGCACATGCAGCGGCAGCGCGTAGACCAGCAGCGTAATCAGCGCCCACACCTCCTTGGGGTCCCAGCTCCAGTACGTGCCCCACGACACATTGGCCCACATGGCTCCCACGAAAATGCCTACGCTCAGCAGGGCCAGGGCCGGGAAGAGCATCAGGCGGCCTACCAGCGTGAGGCGCGCCACGGACTCCGAATGCCATCCCCGCCGGCGGGCCACCACACAGGCGGCCACCCCGTTGAACATCAGGAAGGCCAGCAGAGCAAAGGAAAGCATCACCGTCACCACATGAAGCGACAGGAGCGGCGAGGCCAGCACGGGCATCAGGGGCGTAAGCTGCGGCTGGCTCTCGCCCATGGCTGATACCAGCAGCGACAGTCCGGCCACCAGCAGCGACAGTGGGAACGACAGGAAGAAACGGCGCTGCAACACCAGCCCCAGCAGCAAAGAGGCCCAGGAAAGAAACTGCATGGTTTCGTAACCGCTCGACAAAGGCCAATGGCCACTCACCCAACCGCGCAGGACCAGCATCAGGGTCAGGTAAAGCCCCACTGCCGCCACAGCTCCTCCGGCCAACAGCGTGGCCCGTCTAACGGGCTGCCGGCCGGCCGCAAAACGGGAAACGGAAATCACAAAGAACACCAATCCGGCACCCAGAGTCACCAGTGCCCAGGGTAATGTGTGGTCGAGGGTGTTGTAAAGGCGTTCGGCCTCAAAGGCAGCCTCAGTGGGCAACGAATCCTCCCCGCGCTGTTGCTGATAGCGTCGCATCTTGTCCAACAGCATACGCATGGCCTGATAGTCGTGCGCAAAGGCTAGTTCCTGCAAATAGTTGACGGATTTCTGTATGAAGACCCGCTCGCCAACCGACAAGCCCGACGGCAGGACATCATTCTGCCCCACCCAAACCAGACGGCCGGCTTTACAGACGGGAAAAATCCGTAGCAATCGGCCGGAATAGAGCATGGGCAAGAGGTTGTACTGCTCTGCGGCCCGCGCCACGTCGGCATTGGCATAAGGTTCCGGCAGCCGCATCCGCCCTGTGCTGTCCAAAAAATCGAGCAAACAGGCATACTTTCCCTCCAAGCCCAACTGTTTTCTGACCGCCCGTCCCCGAATTCGAATCATCGGCTCACGGCTCCAGCTGGAATAGTAGAACATCCACCCCGTCAGTACCTGCTCGGCCGTCAACCCGCGCCAGCTGTCAGCGCCACACAACTTGAGGGTAAACTGACGCGCCAAAGTCTGCAAGGGACACACGCGGTCGTTATAAAGCACATAAAGCCGGCCAAAATCAGCTGCCACTTCACGCGGCAGGGTGCGCGGAAGGTCGGACGAAGCAGAACGGCTTCCGGCCGAAACCTGAGCCGCCGTCACATACAACAGAGCCACGCAGGCCACTCCTCGCCGCAGCCACGGATGGCGCAACAGCCGGCGGAATCGGCCAGCTCCATTGCACAGCAGCACCACCCAGCTGAGCCACAACAAAGCATAACCGGCATAGCTGACTCCTATGCCCCACGGATCGTAAGCCACCAGCAAAACCGCCCCGCGCCCGTCGGCATCATACCCCGACTGATAAAAACGGTAGCCGCGATGGCGCCACACGTGGTTCATCGACACTTCGCCACTAAAGGACTGCCGGTCGGCTTCAGTCAGCCGCAAACGGCTCTTATAATCCATCGGGGCCTGCGTGCCGGGATAGTAACTCACGGAAAACCGCTCGAGCACGAGCGTAAACGGCATCTTCGTGGAATGCCCACGCCCGTCAACATACGCCGAAACCGGCTGGCCTTCACGCAAATGCAGCGTGCCGCGCCGGCCCCACACATGCGTCAGAAAAGCGCCGCACAGAATAACGACCCACGCCGCATGAAGCATGACAACCGGCCACCGGAGCGTGCGTCTCACCAGCCAGCCGTAAACCAGGCTCCAGGCTACGCACCACATCCACAGCGCCACGAACCAGAAAGAACCGTACACACATTGCGCCACATACGACGTATTCATCATCTTTTCAACCACCGTTGCTGCTGCCATGACGGCAATCAGCACAACCAGGCTACCCAGAGCCGCATATTTACTGAATCGTTTCATTTTCCATTTACTCACTTTTTCATCTTCACGAATTTGTACCCGTTTCCCTCCTTCAGGACACGGGTACAAACACACTGTTTCCACATTCGTCTTATGTCGGAAGACCTCCGTCAGATCGCATTGATAAACGCTACCACAGCCTCCCGCTCATCGGCACTGAGCTGGCGGAATTTTTCAACCGTGCCACGGGCGTCACTGCCCTGACAGCCATGCCACATGATCGCCTCAATCACGTTACGCGCCCGGCAGTCATGCAGGCGGTCGGCCGCACCGGTACACTGCATGCTAAGGCCACGCCCCCAGAGCGGAGTGGTCCGACACCAACCGGTGCGGATATCATTAACCATATTCAGTTTGTGTTGAATCAGGTCGGAATACGGCCATATCTTCTGATGCGGATAGCGGGGAAGCAGATTGGCACGTGAACCGGTGAAAAAATTATTAGGGTCGCTGATTACATCGTCGCCCGTAGTCCACGACGGGCGGTGGCACGTGGCACACCCCAACTGCGTAAAGAGCTGTTTGCCCTGCTGCACCTGCGGGTCATCAAGATTGCGGGCTGCCGGCACAGCCAGGCCGCGATGCCACACCATGAGGTCGATATAATCATCGTCGCTCATTTCTGCCGGCAGGTCCTGCGCCATCAGATAGTTGTAGATGTCCTGCTCCACATCCCCCGTCTTACGCTGCTGCGGAAAGTAGCGATAAAAATCACGCTGCACGTCTTCATCCTGCGAAGCCTTGCGCGCATAGGCCTCAGTCATGTAATGATAGCGGCGGTCAGAACGGGTGACATTGGTAATGTTCCAAATGGCATTGGCTCCGGGTCCGTCCTCAATCGGGCCACGGCTGAGCGCATACGTCAGACGTCGCACGTATTTCGTACCATCGCCTTGCAAAGTATTGGTATAATAACCTACGTACTGCCCGTCCTTATACATGGCCGGATTCAGCGGCACATAAGGTGCCTCACGGTGATACTGCGCAATGATAGAGTCGTCGGGAATAGCATCGAGCAGGCCGGTGCCGTAAATACCGATGGTCGACTCCAGCCGAACCTTGACGTCGCTGTAAGGTACACTGACGGTCTGTCCGTTCACCGTTGATTCAAGCGGCACGTAATAGGCATCTTCCGGAATGCTGACTTCGGGATAAATCAGGCTGTAGGTCGTACCGTCAGGAAAGCGGTTGTCCCACTCGTCGGTATAGTTTTTCCAGGTAATGGTAATCCGGCTTTCGTCAAGCGGTGCCTTAAAGGGAGCCACGGCTTTGGTCTGCGGCATTCCGGTAAGGGAACTCAGATAATTGTCATTGCCATCAGTAATGACCAGCAGATAACCATTTCCAAAATCATTGGCCCGATAGCGTGTCATGCGGCGGCCGTGGCCGTAGCCGGGATGGCAGGCAATACAACTGTTGCGGATGTAGAGCGGCCCCAGGCCCTGACGTTCGGCTCCGGAGTCGGTGCCCTGAATGAATACATCCTCGAAAAAAGTTTCGCCACGCAAAAACGAAGCTGCCATGTCCGCGTCCCGGTCAACCACCGGCGTAGACTGCTCGTATGCGCTTGAAGTTGAATTAAACACCGTGCCGAGTTTGCCTCCGGCATACCACTCGTCAGAAAGCGCAGTTACGCCCCCGCCGCCATTTCCCGATACAGGGTCGTCGCTACATCCCGCAAGACACGCCACCACGGCCATGCCGGCACAAAGTATAGAAATGTTTGTTTTCATGGATCAAATGTATTTCTGGCGCCCCGTGCGCCAATGTCAATTAAAATTCAGTTTGCTGCATATAAGTGGCCACCTCCATCAGTTTGTCGCGCAGCGCCTGACACGAGCGGATGGCTTCCTGATTTTCAGCCGGAGTCAGATGGTCACGGAAGGGATAGATGATGGTGCCCAAGCCGGTAGTGCCGTCCTCGCCGATACAGGTTTCGATGGCCGTTTTGAGTTCCTCGGCCAAGGTCGGATTATGCTGCTTGAGGAGCGCATAAACGGACTTGCTCTCGTCACGTTTGTCGCTCACGCCGCCCATAATGACATTCTGAATGCCGCGGATGTTGTCCTGAAAGTCCGTTTTTGAATTAAAGCTGAACCACGATTCCACGTCGAGCACGTTGCCGGAATTGACGGGGTCGGAGATTTTGGTGTCGCCCACCTCGTTGGCAATGCCGTAACAGCCCTTGTCGGCCTTGATAAAGTCCACTATGGCTTCAAGCTGCGTGCGGTAGCGGCTGCCGGCCTGCCCGGCATTGACAAACTGGCTCCCCCAGTTGTCGGTGTCGGCATCTACCCCGTCTTCTCCCAACAGGTCAATCTTTACAGGGTCGGTAATATTGTCCTGCCCGGCCCACGCCGCTTCCAGATAAACACACTGCGCCGCCAGGTCGCCGGCCACGGCAGCCGCATACTTGGCTTCGTCGGTCGTAATGCGCTGAACATCCTTGGCCGCGCCGTCGGCAAAAATAATGTACTCCAGCGCATGAAATCCACACACGCCGCCCGAACCGTAGTTGCTGGTAATGTAGTCGGCATCCATCTGCGCCATGATGGCCGGGCTGCTGAGCAGGGCGTCGAGCTGGGTTTTGTCAAGCGGCCACGAATCAATATGCGGGTCAATGCCCCTTATGGTTGCAGGCCCCAGCAGGAAAGCCTCGCTCTGCTCCCAATATTTCCGCGCGGCAAGCCAGGCGTCACAGGCCGCCTGCACTTCCTGCGTTGTGGCAGTGCCGTTGTCCTTATGCAGATAAAGGGTCTGACAGGCGTCGCGCAACACGATGGAAGCATCGGACAGACGGGTGTAGGTAGGCACTACCGTACTGTTGACATACTGCGTGAGAATACCGGTCATGGCCGCATTAAGGCCACTGCTGCCGGAATTTCCGCCGGCGGATTCGTCACTACAGGAGGCAAAGCCCAGAAAAATGGCGG
>ULUY01095984.1_pt1 | contig 84553 bp, 88 predicted proteins | sample 1959031 | NCBI WGS metagenome assembly ULUY01 (sample SAMEA4835774, study PRJEB28245) | human gut metagenome | biome: gut microbiome; material: fecal sample | place: Denmark | collected 2008
CCAAGGGATATTAGTACAGAATTCCAGTGGATCAGTATCGTTTCCAATTTCTTTTTCAGAAATACTTTCCTTTACATGTGGAATAAATGCAAATGTCACCGAACCGCGTGCATGCGGGGTATATAATCTTACGAATACGGGATTCGCTTATACACAAAAAAGACAAGATTTGGATGGTGCGATTCCCGTAACCCAAAAAGCATTCTGTGTATTTTGGGGGATGTAGCCAAGAGGGATATGTCAATATTCCCAGAACAAAAGCCAATTTCACATTTACTTTCCCTATAGTATTCGAGAATGCATGTTTATTTGCCTGTGCGCACGAATCTGGAAGGAATGTTACCTCAGGAAATGTTACTGGATTTGCCTGGAATTTGAATAATGCTTTAACGGCAGCATATTTTTGGGAAAATGCATCTGATCCAACGGCATCGAATGCATCCGTACTCTGTATCGGCTATTAATATCCGACAGCAATCCATCTATGTATCCCGCTTAGATTCCTCTGTTCAGCAGTAAATCCATCAGCATTAACCGTAAGAATTACATTGTCGATATTATTGTATGAATACTCCCCTGCAGCCCCCATTCCGAGAAAATTTGTAGGAAAACTAATAGGAAAAGGGTTATCTTCATTTTTGAAACTTCCCCCTTGGATAATTAGCCCCGGCTCTCCACGAAGCTTCACCCACCAGGCGTTGGGGTCGTCTACATCGTATTCAGAAATAGCAGCCACACTATTCATCTGGGCGACAAGCTGCTTCATAGATACGGACGGAGCATTGTACCAATTCGCCTCTCCGGTAATCTTCTTAATCAGCCCGGCGATCCCATCAAGCTGCTGGAAGAGAGAATTATTATTCCCGTTAGCAGTAAAGGCTCCGGTGAGTGTTTTCTTCAAAGAATCCCAAAATCCGATCGAATAAGACTTCCCGTCCTGAGTGACATAATTGATTCCGTTTTCTGTAGATTCCATGGACTTTACACGGAGCAGGTTGCTGTGCGCAGTTTCGGATTTGTTGTGATCCGAAACGCTCTTATCTACATCTGCAGTAGATGCATTCTGCCGCACAACCCACTGAACAGTGCCATCCACTATAGTGTCACCTACATTTTTACCTTCCGGAAGCGTCAGTATATCTTCGTCTGCGGTTTCACCGGCGACCAAACACTCCAGGTAGATTGTTGGATATTCCTTCTGAAGAGATACTCTTTCCCCCACAAAGTACGGGCTCTTTTTGAATCTCCAGAACAAATAGCCGGCCATTGCATCTGCGGAAAACATATTGTCGTACATCCATTTCATCTTTCTGTCTGCACGATTCATCCACGCATCGAACATGCTCCGATCCGGAGGAGTCGAACCGATGGTGTTCCAGCCCTCCAGGATTTCGGCATCGGTAAAATCATAAAGTTTAAGAGGAGATTTGGACGCCCATATAGTATTGAAATCCGGAATGTTATTATCAGCCATTGCTGTACCTCCTGTTATAAAGAAATAGCATCGGCAAAAGTGCCGACCTCAAAACCTTTAGCATCTTTCTGCCCGTAGAATCCGAAATAATTGGCTGCGTCAAAATGACTGGCCTGCAGCAGACCAACCCCGCCGGCCCGTACAAATAGATCGAGGGCCCTTGCGACAGACTGTTCATTTTCATTCAGACGGCGGCCGATTGCAGCGTTAAATTTTGCATTCCCGGAATCGCGGATAACCACCCGATCCGCAGAAAAGATAAATCTCAAGCTGGATATTGTGTCCTCCGCGGTGGCCGGGGATGTATCCTTTCTGATTTTTGCGCGCAAAACAATCCGGTATTCAGGATCATTTAAATTCACTGATGTAAGCCAGCCTTCCCAGCTGTCTCTGAAACGGCCTTCTTCAAATCCCAGTGCATTCGGCCGTCCGTCAAATCCGAAAAACGGAATCGTAACCGCATCCGGAACCTGACGGTTCTGGTTTACGATTTCTCCGATACCGTCAAGCTGCGCCCCTTCCGCTGTATCAATCCAGCGCTTGTCCCGCAGATCCGTGAACATTTGCTCCAGCTCATTGAGTTCACCGCCTATAGCTGTAAGAAATGCCTCGAAAACGGGCTTCCCGGCAAACTGACCGAGAAGATGTTTTTTCATGGATTCAGTATGGTCACTCACTCAGGCTCACCTCAATCCGATCTGCATCAAAGACAGCAATCTGTCTCGGATTGATGCTGATATTGCTTGTAGAATAGCTTCCCGGGCTATCTCCTGTAGCTGCAGTCAAACTTATATATCCGATTCCGGAGGTTGCAGTAAAGATTACCGAGAAGTACCGCTGAAGGATAACATCCTGGCCAACAGTTTGAGTCTGCCCTTTCTCCAGAACAGCATCACGAATTTCCTGAATAGCCGCCGCAGGCATAGTTTCGTCCGGATTTTCGGAGACCACAATTTTCAGCCATACTTTAATCTGCTCCGGTCTATTGAAATGGATTTCATGATCGGCGCCCTGGCTATCGCTGATGACCTCTGAAATACTTCCATAAGTGTCTATGCCAGCGGCTTTTTTCAGCCAGATTTGATACGCTATATCCTGTTCATTTCCGCCGTCCACTACAGCTTCTATACTGTGCGGCGGCCTGCCGAACTCATCCGTACTATCCGATGTGTTTTCATACACTATGACATTCTTCACACCGTCCACGTCCTGCATAACTGCCGACTGGATAGCTTCAACCATGGCCGAAGAACGGTCATAAATAGCACTTTTCCACCGCTGCCGAAGCTCCGTGTCTGTCTCTGCTTCTCTTCCTACCACTGCTGCCGTATCATTGCTGACCAGGGCCCAGCCGGCTACCGGTGTAATGATCTGATTGACTTCACCGATAGCCGGATTTATCGCCCCTACCGTCTCGCAGCGAAAGCGCACAGGCGAACTGATGCGTCCGAGAGCCGTGCCGTTACCTGCAGCAACAGCGAAAGTTTCAAGCGGATTGTTCTTTTTGATCGTCAGTACGTTATTTACTATGGAAGTAGACAGAGAATCGCCGGAAATGGCCTCAGCCAGCCCGGAAAGAACCATAGACGCATCATCGCCCTCACCGGCCTCATAGGCGGCCTCTGTGCCGTCTATGCTAAAGCTGTACCGCATACCGGAAGAGGGTACAACGGTAAGCTCAATTTCTGCGGCACTGGCAGTACTTGCATCAATATAGGCCGTTGAATCAATCGAAGAGAACACTTTTGAAGTGTCCGCAGATGATTGAATTCTCGAAGCATAAGGGATAGTTGTACCGTTGGATCCTGTACAGGTGGCTGTCAGTGTGGTATATTCTGCCGTTATGGCCGTGATACCGGCAATTCCTGCAGCATTAGACAAACTCACTCCATACGCAGTGGATGGGTACATGGCTCTGTAAACGGCTTCCCCCATCTGCCACAAATCGCTTAATTCATAGGCTATAATTCCGAAAAGCTGGCCAAGAACACTGTTTGCTCCTGTCTCAACCGGCACTCCCAATGCATCTGAAAAGCGGCTTGCCAGATCATCTTTAATTTCCGGCAGCCGCTTTCTTTTGAACCCCTCACGAGTCAGGCCGTATTTTACTTCATCTGCCATAGATACTCACCTCCTCCGTTATTTTCCCGCGGTCCGTTTCTGCTGAATAAATGACTTCGGCAGTCCTGGACTGTTGGTCCACGAGAACACTATCAACCGATGCCCGAGTAACGCCATCAACTGAAGCTATCTGTTCTTGAAGAACCTGGCGTATGTGGCTCGCATTCGGATTCTTTACAAGGATTCTTTCCAGATAGGGAACCCCCTGCTGAGTATTAAGAAACCATTCACCCTTCCAAAATCCCAGTGTTATTTTTATCTGCTGGGCCACACGTTCGGTATTGTCTATAAGCGTCATACGGACCGGAAGATCCCATTCTTTTGTCAGTTTGATGTCATAAGCCATGTTTCACCTCATTTATCAGGATTTATTAGGGGATCCGGTAGATCCACCGCCCGGTTCTACACCGGAATGCGTATGCTGCGTAAGGGAAACCCCATTCACAACAAGATCTCCTCCGCCGATGGAGAACGATGTACCATTTATGTTTCCGTAGAATCCTGTCGGTGTCAGAGAAAAAGAGCTGGATCCGACAGTGACAACAAATCCAGCCTCCCCAAGCACCGCGGTATAACCTTTGAATGACAGGCACAGATCATTGGGGTGTCCAGCTTCTCCCGAGGGGGACGCAGTATACATCCCGGGTATGAACATGCCGTCAGTCAGCGCAAATCTCCGCGGATCGTCGCTGTCACCGCCGGACAAATAGTCATCCAACTGTGACTCCGAAAAAATAAGAATCCCTGTGTCTCCGGCAATTATAGGAAAAGTAACTCCTACACTTCCGCCGGATCCGCAGGGAAACTGAACCGGCACTTCATGGATTACCGGGAATGCCAGGCTACGGCCATCTTCGGTTTTGAATGCGCCTACCGGCTGAACGGATGCCCGGTTTGTGCCTGGATCATAAGATACGATGCACCCCGGAAGTGCGGTATGAATCTGATCCATTTCTCCCCGAATCAGGTTCTTTATCCGATTTTTGAAATTGTTCTCGGTATTCACTGTGCTTTTCCCCTCTCAACCAGGTCCATTTCAGTCACCCACCTACCGGCATGACTGTCCCCGCTGTGACGTAAGGATTCCACCCTAAACCAGCCGTCTATCAGGCTGCTTTTTACTTTCACGAGATCCCCGGGAATAACGGTCGGTGCGAGAAGTGTTGTTATGGTCCATCCGGCCTGCTTCTCTGTTTTTTCCTTTCCCGCCTTCTGCTTCCTTGTCCGCTTAGTTGTTTTCGCATCCTCACTTGCATTAGCGCGGATGATTCGCTGCGGATAATCCACCAGACCGGACTCCGGTCCGAATACAAGACCACGAACACCGGTCGTACCTCCGGCAAGAATAACCTGCAGAATCCCGTTCTGCACGCTCCATGTCAGCCCGGATGCATCGCAGATCTCCGTGAGTGCATTTCTCCCGTACCCGACATACGAATAGCCGTTTGGATAGGCGGAAAAAGTGACGTCCTCCCCAAGCTGTACGGCAAGGCCCATTCTGCGAGCCACATCCTGCAGCGCTGTTTCTCCGGATGTCCCCGGAGCGAAAGAAACGGATACGACACTATCCCGCAAGTTCATCTGTCCGTCTGACACACGCAGTTCCGTCATTATGTTTTCTCCGTCATCTGCGGAAAATGCCTGTGTTGTTGTCCCTGAGAATATTTGTACGGCCCCCGTATTGGCCTCATAGCCGGCATAAAGATTTATTTTCAGATCCGGCTGTTCCAGCTTTGCTCTGTTTTCAGGCGCCAGATTGTATATCCGTACAGATGCTTTGTTCGATTCCTGAGAAAGGTCCTTCTCTACCTGAAATGAAACTCTCAGTTTATCAACTACATATCCAATATCCGGGAATTCCACTCTATATACTCTCTTCCAGAGCATCTTGCACCTCCGATTCAGGTACATAAATAAACGATGCGCGGCCTTCCACGAAATCTCTCCGGCCAATCTGCTGAATAGCCGTGTCATTCACGATAGCCAGCAGCTCGCCCGGCGGAATTCCGCCGTGTCTCCTATATCCATCAAGAAGAGGAAAGTTCGGAACCACAGCAATTCCGCGGATAATGTCCGAATTCTGCCCATCACGGATATCCAGGCCCCAGCCGCCGTGCGGCGACCAGGCAAAATGGAGCTTATACAGTGTTCCATCCAAAGTGACGGACTCTATGAAATCATTGTGATCCGCTATAGAAATCTGCAGCATATTATCTCCCTCCTCCTCCATCAAAATAAAATATTGGAAGCTATCCGGCCTCCAAGAGTATTTTTGATGACGTTTGCCGCATTCTGGGCCGTAATTTCCTTGCCTGACTGGATGGATCCTGCGGCGGTGTAATCCGCTCCGGCCGTATCGATATCGCTTGCCGTAAGCACACCCGATCCGATTTCTGTCTGGCCGGCGCTTCCGGCATCCTGCTCGGATGCCCCGGCGCTTCCCTGGGCTTCTTCTGAAGTTCCATCTTCCGAAATCTCTTCCGTCACCTGAGACACCCGGGTAACATGCACAAATTCAAGACGGCTCTTATAACAGATTCCATCCTGAACATTTCGTGGAAGGTCTGCAAGCGTCATAACCATATTCTCATAGATGGCCGTGCGAAGAACAACAGTCACCGGCTCACCGGCTTCATGAATAGCTCGAAGAGCTCCGATAACATTCTGCAATCGGTTCACATCGCCACCATGAAGTGCGGCAGGTGTAAAAATTGCAGTCATAGAAAGGGTAACCGGTCTTTTAGAAACATGATCCGCAACAGAAAATCCGGACTCAACCGGATACGAAGTCACATCTGATTTAAACTGTGTCTCGTAATCAAGAACGACATCCACATCTATATTTCCAATCGTGGCTTTCGTTGCTTTGGCAAGGAAAGCATCAGCTATTTCTTTAAGCATGCAGCCTCCTTATACATTAGGCGACAGCTCCGGAAAACCGCTGCCTATCGTGTTCGCCTCATCAGCGCTGTTGACATTAAACACAAAGCTCTGTGTACGGGAATCGGTATTTGTTGTAGTGGATCCACCGGAGGATTCCGGACGTCCTACTGCATTGGCGAACGAATTCGCTGCTTCTTCGGCAAGATCCTTTACCTTGAAAATCCAACCAAGAATCATGGAGTTTTTCATCTGATCTATAAGCCATAAAATAGCGCTCCTTATAACCTCGAAGGCCGTATTGAACGCACCGAGGAACACGCGAACCGCTCCGACCAGTGTTACTGCAAACAATGAAACCAAAGGATACAGCGCATCCCATATTGCACCGCACAGTTCCAGAACATTGGACAGTGTTTCCGCAAGTTCTTTGTTTCCGCCGATATAGTCCCACCAGGCCGCCAGAATAGCCGCTCCCTTTCCTATAGATCCGACAATCGATGAAATGGTAGGAAGTACTCTTGTAGCAAGAGCGTCCAGTATTGGGTAATCTCTCTGGGCGGAGGAAAAAGCAGATTGGCTTTCTGCACTGTTTCCCGGGCCGTTGTTCAGGAGGTCGAAGACATCACTGTACCGTTCGATACGATTAAAAAAGCTGTCTATGCCATTCGCAACAGAACTAAATATTCCGGTTTTCTGTTCTACCCGCATGATAAAACGACTGAATCGATTCTCTGCTTTTTGCAGGGCCTGCCCGATGGTCATTGGCATTTTAGAGAATTCTTCATCAATCACGTCTCCGGATGCCAATATAGCATCCATGACACGCTGAGACGTCAGTTCACCTTGTGCCCCCATGTCCTTAAGGTCGGCCACAGTCACACCCATGGCCGCCGCCATATGTGTCATTAGAGTGCCGCCATTTTCACGCAGGCTTGCCAGTTCATCACCCTGGAGCGTACCGGCCTGTAAGGCTTGCCCCAGCTGGAGAATAGTAGACTCTGCCTCTGCGGTGGAGGCGCCGCCGGCAGTCAGGGCTTTAGATACGATGTCTGCAACCCGCATGGATTGCTCATTCGTGTATCCCATAGGCTTGGCGGCTCTGGCGACCTTAGTGTAAAGGTCACCGATAGCTGTCATGCTTTGCCGATTCCGCTGAGAGACCTCGTATATCTGCTTCTCTATCTCAAGTCTTTCGGCGTCCGTCTCTGTTACGGCTCTCAGTCGGCCGTCAAGGTTCATGACCTCATCTGCAGTTTGTTTAACCGTATAAGCCCCGAAAGCTCCGGCCAATCCTGCTACCGTTCCCACAGATGGAATCGCGGCGATCCCCGCTCCTGCGAGCTGAGCTCCCCGATGAACCAATCCCGCGCCGGAACGTCCTATCCCCTGCACTCGGGTGCCGGCATAGGAAGCTGCAGTTCCTATACGATTGAGTGCCCTCTGAAGGGGGCTCAGGCCCCGGGCCCCATTTACGCCCGCTGCGGCGGCTCTTCGATTTAAAATCCCAAACGCGCTGGAAGCAGCAGCCGCCGCCCGGGATATCATGGACATTCCGCGGGAAGCCGATCGGCCGGAATTCATTCCCGCAGCTCCCACTCTTTCCAGGCTGTTCTGCACAGCTTTCACAGAATTATTCGCTTGCTTCTGTCCTGTTACCTGGAATGTGACTTTGTTAACGAGTTCCCGCACAATCATTTCTTCCCGCCTCCTTTTCTTTCAATTCCTCAAGATCGGCACGCTGTATATCGTCAAGCATATCAAGGTACTGATTGATACGAGCCACATCTTCCAATGTCGCCGGTCCTTCTTTAGCCTCGGTCAGAGTAAGCATATGTGCTTTTATGCATCTCCAGATGAAGGCATCTCGTTTAAATTGGTCCGTGCAAACTCCCGGAAGGCTTCTTCTATGTCCTGAAGTGCTGAACGGACGCCAGCCGGGAGCACGCAGGACTTTGTAAAATTTAAGAAGTTTACCCGGAAAACGGCACCCATTACAGCAATCATGTCTATAATGCGGCCATCAAAAGCTTCAATTAATGTGTCCTCATCAAGCCGAACAGCCTGTTTCCTGTTTACCGAAACCGCAACATATTCCGGATCAAGAAGCAGCTTCCCGAGTTTCTCTAAGGTCTCCCCATCAAGATTGGATGCCAGCTTTTCAAGAGCTGAGATGATTGTAGGAATAATGACCACCGGGCTTTTCACATCGGCTTCCATATTTTCGGCAGCCCCGGCGGAAAATCCCACTCCGGCCCCTGTGAGGACCGGAATGAGAACTTTCTGAATTTCTCCGAGAACATAGAGTGCGTAAAACGGAGGATATCTCCGGATATAAAAGACATCATTTCCGATTTCCACGCGCTCTGGTTTTAGGTTAATCATTCGTCATTTCCTCCGAATACCGGAGCCTCTACGGATCCGGTGCTGATTGTCCAGGTCAATTCATTGATACGTCTGCCGCGGCCGCCCTCCGGAGTATTTGCTACCCAGGCTTCCGGTGCAAAAAACAGCAGAGTGCCGGACATATCTTTTACCAACAAAGGCAAAACACCTTTCCCTGTGGCGCGGTCCGCATTATACATGTTTGAAAGATAATCGTTGGACTTGGATGTGTTTGCAAGATTGATTTCCACTGTATAAGTAGAATTCGGATCCAGTGACCGCTGTACTTCACCATCTGCGCCGACATAGGTCTGCACACCCTCCCCGTTCGGCCGTATGGTAATCATATTATCTTCAGAGAAACCGGTAATCTGCCGGTTTCCAAACTGTACGACCACCTTCTTGGGATCATATGTCTTCATTTAGAGCTTCTCCTTTCTTTAGATTGCCTGGATCAGATTCTCATAGGTCAGGCTGCCCGTAATATCTACAACATGAATAGCGCCGGCCAGACGGGCAGTAAATGTTACATCTGTCAATTCACGATTTGCTTTCGTGTTTGCCGAAATGTTTGCGGCAAGCGGTACAGAAATCGTATAACCGAGGTTCTGGTTACCGTCCTCGTCATATTCCGTAGGAGCAATTCCTCCGCGGCTCTGCCCAAGTTCGAGCGCTTCTCGGATTCGAGATTCAATAGCTGCGATTCCGGCATCGGTGTAGGGAACCTTATCTCTGTTGATAAGAAGGTTAAACACATTTGTTTTAATCTCTTCTTCGAGCCAGTCCCGGAACCGGATGATATCGATCCATTCACCCGCTGCCACTTTCCCGTTCTGGGTCACACTGACATTCCGAAACAGTTCAAACGTGTTTCCGTTCTTTCCCGTTATTGCGTTGAATTCAGTTTCAGTCAGCGGATCCACAGTAATTCCTGCAAGTTTCTTCAATGCCCATGTTTCACCACCCGGATCCACCGCAAAACAGCGGGCCATGACAGCCACTTCCGGATATTCGTTTTCTACAGCGTGGTAGAACCAGAATGTCCGGTAATAGTTTTTGGCTTTAAGCTGACTGCCGGTATCGGTCGTCATTTCACTGTTCTTTACGGTATCTCCGCCAAAAGAAGTTCCGTACAGCTTTCCTGCGGACTCAGCCCACTCAGCCATCGCCAACACATCATCCTGTTCTTTGGAAGTAAAGGCTATCCCGTAGAAGTCACTGTCTGAATTCATGACGGCTGCCATAGTCTGCGCCACGGACTCCGTAACGGATCCAAGTTCCACGGACAGCATGGACGACGCTTTGAGCGCAAAGGGCTTGGACGGATCTTTAGCCTGGAGAGTCAGTACACCGTCACTGCAGGAAGCAGAGAGCAGTGCGCTTTCGTCCCCAGTTACGGCCGTAGAAAGCCCCTGCAGCACATCTTCCGAACTTCCTTCATCATTCGTGTAACTGTAGGTCTTTTCCGTAACGTTTCCGTCATCCCCATAGCCGGAAACCGTAAGCGTATAAGCACTGGTAGCCCCGAGCTGCGCTACCGTAACCGTGCAGGAATTGACCTGGCGCCGCCCTACTTTTACCGCCGCAGGAGACGGTGTCTGAGAAAAGGCATCGGACACCATCTTATACAACGGATCATCTGCTGAGAAACCATCATCAAGCATCTGATCGGCGGACGTGTAGGTGCTTACCCGCGGCAAGCTATGAAGATGCGGTCCCACGCACAGGATCGTGCTGAATCCTTCGGTGGAAACACCGGTTGTATCCAGGCTGATATCCACCTTGACGATTCGATCAAGATTCGCCATTATTGATATTCTCCTTTCACATCGACTTTAATAATTCTCTCCGGACATTTGTCCAGATTTTCTTTGATGTCTACGGATTCGATATATCCAACAACATCATCAATCGTTCTGTCATAACGGATAGAGAGGTCGACCGCTGCACGTTTTTCGTAGGCAAGGCTATCCAGGACAGTTGAAATATCATTGACGTTTCCGACATCATAAACAGCCATCCCCGCCGCGAAAAATCTATCCACTACAGAGGGGCATTCGAGCCAGTGCACGATATCAGAAAGCACGTCAACCGGCTCCTCTGTTCCGGATCCGAAGTACTGAACAGTCAGGGTACACTCATACGGAGCCCTTACAGACAGCACACCGGGCTTATCTGTCCGTGATACAGATCTCCCCGCGGCCTTCTGGTCTCCATATTCCCTGAGGAGAATAAAGGGAACCTGAGGACGAACACGCCCCTCATAGCTCCAGACTATACGGCGGCCGGGAAGTCCCGTGCGTTCCGCAATCAGATCATGTATCAGAGTTCTGTGTTCCGGCTGCACGATCAATCACCTCCAGCGCATAGGATTTGTAGTGGTTCAGGACACCGGACTGGTAGGCATCGCACTGCACAACTTTCCATCTGGACCCTTGCCAGAGCAGTATGTCTGCTTCTTGCTGGGGCTCCCGATCCGTGAACAACTCAACGGAAGAATACACTTTTACTGCGCGGACAGTATGACCGCCTTCCGGCTGTACGGCAGTGTATTCCTTCATGTTGAGAGGCTGAACGGAAGCATAAATACGGATTGTATCAGAATGCCCTGCAATCCACTTCCCAGAGTCAGTCCACGTACCTCCTTCACGACGCTCTATCAGTACCGGTTTCCTGAATCCCATCACAAGTCCCTCACTTTAAATGACACAGCCTGGCGAAGCTGCCCCGTATCCACCAACGGGCGGTTGGATTTTTTCCGCCGGATGGTAAACGGGTGCAGCCGCTTGAATCGGCCACTTGCAAGTTCTTTTTGAATATCCCCCTGCATAGCCGCCCCAAGTTTGGCCAGGGCAACAGGAACCGGAATACTCTTAAAGAAAATTTGTCCGACAAGTGCATCGGACAACTCCTGCCAGCGCTTTCCCTTTTTATTCGCCGCCCTTGTCATAAACGGGCGCGCCGGAATGTGGATCATCGTTGTAGAAGGCTTTAAGTGCAGACCTGAAAAGTACAAATACCATCTCATATTCACGGACACGGGAATATGAACTCCATATTCCTGCCAGATTGCGATATCCACATTGCTAGGGGGCTTTTTGCTCCCCTTTTTCGGCTTTTCACGGGTTCCGTCATCAAACACACCGGCCAGAACCGTCTTCCCGTCCAAGTCCGCCGCAGCTTCCATCATATGTTCCCATCCGTGGTCAACGATTTTCACGAATTTTGTCATGCCCTCACATCCTTGTTACCACCGGCACGACGTGTCGCGCCTGAATCGCAAGAAGCATCTGCCCGTACAGCGTTTTCCCAAGAAGCCTGGAAAAGGCGGTGCCTCCGCTCCCGATGCCGGATGCGTAGGTCCTCTGTAGGTCTCCTTCCCGCTCAGATGTGACATCTCCGGCCGTGACAGACGTATCCGCCGCACTGCCGGTTTCCTCCACCCTGTTCTGCATGGTCAGGATGTGGGCGGCATAAAGCACGCAGGCGGAATCATAGTCGGCCCCAAAGACCTTCTTGCTGATTACTCTGTCTGCAATGCCCAGCACAATGTTTGCCCGCTCATCAGTAACGCCGCTAAGCTCCGGAGCGAGCGCACGGAGCATTTCCAACTGGCTCATTTATCATCGGAGGAAGCTTCGGCCGGTGCATCCTCGGCCTTTGCCTTTTCCGCCTCGGCGTCCTTTAAGGCGACAAGCGCTCCGGAAGCAAGAAGTTCCCCGATTCGGGGATATTTCTTTACCAGAGCGGCCTTCGTCTCATCCACCTTCACGGACGTGGAAGGAATCAGTTTGTACGGCCCGCACACGATCAGGCGGGAAGATGTATTCAGAAGTACCATATTAAACCCCCTCTGCTTTCGCGAATGCATTCGGAATCTGGACAGTGACGCCCGTTGTAGAGGCGATGCAGTCGATCACGTATTCCAGATTTCGGTACTGAATCGGCATCTGTTCGAATCGGATCGGGATTTCCAGCTTGATGTATTTCGGATCGAAGAATCCGGCTACCATGATATCCTTACCGGAAGAACTTGCCCCTTCCAGTTCTCCTACCGACATAACACGAGTGATGTTCGGATGCGCCGCACGGAAGAAATCCAGAATAGTATGGTCACTGTAAGACAGTCTCTTTGTCGAAACAATCGTATAAGCTTTCGGAGGAAGAAGCAGCGTGTTCGGGTGTTCCTCGAAGCTCGTTGCTGTTTCTACAGCCGCTGCCAGTCCATTCAGGTCAGCGATAATCTGTTCATCGGTCTTGTCGATGAACTTAGTAGAAGAACTGGTACCGGATGCAGCCACAGTGTATTCCGTCAAATTTGGATTATCAATAAATCCGGTGATGCCGTATTCCGCATCGCCCTTCCAGGCAATCGCGTTGATCTTACGGTCAATCGCTTCACGAGCAGCCTCGGCCTTTTCCGCATTAATATTCATACCTGCAAACTGGGCGTTCTGCAGATCCGTTACGCTGTACCCGTAAGCAGCGCCCAAAGTCCGTACATGAACCGGCTTTTCAGCAGCAAGGATATCAATTCTCGGTAAATCATCCCCATAGTTGGAAATGATTTTAGCCATTCCTACGGAATCATAGATTCTCTGCACAGCTGTTTTCGCTCCAACAGGGATATCAGTGGTTACCGGGAAAACTTCAAAAGCCTTGAGAGGGGCCTTCTTTACCTTCAGAGCAGCCGCTCTTACATATCTCAGCTGTTCGGCAAGGAAATAACTGTATTTTTCATCAAAACGGCCGGAACGCATGAGTTCGGCCGCATCAAGTCTTTCAATATTTTTTCTTTCAAGCATTGTCCGATTCTCCTTTCATTTAGGAAACAACGATGAGAGCGGGGTTCTGAATATGGATTTCCACAATGTCTCCCTTCGCGCCTGCAGTGAGAAACATGTTTCCGGAAGCTGTAGATTCAGTCCCCTTCGTGAAGCCGCCGGCAGATGTGTCGTAAGCTACGGCATCCCCTGCAGCAACATCCCCTCCGGCAGTTACCCAAATATCCCCTTCTGTCATAACCGGGACTGCGGATCCGTCCGGATAATACGCATCCCCTTCTTCATCTCCCGCAGGATCCCATACGGTAACACCGACCGGCACGCCGGATGCAGCTGCGGCCTTTACCTGCTTATCCGGAGCTGTTCCGCGTACAACCGGAACACCTGCCTCCACGCCGTCTTCCGCCGCAAAACTGCGGACGGTTTCTACAGTTGCATTGGAGCGCATACCCGGTACGCCGGGAGCATTTCCTCCATACCATTCCATCGGTTTAGTCTGTGCCATTGTTCATTCCTCCTCTTAAATCTTTCTGGAAAATGCGGAAGCCTCATCTTCACGGAGCTTCTTCATCAGTACGTCCAGGTCATACTCATCTTCTCTGTTTTCCTTCGGGGCCCTCAGTTCCTTTCTCTGTTTCCCCATGGAATCGTCCCGCTGTTCCGCATCAGCCCTGGCAAGGTCATATGCAGCATTGATATACTCCGCACTTTTTCCGTCCAGGTTGATTTTGCGAACAGAAGCGATCACCGCCTTCTTAATGCTCACATCGTCCATGGCGTCTGCATTTTCGATATGGAATTTTCGGGCCGCATCCAGCAAATCGATTCTTTCTTTAACCTTTGCATCAAAGGCATCCTCGTGTGCTTTTACATCGGCCGCATGAGCTTCCTTTTCCTTTTTAAGGTCTGCTTCCAGCGCATCCATCTTTGCCTGCGCCTTATCTGCTTCTGCTTTATCCGCTCTCGCCTTTTCCTCCAGCTTGGAGATGTAGCGCACCACTTCCGGTGCAGCTTCATATTCCAGGCCGTCAATTCTTACTTTTTCCATGAAATTCCTTTCTCCTTCGTCTTCTGACTCCTGGCTGCCGTCCATGTTCAGGCGGGCAATCCCCGCTCTGCCCTTCCGGACAACTGCCACATGGTTGTATCTGATTTTCCTCTGCACTGCGTCATACCGCGTACCGTCCGGAGCGACCCCCGGAGTCTCATCAAGCTCCAGAGTGTAACCGCAGGACAGCTCGCGGGCATCTGTCGGCAGATCATAAATGACGATATCCGCCCGGATTGTATCCCCATCCTGTCTCCCTCCGGTCAGCACCGTGCCGATCGGGGCGACTGCCGCCGCATTATTAGCGTTGACCATTGCTTTGTGGCCGACTGTAATGGGCTTCCCCATCAAACTGGCCAGCGATTCCGCATCAAATGCTTCCTCTGGGGGGCGATATTCATACCGATCTGTACCGTCTGCGTTTTTGTAGTGCAGAATTCCTGTTCTTCCTACTACCGGAGCATCCCGGATGAATCCTTCTGCTGTGCGTGTGGCCGCAAGAGCCACTGTATCAAATCTCTGCATAATTCCCTCCTGCGGGCATAAAAAAAGCACTCTTGCGAGTGCTTGATTTTTGGAAAATCACTTTGTAGGCGGTACAGCTCCCATGTATTCTCTCGTTTCTTCAAGTGTAGAAAACCGGAGCTTCCCCTTGTCATTAAGAATCAAATACGGATATCCCGTGATTGCTTCATCGCTGCGAAACTTCGGGATATATGCATCCATATCATGGAATTTCCCGGCCGCTTCCACTGTGTAATACCCGTTCTTTTTTGCAAAATCCTTTACTTCTTCCAGCATCATGATTCATCACCTCCGTATTTCTGCATAATGGCGTTTACGATATCCAGGTTAAACGCTTTATCATCGACCCGAAGCAGCTCCGGCCCGGCCCAGCGGCCATAATACGTAAATCTCACCTGCTTGAGGAACCATTCGACCATATCTTCCGAGGTCTTATATGATTTCTTCGTGCGCGTGTTTCTCCACAGCTTGTAAGAGAACAATTCTCCCGTTTGAGGATCATAGATTTCAAGACGGTCGTCAGAATTTCTGCGTATATGCACGATGTGCCCGCCGCTGCGCTTCCAATAGACCTGCAGTGTATATCGTTTGCCCTTTTCGACAGCGACATTGAGCCACCGCAAGTAGGATTTTACCGTTTTGGCAGATGCGGGATGCGGTATAAAGTCCGGCTTTTTACCGGTCAACGGGTCAATCCACGCGAGCCTGGTATCTTTTGACAGTTTGTACAGAGCGCTTCCCGCTTCTTCATAATTCGGAAGAGTTTCTACGTTATACCCTCTGAGGCGGGCTTCATAGGTCACGACGCAGCTCTGGCAGTTGATTTTATAAGCAATACCCTTGTCAAAATTAGGATTCGGACGGCCTTCGTCTGCTTCTGTTTCATCCATGGGATCTCCCCGTTTGGCTCCCGCAATCTTTGAAGGGAGCGAGGCATCTTCCTCTTTTATTTTAACAGATTCTTCGGTATTTATGCCAAGTTCAGAAGTATCTATTACAGGAATTCCCACACACCGGCACCGGATAGGATATCCGGGATTGCCATCAGACGGTGGATGTGCCCATTCAAAAATTTTCCCTTCGCGCGCCGCGTGGGCCGGCCGGACTCTTTCATCATTCGATGTAGACCACGTATATCTAGAGATCCCCGCAGAAGTCTGCCGGAGCTGCGTAAGCCGTCCGTTCAATTTCCCGATTTGATCTCGGGCAATAAGCTCCGCCCTATTTTTGTTGTTTTGCGCAACAGATTGAATCATCTCGGACAGCTCCGCCGTACGGAGCTGTTTCCCCTGCGCATTCAGAATCATATCACCCATCTGGTACCGGATTTTCTCCAGTGTCTGCGATTTGATACTGCGGATGAGGTTCAAATTCTCCTGAACCCAGACAGCCTGGGCGGTTTTCTGCCACTTCTCGTTGATGAAAAAATCCTCCGCACCTACCGCCGCCTTGATGACAGCCTTAAATTCCGCATCATTGAAGGTATTAACGTTTCCGTATATCTGCTCGATCCGTCTCCGGAGTGCTTTTTCGGCTACTCTTTTGTCGATGTCTGCCTCCAGCTTTTTCAGCAGCGCATCCAGATCAGATCCGTAGCTGTCCATCTTCAGACCGTTTCTCTCCGCGATCTGTTTCATATCCGAAAGGGCCGAATTCATGGCGGCGGTGATATGGGATACATAAGAACGGAGGATTTTACAGTATGTCCTTTCCTGCGAAACGGGGAAGGCCCATCGGCGCTTCGGAATAATAATCATTCCTCTTCACCGCCGGAACCAGCGTCCTTGTCCAGACTCCTATCTAACTTGTACTCGCCTTCCTCTTCCAGCTTGTCCCGAAGCTCAATCGAGTCCAGCGCTCCGGAATTCACGAGAGCGATACGTGCATCAGCTTTGTTTTTTTCGGCCTGCGCCAGGATATTCTTCGTCTCTGCATCCTCTTTAGCTGTAGGGCTCCAGAGCGGAGGAAATTCTACAGTCCATTCATCCGGCAGCCGGATCCGGTAATCAGAGCATTTACCCAGAAGATCTACAAGACGGGATATCCGCTGTTTCAGTGTCCGTCTCTGGATCCTCTGTACCAGGTTGTAGTAATTTTCAAAATCCGCCTTTCCTGTGCTGTTCAATCCACCCGGAGACCGACCGAAAAGAACCGTAACGGGAATTTCAGTAACGGCTGATAGGGCGGACTGGAATTCTTCCATAATATCCTTTACACCGGATAATGCCAGATTCTTCTGATCGTACTCATCGGAGCTGTCAATAGCGATGGTATTCATCATATGCCTGCTCATATCGATGAGCTGTAGGCGCTGTTTCACTGTTTCCTCTCCGTTTTCAAAGGAAAGGAGCTCAGCCAGGCCATCCAGTTTCAAGATTCCCTGAGATAACCTGGAAAGCGCCATCAGCGCCAGAGACAAACTCTCATCATAACGGACCATGTCATCAAATATCTTTTCCAGTACTTTCGCGCCCCATCCGTTCCTTTCCCGTCTCTGCTGCTCGGGCAGCAGTCCGCCGCTGAAAACGATCAGACGGCTTTCGTGTACTGTGATGATGTTTCCCGAGAATGTCTGAATATTATAAAACTCCGGCAGGCCGTACTTCGGGTCCCGCGGATCCCCGTACCGCAGTGTGTCGGATGTTGTGATATTCGGGGCCTCATAGACAATAAGTCTTTCAATATTCTTCAGGCTCCCTTCCCGCAGTTCCTCAGACAGACTTTCTGATCCGTCATTGGCCACAATCAGCATAGCGCATCCTCCGTACAGTCTGTCCCATGACAGCGCTTCAGAGAATCTCGCCTCCCCTTCCAGATCCTCAAAAATCGACAGGATGCGGGATGTATCTTCCACTTCCTCTTCTCCTGATACGATGCGGAAGCCGTTCTTCACTGCCTCATCTGCAGGAGCCGTGATGATCCGCTGCGCAAGACCGCTTCCGGTGTAGATTGCGCTGCACACCTGATCTGTCATTATCCGATCAGGCGCATAAAAGAAATGCGTAAATGGGTCACGGTATTTTGTTCCCGCTCCCAGTACGGCATTCTTATAACCATCCATATGATTCAATTTCTAATCCTCCCTTATGACGACAGTCCTTTCCAGTCATGAGAAACGGCCACCTCTCCAAATGCATCCGCCGCAGCATCCACCTGATCGTCGTGCAGAGCATCTGGGAATCCGCTCAATTCGTCCAGAAAAGCTTCATTCCATGGTCCCTCAAGCATAAGAACGTTTCCCTGCTGCCACTGCGATGCCAGCGGCTCCGCCCGCAAGGTTTTCGCCCCGCTGACCGGTTTTGCAATGACACGGAACCCTGCAAGCTCCCTCACAAGAGACTGCGCTTGTGCTTTCCCGGCCTGCCCGGGATCCTGAGGAAGCCGGATTGTCATACATCCGTATTCCGCTTTATCTGTTACTGCGGCGGATTTTATCAGTCTCCGAACGGCCGCCGCATTTTCGGCCCTTCGGATAACATCCAGTACAATGTACTGTCCGTTCCTCATTCGGCCGATAAGAACCCCTGCCGTCCGGTCAGGATTTTTACTGTCCGGCGTTATCTCGGTTGCGGCCAAGTCCCACGCCCTTGCCACAGATACCAGCTTATCCGGAACGGATTTTACAATCCGCGTCTGCTCCGGTTTGAAATACATTCCTCCCGCCGGCCGGATCTTCCAGTTACCTTTTAGCAGCCGTTCCCTTTCCACCATCGGCAGCGCATTCAAGCTTGCGATGTAGTCGGGATTGATTTCGAGAAGGGCTTTGTTATCGAAAATAGAAGAAGCGATGAAGGAAACACTCTTCACCGCTTCGTTACCGTATTTCAGAGCCAGTTCTTCCCGGGTATCCGCCCAGATGATTTCACCGTCTATTCTGGCAAAATACCTGATTTTCCCGGACCTCTCCTTAATGGCGTAACCATCCGGTCCAATCCACCACGATATGAAGTCTGCAACCCAGCTGTCGGCATCCGGATTGCAAGTTGCCCGAATGTACGGCCGCACCCCGCAGGTGGACCGGTTACGGGACAGCATATAGAAAAACTGGTGCTCCGTGAAGTGCGTCAGCTCATCGTAGCATATCAGGCAGATCTGCGAGCCCTGCCAGGCATGAACTTCTTTATCGGATCCGAGATGCCGGAAGGACACCTTCGCACCGGAAGGGAAAATCGCCGTAGGCTGCGGAGTCTGCTTTATGGTGGCTCCGATCGGCGTATACATTTCTACGGCATTATCGAAAAGTCCGCCTTCCGCCATGATCTGCGTAGCCTGCCGGCGGAATATGACAGCCCCGAAGCCCTGATTGTCTATATGACGCAGGGGCTCAAGAAGAAGGGCATATGTCTTACCTCCACCTGCTGCCCCGCCATAGATCGTTATATCGGCCGATGAAGAAAGAAACTGTTCCTGCGGCCCAGGCTGCGGCTTCAACACTATCATCGACCATTCTCCGGAAGATAAATCTGCACAGATGGGGCGGCGGACAGCGGTGCACCGTTTTTCCCGGTCACTTCGAGCTTATCCGCATCCAGCTCACCCAGGGCTTTCAGAAGAAGCAGCGCCATCTGGCTGTTTCCTTTGAATGCGCCATTGATAATTGACAGCGCCACAAGAACACCATAGGTCATTTCAGTCTCCGGAACGCCTTGCCCCCTGAGAAATTCCTTCTGATCTGAGTCATTCACCGCAGTATCTCGGAGAGCCAAAAGCGTGTCGCGGATTGTTTTTTTCTTTCTTCTTGCCTTTCCGCTTGCAATACCGCCGGCACGACCTCGTTTTCTTGCTTCTTCCTTGGTTCGAACCGGTTTCAGGTTCTTTGCTTCTCCCGCTTTCATAGCTCCCCTCCTCTCCTGCACAACACAAAAGATTGTTAGATTTTTTCCGACCCAAAACAAAAACCCGCATTTCTGCGGGCTCTTATCTTTCTTGGAAGAATACTCATCTCGTTACTTACTACGATACAGTATATCACAGAAAAAGCTGTATTTTACTTTATTCCTTTTGCCCATCAGATATTGGTTCCATTCCAAAACTTTTAGCGATTCACGATGCATCCGGGATACATTATCCTTCACATAATGCATTGACGATGTAAGAAACCATAAGACTTCCCGACCTACTTCTCCATAACAAAAGCCGCCCACTACGGGCGGCCTTCTAGACTTTATATCTCCAACATTACTCTTACGATCCCGAGCATATCTATTAAAAAAAGAACGGGATTATAAGATAAACTCCATAAGAAAATATAATTCCAATCCCCATTGAAAAGGTAAATTGTTTCCACCATTTCTCATAAATTTTTTCCTCTATTCCGCTGATTTTTGCGATGAAGCATGCCATAAAAAATATTAAATTCCCTATAATGGCGGAAACAATAGATGCAGCCAAAATCAGTTTTCCGGAACTTTCGATGCTTACTTTTACAATATTATTAAACAAGGAACTACTTTGAACAAAAACTCCGCCTGTTGCTATCAATATAGCAATGAATAGCCCCAAGACTGTTACATAATTCTGCTGAGCCTTTTCTACTTTTTTTTCATAATTTGCATTTGTTTCAGCTAATTTTTCCTTAAAATCATCAAATTCCTTTGTCAAATTTTTATTCTGTTTATTTACAAACATCGCTTGTTCCTTAGCTATATTTGCTATAACAGATGTCTGTATATCAGCTAAATGAATATGATCATACACTCGAAGTACAATATCTACAACCTGCTGATTGGATTTCCTGTTCTCATTCCTTAACGAAAAATTAACTAACCTATCAATATTTGTCAATATTAATCCTACTTCATTCGTATTACATTGAAAAATATTTTGGCTTATTTCTGAATATAAAATGCGGCTGAGATGATCACCTTTATTTACATAATTATCTATGATGCAAAACGAGTTCTCTGGATTATATTGATTAGTTGGAACTGCAAATGAATTGCACAGCTCAATTACAAAATCTTTGCTTGCTTTTATCAGCTCGCTGTCAGTTTCTTTATTTTGCTGATCATTGAAAAATTTAAAAGGCTTTTTTGGTTTCATATCAATCTCTATTATTAATTTTATTGAAGTACTCGCGAATAGACTCTTTAGAAATTTTTATATGCGGAGAGTAGGGTTTATAAACTTCTTTCCAGGGATCTTGTGCGTGTGTAACAGCAACTAATGTTGTGGCTGAATATTGAGCCATTTCATCCAAAACATAATTAATCAATTGCTTATCGTCTTCAGTAATTACATCTTTTTTGTTTTCAAATGGGTTATAAAAAACATAAGGAATAGAATTTGCTCCATATTTTTTATACTCATAATAAGCCTCAGGAACAACTGGACCAAAATCCCAGGCTTCAATATCTTCACGAAAACAAGGATGATTACAAGAAGTTAAAAAGTAAGCTTGAATAAAATATAATAATTTCTGCAATTTCAGATTTGAAAGGAGATATCTTTTTCTATTGCAATAGCTAATAACATATCTGCATACATCTAAGACACTATACATGTTCTTCCCTCCTTCCCCAAAGACTAATCAACGTTCATCTTAATATTTAACAATATCGGTATTTAATAATACCTCTTTGTTTCATTATAAGTAGCCAAAAACTAGAGCGCAACTAACTGTTACCATTTATTTTCATCATTTAAAAATGCTTTGATTTTTTCCGACAAAAACTAAAGGCCCGCATTTCTGCGGGCTTTTAATTTGGAAAGGCACATATCTCGTTATTTACTACGATGCAGTATAGCATAGAAAAGACTATTATTTACTGTCCTGTCTATTCTCTGCAAGAAATTGATCCAGCAAGCCAAGGGATTCACGATGCATCCGGAATACATTATCTTTCCCATAATGTATTGCTGATGAAATTTCTGTCCAACTCTGACAAAGAAAATACCTCCGTAGAAGGACAGCTCTCCTCGTCCTGTCCGGATCCGCTTTAATCAGTAATTCTGCATCTAATTTCATCCGAATCAGCCGGTCAACCTCGTCCTGCACTTTTCCTGCATACTCCTCAATCCTTTCCACAGTCTCTGAAAGATCCGCCTGGTGATTGTTCTGTACAGCATCGCCGATACTCGGACTTTTCAGCTGCATTGCTTCCAACCGCAGCTGCTTCAATTCCTCTTCCAAGGTATGCACATATGATATCTGCCTCTTCACTTCTATCAATAACGCTTTGGCTTCTCCCATATATCTCCCTCCTTTCTCCGAGAGGTTACATTTTTACGACTTCTTTATTGTCATCATAAACAGATAACTGCGGTGAATCATCCGGATCATCAACATTTGAAACGGCATTTTTTAACTTTTTGACAGCTTTCTGCATCTCGTTCAAGGTTGCCTGAATGCAGTCAGCAAGAACCTCCATATTTTTGCACCATTCCTCATCATATTCAGAAGCATTCATAGTATGCAGCCGGCTGACCATCCTGTTCTGTATCTCGTTCGCATTCCGAATCCGGGAAATACCGATGTATGCTTTTTTCTGCCATTTGTATTCCATATCAATCATTCCTCTTTATTCCATTTATTGACTGCATCATCTTTACCATTCCCCATAGGTCCTACATATCTGCATTTTTCACACATAACACTTACATTCCCTCCCCCAAAATGAAGGAATCCGAGATTTCCAGATCCGCAAATGGGGCACGGCTTTTCTTTCTTCTTTAAATGTCGGCTGATATAAGTCTCTCCGGTCCGAATATTCTGAATTTTTAAATCCCCAACGATCCGATATCCCGCAATCTTGATAATCTTCACAACAGTAGCAATCACCCGGAAAGGTTTCATTGCTTCATCCTTTTTCCTTGCTTCTCTTGCTTCTCGATTGAATCGTCCTAATACTGCTGCATATGTCGGATCCGCACTGAAAAACGCTCTGCGTTTCATACCGTCTTTTGCCATTCTTTTACTCCTTTTCCTCATAAACCGTCACCATGATCTTCGGAGAAAATCCATAATGCTTCGAAATGCTGCACCTTACAACCTGCTTGTCGTCCTCATAGGCCGTTCCGTTCAAACCGTCCAGGACACACTTCAGTACATTATCTATGTCGGGCTTCTTAACCGGTCGGAGGATTCCTGTATTCATTTCCTCCTTTTTCTTTCCGGAGGCGCTCTTCGGAATTTTGTAATAACAAATTACCTCCACCCCGATATAGCATTCATCGGGAAATTTCTTTCCGCCTTCCTCCCGAAAGCTCTCCCGGATTTTTTCTTCATACATTCTTGTTTTCACCGGAGTATACATATGCCCCCGAAACCACCTCGGACGGGCTTTTCCGATCGGGTCTCCGTATACTGTAAAAACTGTTTTCTCCATTTCCTTTTCTCCCTGTAAATCGGATCATCGGATTTTTCTCTTTATATGTCCTTCTGTTATCAGGCTTGGCAGGTCAGGTAGAAAAGGGTGTGTTCTTTGAACACCCTTTTTTACCCTGTTAAGCCCTTACGGATTTAAAAGGAAATCTATATATATAACACGGATTTCCTGATAAATTTCCGTTTATTTTACTTGATAGATAACTGGATTCTTTCTGGATTTGATAGCATAAATCTGACCGTCTTTATTAATCTCTTCCAACGCTGTCCTCACCGTCCGAGTAGTAACTCCAAACATATTCGCAATCTGCGTTGTCGTGATTTCTTCCCCTCGCTCCAGCGCTCCGTCTATGGCGTCCCGGATATCCCGCTGCCGGGCTTCCTTCCGTGCCGTCTGCATGACCCGGCCTTTCGTCTGCAGGTCTTCCATACTGCCTTCCATGGCCGCCAGATTCAGCACACCCATTGTGTCTACCTGATGAATCGGCCACTTGAACCACACTCCGAAGGATTTTATGGGAGGAAATTCCCGCAGAATGCCGGACACACGGAACCCTGTATAGTCATTTCCCTCTTCTCCCCGTGTTGCCAGCGGAGTGATATCAATCAGCGCATCCGGATCCCGTGCAAATACCCCGGAACCGGACGCACGATCCATGGCCCGCTTATTCCCCTGCGCTCCTTTGGAGTGATGATGGCAGTATATGCAGGAAACGCCCAACGCCTTACAGATCCGGTCGAATTCGTTGCAAAACTTCGCCATATCTCCTGCTGCATTCTCATCTCCGGTAATGACTTTATAGATCGGATCCACGATGACCGCCTTAAAATCATGCTTCTGACACCTCCGGATGATTACCGGAGCAAGCTGCTGCATCGGGATAGCGTCCCCTCGAAGATTCCATACCATCAGCTTGTGCGCATGCCCCGGCGTAATTCCCAGTGCCTCATACACATCATGGATTCTCCGCAGACAGGATGCCCGATCGATTTCCAGATTGATGTACAGCACATTTCCTGCATGACATTGAAAACCGAACCATTTCTTTCCTTCCGTGATTGCAATCGCCAGCTCGATCAGGGCAAAAGACTTTCCTGCCTTTGACGGACCGGATATCAGCATTTTATGTCCCTGCCGAAGGATGCCCTCGATCAGCTCCGGAGCCAGAGGGGGAAGATTCTTCTCGAAATCCGCATAATCATCAAAGTCCGGCAGATTGTCCGTCTGTTCTTCCATCCATTGGACCCACTCCGTGTATCCAGGCTGCCCAAGATTCGTACCGATGAGGAATTGCTTATGTTCTCCCCGTATGACTCCGGGAAGCCGGGACAAGCGGGAAGGATTCTTGTTCTGGATATCTACCTCCAACCCGTTCTGCCGGCACAATTTGTACATCCGGTCCACCCGTTCCCGATATTCAGACGCTGTGTCTGCATCGATGTGAACAATGGCATGGACTGATTTTCCGCCGGAATACACCAGAGCCGCTGCAGGAAGCTGCAGCTCCTTGATGAGAGCCAGCTGCTTTCCGATCGGCAGGCTGTCTGACTCTACCAGGGCATATCGGTAGTCCGTAACATTTGCATTCTTCCCTCCGGTTCCGTCCATGGGATTAATCCGGACCCATGCTCCGGCTGCCCGATCGGAAGAACCGATAACCATATCCAGGCGTCCCGTCTTTTTCAGCTGCGCAATAACTTCGCGGCATGTCTTGGAACACCCGGAGGATCCCGGCTTGAATTTCCCATCCTCATCACGAAAAGACCTGGTAACAAAGGAGACATACTCATCCGGATGAAAAAGTGCTTTCAGATAATCAATGGTATCCGCTGCGGGATTCCACTTTTCCAAAGCCGGCTCCCGGAAATCCTCCGCATCGATGTATGCCGGGTCCACCACGATAAGATCCGCATCTGTCAGTCTGGCATTGAATGCTACATTTTCCGCAGATTCTTTTTTCCAGCCCCGATCTTTGGCAAGCTGCGTAATTGTCGCTCCTGTGACAGGGATATTGTCCGAATTACCGAAGGAATTCCATTTTGCCAGGCATTCTCCGTCATGGTATTTTGCCCCCTGCCTTGACCATTCTTCCCATATGGAAAGGGGATATCCCTCATATTTGAGAGACATCCCGACCTGGATCCATGTTTCATATGATTCGTCCGGGTTGATGTAGCAAAGAAGCGGCCTTACATCAACCCCGTTCATTTTACAGCCGGGGCGGACGGAACGATGTAACGTACGATTTCATTGCGCTCTTTCCCGTCATACATACGATGCCCCAGGAGAATACGGCCTTCCTTGTCAATGGTTTTATCCCAGTCCATGCCGTGCTCCTTGCAATACTCAAACATTCCGATGGATGCGAAGAACTGCGCCACCTTCCACATGGTCGTTGTAGTCAGCAGGATGAAATCCGTCACCCATACCTCGCTTTCTCCTTCCGGCTGTACTGCAATGGTTGCTTTGATCATGTTCTTCCCACTCTTCGACTGCTCGTAATTGATCTCCTCTACACGGAAAGGATATTCCCCTTTCGGGAGCAGGCGGTACCGTCCTGCACTCTCTTCTCCCGCAAGCAATGTTCTGCTCGATGTACATCTTGAACTGCTCCCACTGATCCACCAGGGACTGCAGGTATTCTGCATCGTAGGAAGCAACCGGCGTGCTTTCCGGATAATCCCCCATCATGCCAACGGCCTTCCGGATATCATCAGCAGAAATATCTCTTTCCGCAGCCATTCCGATCAGCCTGGCTGCCAGTGTTTCTGATTTCGTTTTTCCGGCAGCCTTTCCGGATGCTTTGGCGGCTTTCCGATCCGCCGCAGCCTTTTTCTGCGCTTCCGCAAAGGCAGAGGGAGAAACCGTCTTTTCAGCCTGGATACGCTCTGCGGGGATAATTCCGGAGATCTGCTCATAATCGAAGGGAAGCGAGTCATCCAATCCGAAACGATTCTTTGCATCAGCAAACGGCGTATGGGCAGTATACATGATTCGTTCCCCGCCTCTGGCTTTCTTCTTTTCTCCGTCACCTACAAGCCTGGTCTTATAGTCCGCAAAGAGCAGAAGGTCTGCCCATTCCTTTATGAGCGGGCTCAGCTGGTTCGAACTGTTCCCCGGAAGCTTTAATTCCCAGTGATCGTAGACACCCATGTCATCCGGCTTCGTGATTGTTCTCAGCCTGGCATGGGCAATCATTACCACATTAAATCCGGCATCGATGACCGCTTCCAGCCAGATCATCAGATTGGAGAACTGTTCCGCCAGCATTTTATAGCCTTTGCCGTACGGAATTTCCTCTATACTTTTCTTCTTTGCCGACTGTGTCGAGACCACATACCGCTCACACAGAGACGCCGCAGCATCTGCTGTATCAATGACCAATGTCCGATACGGATTATTCTCCATCTCAATGAATCCCTTGATTGTCCGGATCAGCACATCCCATTTCGTGATTCCTGTGATTCTTGCTACATCCATATGAGCAGAGCCCCTGTCGAGGTCCAGGAAAAGCGGTTTCGGAAAACGGCTGGCAAATGTTGTCTTGCCGATTCCTTCGACTCCATAAATCACCGCTTTGACAGGTCTCTTTTTAACTCCGGACGTAATTAAACTGCTTAAATCCATATTCCTTCTCCTTTCTGCAGTCATCCGATCTGGATATTCTGCCGCTCTTCCAGGGAGGCTCCGTCAACGATGCTACCGTTTTTGAGCGCTCTCCGGATCTCTGCTTTATCTATGCTTTCCGTGACCTTCCGGATTCTGAACTCTTCCGGAATCCTGGATTCATCCGTAACTACCACAGCCACTGATTTTCTCCACCGGATGGAAGCCCGCTTTGTCTCTATCGTCTCCCCGGGGATCCATGCAGTCAGATAATCCGAAAGGCTTTTGATTTTCTTCTCTGCTCTCTGCCTTCGTTCTTTAAAAGCATTCTCCTGGGCTTTGCATGCTTCCGCCTCAGCCTGGAGATCTTTAATCCAGCAGGCAATGTTGTCTGCCTTTTTGGATTTCTCCATCTTCAGCTGATCCAGATACGCTGCATCGAAGACCTCTCCAGTTTCCCCATCAACTGCTGTATTTTCGTCAATCCGAAAGCACCGCTTTAAAATCGATGCAATCTGATATAAAGGTTTCATTGTTATCTCTCCTTTGTGATAAAATAAGATGAAGGATTTCTTTGGGATTTCCTTATCCGATACCGCTGATCTCGTACATCAGCGGTATTTTTCTTTTATGAAAATCAATGAGCATCTTTTTTCCCTTTCTCATCGGATATAGCGTTAAGCCTGCGAACACTGGTCAGTATTCTTCTGGCGATTTCCTCTCTTTTTTCGGGTGAGGAATATAATGTAAAAATTCCTTCAACCATCAAAACCGGAAGATCTTCATTCTTCCCGATTCCTACGCAAAAAACGCTTTCTCCATCGGTCGCTATAGTTATGTACGACTGTATATTTCCCAGGAGCTGCGCCTTTACCAGTTTTGCTCCTATGCTGATGTCTTCAATGTGTTTCATTGCTTTCTCCTTTTCGAATACTTCCAAAGCAAATGCTTTACCGGCGGTTCCGGAAATGCCACGGCTTTGGGAAGCCCGCAGTCACGATGACACGGCTGCAGCTCTCCTGATACTTTTATCCACATCTCAAGCCCTGGAATAATTGACCGTCCGCACAGACAGCATCTCCGTCGCTCCACATTCACGGGATCACCGCTTGAACCGGATGAATCCCCATGAGCCAAAGCGCCGTACTGATGCATGCAGTGCCGATGAGTAAACCGAAAGAGAAACACAATGCCATTTTTGTGATTTCTTCATCCCGCAGATCCTGTGTTTCCTTTGCTTTAATAGCTTCCATCCGCTTCTCTTCTGAGATTCTGACTTTCCGGGCTTCTTCAGCTTTGCGATTGATTATTTCCATCATTTCGGCTGTAGCTCGCTGTCTCTGCGTTTTAGTTGCCATGATCTTCCCCTTCTTTCTTTTTCTTTTTGGCCAGCCATTCATGGAAGGCTCTGATATTTTCTGGATTTTGATAGAACTTCACACATTCCCATGCAACCTGTGATATGTACGGTCCATCCAAATATTTTCTATCCATCTTGTTCACCTTCTTTTATGTCATGGTCACATCACGAATTGTCTTTTTAAGACAATTCTGGGCTAAAAAAAATTGAGTTGATCTCAGAAGCCGTTAAAGCATACCTATCTTTAATGAATAAAATCTCATTCTGTCTGAAATCTGCAATTCCGTTGATTTTAGCCGTCAAGCGTGATCTGCTGATCCCTAAGGCGGCCGCTAGTACAACTTGTGTGTCACCAAATTCTTTCATTTTAGCTTTTAAAAGATTTGCATTCATAGCGTTTCCCTCCTTTCCTATTTTTAAGTTTTGTCTTTTTAAGACATTCACATTATAATTCTACCCTTCGTATCTTGTCAAGACAATTTGATTTGTTTATAAGACAAACTGTGCTATAATTAAGACAAATAGACCATGTAAAGGAGACTAATATGGAATTCAAAGATAAGATTCGAATGCTTCGAGAGCAAAACGGAATGACACAGGGAGAAGTCGCTAAAGCTGTTGGATTAAAAACACCGGCGATTTACAAATACGAAAAAGGGCTTATTGTCAATCCCAAAAGATCCTTGATAGAAAAATTGGCAAAACTTTTCAGCGTGTCTCCTGCATATTTACTGGGGGTAGAGACAGAAAGTGAACTTCCTTCATTTTCCTATATTCATATTCCTGTAGGCATTTCCGCCGGAAAATTGGAAGATTGCGAAGGGCTGAGTATCCTTCCCCGTATGACTGTTCCGGATGCAATGATGGGGAAATATGCCAGAGATCCCCACGTTGTTATCATGCACGTCAATGGTGAATCCATGAATCGGATCATAGAAAATGGAGCGATGATTGCCGTCCTCACAGACATTCAGAAAAGTCAGCTTCGAAACGGAGATATTGTTATTGCCTGCACTGGACCCAGTTACACTGTAAAACGATTCTACAATGATACGGAAAACAGAATCGTTGTTCTTTCTCCAGACAGCACGGATCCGGAATTTGGACCAATTACTATTCCATATGACTCCCCCGAGGAATTAAAAATCTTCGGAAAAGTGGTTATGTACAGTGTAATTTTATGATTGGAAAGGTTTAAAAGGAGTGAGTATTATGCCATCTGTAGTTTCTGCCAATTTTGGAAAAGGGAGCGTCCCGGTGCATATCATCGGTAATGACTTTGAATTCACCTATACAGAAAAAACATTTTCTTTTCATTTGAAGAAGCTCCATCTGTCGGATCTGACCAGGTGGGAAAAAATAGATGAGCAAAAAAAGAGAAAGCTATCCAGCACACTAGGATGGGGATTCGCCATAGGTGCACTCACCGGAGGACTCGGACTTGTTCTTGGGGGATGGCTCGGGGGGAAAAATAAAAAGAAAGAATATCTTATCGCCTGCGAATTCGGATCTGAAAAGAAACTGATAATGAAACTCAGTGAAAAGGATATGCAAAAATTTATCACTTACTGTCCGATTCCGGAAGCTCAGGATATTCCACAGGAAGAAGATAATGTTTCCTCTATTTCAGATGCGCTTCTTAAATTAAAGCAGTTAAAAGATTCTGGAATAATTACTGAAGCGGAGTACGAAGAAAAACGTAAAGCTCTTGTGGAGAAATTGTGATCCAGATGGAATATTTTTATACTCCATCCCTGCTTTCAAAAGATTATTAAGGAGGCCATATAATGGGACTTATTTCATGGCTTTTCGGAAAATCAAAAGGGGAAAATACATCCGATCATAGAATTGGCCCAAACAATACTACCGCAAAAGGTTCAAAAAAATCTTCCCGCAAAGAGTTCTCCGTATCTTATAAGCGGAAATCGATTGACTACAATGAAATAAAAACATCAATCCTCATTGATTATATAAATATGCAGAAAACCGATTTACGCCTTCCTCAGTATCTGACCTATCTTTGCGAAGGAATGGAAAAGAAATTATTAAATAAAGCCCTAAAAGATGGATATATTCGACTTGCTTCCCCGCAAGAAGCTCTAAAAAGGCTTCTTGTACCTGATTTGAAAACGATCCTCAGGGAAAATGATCTTCCTGTTTCGGGGAAAAAATCTGTTCTTATTTCTAGAATTTTAGAATCTCTTCCGGAGGAAAAATATCGGGACATTGTTCCAAGCATCTATGTTTTAACAGAAGCAGGTAAAACTCTTATTTCAAAGAATTATATTTTTATTCAATATAGATACGGAATCGATCCTCAATTTTGCCAAAGGGTTTTTGAAATAACAGACAGACTTGGATGCGGAACAACAAAAGATGATTATATAAAGGTATTCAGTGAAATGTATAAAGCTGATATACGAAAAGCAAAGAAATCCAAAAATTGGGGAGATTTAAGCACGGCATATAATTATTTTTCTCTACTTCTCGGAGATGTTAATTGTCCCGGATTTGATTTAAAAAGGAGTCTACAATATTGTCTTTACTCTATTTGTATTGATTTGTCAGGAATGACAAATCAGAATTTGGTGCAGAAAAATAATATTATAATGATATCCCCTGCAATGATAAACCAAGTCAATGATCTGGGGATGAACATTCCTGAGAAAACCATACGTACAGAAATTGATTCAGCTATTTCTAAAATGCTGGATATTCTTCCATTCTCTTATTTTTCAAAAAACAGCATGCACATTATTTTAGATGATCTTTTGAACGGAGAGTTGGAAAGTACAGATATTTATAAGATTGAAAAGTACAAAAATTTATGGGAAACTCCGGATCCTAATTCTTCGAAGTATGAATATGTAAATTGGGATGACCTCTCTTAAAGAAAGACAAGAGTTACAAATACTGCCTTTTAGCAAAAGACCAGATACGTTATCCTTTTATTTTTCCTATATTTCTGAAATTAAAAGGCCCGCCGCACTTCTATTCGAATGCAGAAATCGAATCTTTACCCGTAGTAGTTTTAGGTAAGGTCGTAGAGCTCAGACGACCACTATAAAATAAGTACCAGGAGATCAAAATGAAGAAAATTATTTTGTCATTCATAATGACTTTCGCATTCCTCTTTCCCATATCATCTTATGCAATGACTTCAAGAGTAATAGCCGTATAAATTTTTGACAATGTATTTGGGTGTTATTTATAGAGCGGTCATCGCCAAAGTGAAGAACAGCACAAAATATCCTAATTATAGGATTTCCTCTCCGAGCATAAATATCCTGCATGCCTTACAAACAAACTGTGAACCGACAGCAGATATGAATAATATGAGCTTTCTTTACATTGTTCAAATAGTTTTTTCCTTTCTTGTTGCAATTTTTCTGTTTTTTGATTATAATGACTGCTAGATGAACTGGCCGAAACATTCGTGTTAGGTCACAAGTCCCGCAATCATTATGATGGCGGGACTTTTTTTGTGAGGTTTTTATGGAATATGATAAACCCTTTAAGACGTTTAATGAGCTTGTACACTATTTGGAAACGGAGCATGGGCTGAAGATTATAAACGGAGATGCAGAGAGGAAATATATTTCCTCAATTCTTCATATGATTCCCTATTATGATCTAGTCAATGGATATAAAGGATGTTTCATGGAAAACGATCAGTTCTGTTCCGATGTTGTGTTTCCAGATCTTCTTCTTTTTTATTCTTTTGACCGTGGGTTTCAGAATGCAATTTTTCCGTTCAGTATCATGGTAGAGGATTATTTCAAAAATATTCTTGCTTATGTTATAGCTCGAGATTTTGGGGTTCATCAGAATACGTATTTAGATGAGCGGCATTATGTGACTTCCTCAGGGACACTCATCTATAAAAAACTACATCAGCGTATCCGCTCCATTTATGAATCCAGGAAATGTGACGAGAATGGTCAATTTCTCATTCCTGCAGAGTATCAGTTCAAGGATCTGAAATACATTGATGAACCCACCCGTCATTATGTGGACCATCATGATCACATACCACCGTGGATTCTTTTGAAAAATGTCACATTCAGTAGTGCTACCAATCTTTTCCGTCTGATGAAAAAGAAGCAAAAAAGCGAAATCGCCCAATTGATGATCCATGCGGATATTCCCGTGGATCAGAAAATACAAATCCTTATCTATGCACTGACTCTCATCCGCACATGCAGGAATTACATTGCTCATAATTTAAAATTTATTTCTTTTTCTGCGAAAAAGTATTCCGGCGGAATCAGTCGCAAAGCTCTATCAGAATGGATTCCCAGAGAACTTGTTTCCAGTAAAGAGCTGAAGCATGGCCGTAATATTTCTGATATATACGCCTATATTTTCTTTTCTCTGGCACTGATTCCAGACAGTTTCCACAAATTTCTTCTTCTCTCCCGCTTGTCAGATTACCTGCAATTCATGTTGGATACGAATTCTCGTCTCCCCTTGTGGCAAAAAACTTATATCAAATATATCGAGGCAACGAATTTACCCCTTGATTTGCATAACCGACTGATTACTTATCGGAAAGTGCTCCTCTCCCGCGTAATTTCGCAATTTCCAATTAGTTCTTCATAAAACTCCTCCTAATTAGCACCAAATAAAAGGGCTAATGCACAATTGCCGTGCACGTGAGCCAAGCCCAGATCCAAACACAACACATATTTTATGCCTTTTAATAAATACAAAGTATATTGATTTGGAGAAGATTCTTATTAAGAAGGTGTTCTATGTCTGTATCCCCAAAGTTTAAATTATCTTACGAACAACAAATTGAGCATTTAAAGAAAAAAGGTATCCAGTTCAATAAGATGTCCGAAGCGGAGGCGCTCTGCTATCTTCAACAAAATAATTATCTTTTTAAATTAATCTCATATCGAAAAAATTATCAAAAGGACATTAGTAAAAGTAGATATCTTCATCTCGACTTCTCCACACTAGTGGATTTAGCCGTGATAGATATGTACCTAAGATCCCTTGTATTAAAGATGTCCCTTAACATTGAGCATTTCGCTAAGGTCAAATTGCTCGAACGCATCACAAATGATTCTTCGGAAGACGGATACTCTATAGTAGAAAACTATCTCAATACGCTTACGCCTCCTCACTTCAACCATATTACCCAAGAACTATCCAGAAACGCCAAAAGCCCATATTGCCAACAAGCCTATTTAAAATATAAAAATCATTTTCCTATATGGGTCTTTATAGAAATCATTTCTTTCGGAAATTTTATTTCCTTTTACAAATATTGCATTGAGCACTTAACAGAAAAAGATAATGCCAAATTTGAAAATGTCAAAACTCTGTGCCGAGAGAAAAAAGATTTCCTCTCAAAAAATAAGGATGCTGAAATATGCAGGCAACTTTTAAAAGAAGACAGTTTTTTAGACAAAAACTTCTATTTGTTTTTATCTATCAAGCGATTACGCAATGCAGCCGCTCATAATAATTGCATTATCAATGATTTGAATAACAAGTCAAAACTCATTTATAAAAATGTAGATGACCGAATTATAAAGGATCTTCATAGTCTTGACTTCAAGAAAAATACAATCAGGAATAAACTGTCAAATGAACGTGTAGCGGAAATTGTTTCTTGTCTTTATGCACACAAAGATGTAGTAACCAGTTCTGGAATAAATAGACATCTTGCGATAGAACTGCATGAGTTTACAAACAGACTATTTCAGCACCATGATTATCAGGAAAATGAATTAATCAGATCTACATTTGAATTTCTCACAAAAATCATTGACAAATGGTTTCCAGTTGTGTAGGATGATGGTACAAGAAAAAACGGTTCACCGTTTTAGGGGGATGCTATCATCAGATGGCGTCCCCTATTTTAATGCCAAAATTAAACATTCATGTGTTATGTTCCACTGTAAATATTCATAATTAAAACCAAATAAAGAGGCTCACCGCATATTACCGTATGCCGTGAGCCAAGCAGTGAGTGTTACCAGCACCCGCTGCCAATGTAATTTCCCTCGCAGGGGCTGATTACTCTATTATTTTACCATAGACAGCCCCTTTTTTACCAAAGGAGCTGATTTTTTATGCCTAAAAGTGCTGTTATTTATGCTCGCTACTCTTCTGATCGGCAGCGGGAAGAATCGATTGAAGGACAGATTCGTGAGTGCAAAGCCTTCGCTGCCGCAAACGATTATGAGATTGTCGGGACTTACACGGATCGTGCCTTGTCTGCCCGTACAGACCAGCGTCCCGGCTTTCAAAAAATGATAGCGGACTCAGACCAGCACCTGTTCCAGTTTGTCATAGTGTATGCACTGGATCATTTTTCCCGTTCTCGCTACGATTCAGCAATTTACAAGAATCGTTTGAAGAAAAACGGAGTACGTGTTCTGTCCGCCAAAGAAAACATCCGTGACGATCCTACAGGGGTTATCCTGGAATCTCTCCTGGAGGGATACGCGGAATACTACTCCCTTGAACTTGCTCAGAAGGTTAAGAGAGGCATGACTGATAACCTTTTGGAAGGAAAGTGGGTCGGGACTGTCATTCCGTTCGGATATTATAAAGGCTCCGATTCCCATTTATATGTTGATGAATCCAAACGAAATGCCGTCCTTGATATTTTCAAAATGTATGCAGCGCATGTTCGGATCATTGATATTATTCGCCATCTTAACGACCTGCAATTTACAACCGCACAGGGCAAACCGTTCAGCCGGAACAGCTTGCGCAGCCTTCTTGTGAATCCTATCTATACCGGAACTTTCAAGTGGGGCGGAGAATTGTACAAGGGATATGCCCCTCGGATCATCTCTGACGAGCTCTTCGAAAGAGTCCAGAAAATTCATGAGCAAAAGAAAAGAACGGGATTAAAAGGCATATCCCCGGACTATTCACTTACAGGTAAAATTTTCTGCGGTCACTGCGGCCGTCCGATGGTCGGTATATCCGGAACAAGCAAGAGCGGCTCAACATATTATTACTACAAATGTTCCGGAAAAACACATGGAAAAAAAGATTGTGATTCCAAAGCCGTGCGGCGGGATATCATAGAGCCGGCGGTTTATAACGCTACAGTCAACATGCTTCGCCTCCCCCAGGCCATTAAAATAATCACAGATCAGGCTATTCTTGCTCAGGAGCGCTGCCGTGACGACTCTGAGGTATTGAGACTCAAAAAAGAAAAAGACGCTCTGGATGCGAAAATACGCAATATTTCAAAGGCTGTGGCATCCGGACTTACCGCTGATGAAATCATAAGCCAGGCTAATGAATATTCTAAAAGGAGTAAAGATCTGGAAACGCTGATCAGGCTTGAAGAGCTAAAAGAAAAAGCATTCACTCTCACCCCGGAGGCCGTGACATTCTTCCTCGAAAAATTGCTTGAGAAAGCAGAAACCGGCCAGGCTACACTGTCTACATTTTGGGATTTTATTCGCTGCATAAAAATAAACGGCAGCATAGCTGAAATTCAATTCAACTACACTGCCGTTTCTGCTACGCTCGACAATCCCATTAGAATCAGACTTGATTTCGATGAAGAGTGTTCGAACGATTTTACTTTGGTGGATCATCAGGGGTTCGAACCCCGGACACCCTGATTAAGAGTCAGGTGCTCTGCCAGCTGAGCTAATGATCCATGTCTGTCTGACGAGAAATATTATATCATCCGATCATGAATCTGTCAAATTTTTATTTTGTCTTTTTTGAAATTTTTTAATAATGAATTCCGTATCTTCTCTTCAAAGCATCTATATCTTCCCGCAGTTCCCGGTCGCACTGTTCCAGAAGCTGAGCCGAAGAACCTGATGCAGTCTTTCGGGCAATGTACTGTTTCTTGGCTCTGTTCATTTTATACAGGCGGGACAGTTCTTCTTTATAGGATGCCAGGAATTCCTGCAGTTCTTCCTCGGTCAGTTCTTCTTTCTCTTCGCGTTTGCTCTTTTCTTCTTCCATAATTCTCGCCCTCCCGATGCAGTTTATTATATCATAAAAAGATTTTTGCAAAAATAAAGCATCGGGATTTTCCCGATGCTTATCCATCACATGGAGCGCCTAGAGGGATTCGAACCCTCGCACCTGGTTCCGGAGACCAGTGCTCTATCCCCTGAGCTATAGGCGCTTACGAGGACTATTATAACACATTATCTTCTGTCTTAAAAGATAAAATTTTATTTTTCATCTACATAGATACGGGGAATCCGTTTCAGATCACACATGATTTCATGAGGAATCGTGTTGATCTGCCGTGCTACTTCATCCACGGAAATCATTTCATCCTTCTGCTTCCCTATCAGTACAACCTCATCTCCCGGCTGTACGGTATCATCTACGGCACACATCAGCTGATCCATGCAAATGCGTCCGATAATGGGCCGCCTTTTCCCGCCTATGAGAACAAAACCCTTATTGGAAAGGTCCCGGGAATAACCGTCTGCATAGCCAATCGGAACCGTCGCGGTTCTGATTTCCCGATCCGCGGTATAGGTTCCGCCGTAGCCGATAGCTTCTCCCGTATGAAGAGTCTGTACATGCGTGACATGACTGACCAGACGAAGAGCATAACGAAGATCCAGATGATTCGTCATCACATCAGACGGCTGCGGCCCGTACAGAATGATCCCCGGTCTTGCCAGATTGTACCAGCTTTGAGGGATATCGATAATGCCTGCGCTGTTTGCAGCAGAAATTACAAAATCACCATTCACGGGCATATCCTGAAGCGCCTTTCTGAATCGTTCCAGCTGCCGCATGGCCAGACCCTTCCCCAGAAAATCTGCCGTAGCCATATGCGTAAAAGTACCGTGAAGATGAAGATGGGGATATGTCTGTACCTTTTCTACAAACCCCTTTACATCTTCCGGATGAATGCCGATGCGGTTCATCCCCGTGTCTACCGCAAGCATGACCTCAATTTTTTTCTCCTGATCTGCAGCTGCCTTTTCCAGTGCATCCAGATCCACCGTATCATCTACAGGCATGATCAGATTATTTTGAATGCCTTTCGGCATATCTGCAGGAAGAGGAAGTCCCAGCGTATAAATCGGACAGGTAAACCCTGCCTTACGAAGTTCCTCGCCTTCTTCCACACGGGCTACGGCGGCCGAAGTATAGCCTTCCTCCAGAGCCAGCCGCAAAGTCTGCACTGCACCGTGTCCGTATGCATCTGCTTTGACTACCGCCAGACACTTTACAGAGGAAGGAAGATAATTCCTGATAACCCTCAGGTTGTTTCGTAAAGCAGCCAGATTAATTTCTATATAGGAAACCAGCGTACTTCCTTTTTTATCCAATCGAACCACTCCTTACTTTAACAAAAAATGCCGCAGCCATGTACGGGATATATCCTGCACGGAAGCTGCGACACTTCATGAATTTCATTTTATTTGTTCTTTATTATAGCCTATTTCTCCAAAAAAGAAAGATCTAATTGAGAAAATTCCTGTTTTTTTCAAAAACAGCGGGTAAATTCGATTATATTTTTTATACAAAAATTACTTCAGTCCGAGAAAATCATAGCCCATATCTTCAATGGCGTCGATGAATTCTTTGTCTGCTGCTTTTCCGTCATAGGTCACTTTTGCGCACTGATCTGCCAGGCTGACATCCACCTTCTGCACGCCCGGAACCGCAGAAATCGCATCGGTTACCGCTTTCACACAATTTTCACAGGCCATCCCGCCTACCATAAATGTTTTTTCCATAACAGCATCCTCTTCTTTCACACGCTATCATAACTGTGGCAAATACACTAAAAATAAACAGGCTCACTTTCAATCGGGAATAAACTGCTCAAATACATAGTTTCCCAGAGCTGCGCCCCGATAGGTCAGAAACAGTCTGCCCCTATCTTCCTTCAGCAATTTTTTCTCCTTCAAAAAATCAATCTTTTCTCCGTACCAGAAAGAAATTCCCTTCCCGTAACGGTTCCGAAAGTCGGAAAGATCGATTCCTTCCTTTCTCCGCAACGCAAGAAAACAATATTCTTCTCTTTCATCCTGCGGAGAAAGTGCTTCTGTTTCCGTATCCGGCAGATTTCCCAGAAGCAGTTTTCTTTCGTACCGACGAACACCGGGCACATTCGTAAATCTTGTATGACCGATCCGGGAAGAAGCGCCCGGCCCCATTCCCAGATAGTCGGAAAGGTCCCAATATTTCTGATTATGCTTCGAACGATATCCTTTTCGGGCAAAGCTGGAAATTTCATACCGCTCAAGCCCGTAATGAGGCAGAACACGGCACATATCCTGATACATACGCCAGCTTTCCTCCTCTGTAGGCCGGGCAAGAAGCCCCCGGTCTGCCATCTGGGAAAAGTGGGTTCCTTCTTCCAGAATCAGGCTGTATACCGAGATATGCTGAATAGGAAGATGTACCGCCCATAAAAGACTTTTCCGGAAATCAGAAGGAGACTGATGAGGCAGCTCATACATCAGATCGATGCTGATATTGTGAAAACCTGCCCGGTAAGCCCGTTTGACTGCCCTTTCCGCTTCTTTTCCGGTATGCCGGCGTCCGATATGCCGCAGAAGCCAGTCATCCCGGCTCTGTACTCCTACGGAAAGACGATTGATGCCTAAAGAAAGCGCATGATCAAGATAAGCTTCACTCATATCGGAGGGATTCATTTCCATCGTAATTTCCGCATCAGGCGTCACTGAAAAGTTTGCCCTGATTTCCCGGAACAGAACTGTCAGCTGTTCCGCGGAAAGAGCAGACGGGGTTCCGCCGCCCAAATAGACTGTATCACACGGACGGTGTGCAAAATTCTTTGCCCGCCTCTGCATTTCCGCCGACAGAGCTTCCACAAACCGGCTGTCCGGAGTTCTTCCGACAGAGTAAAATCCGCAGTAATCGCAGCGGGTCTTGCAAAACGGAATGTGAAAATACAATCCCAGTGCTTCAGTCATTATTCAGTACAGCCATGAAGGCTTCCTGCGGGATGGATACACTGCCCACCTGCTTCATGCGCTTTTTCCCTTCCTTCTGCTTTTCCAGAAGCTTTTTCTTTCGGGATACATCGCCGCCGTAGCACTTGGCCAATACATCCTTCTTATATGCCTTGATGGTTTCTCTGGCAATGATCTTGCTTCCGATAGCTGCCTGAATCGGGACTTCAAACTGCTGACGGGGAATGATTCCCTTCAGCTTCAGCGCCAGCTGGCGTCCTCTGGATTCCGCATTGGAACGGTGAACAATCACAGAAAGTGCATCAACCAGTTCCCCGTTCAGAAGAATATCCAGCTTTACTGCATCTGTTTTCTGATGACCTGCCAGGCGGTAATCCAGAGAAGCATACCCCTTCGTGCAGGATTTCAGCTTATCAAAGAAATCAAAGATGATCTCCGCCAGGGGCACCTTGTAAGACAGGTCTACTCTTGTCTCATCCAGATAGGTCATCGTCTGAAATACACCGCGGCGATTCTGAACCAGCTCCATTACATTACCTACCATATCGGAAGGAACCAGAATATCCACATCTGCAATCGGTTCCTCAATATGATCAATTTTGGTCATCGGCGGAAGCTCTGCAGGATTGTCAATGGCGACCATCGTTCCGTCTGTTTTATATACATTATAAATAACAGACGGAGCCGTTGTGATCAGTTTCAGATGATATTCCCGTTCCAGCCGTTCTTCCACCACATCCATGTGCAGAAGTCCGAGGAATCCGCAGCGGAAGCCGAATCCCAGAGCCTGCGAGGTCTCCGGAACATATTCCAGTGCAGCATCATTGAGCTGCAGTTTTTCCAGTGCAACCTTCAGATTATCATAATCCTTACTTTCAATCGGATAAAGGCCGCAGAAGACCATGGGAAGAGCCTTGCGGTACCCCGGAAGGGCTTCTGCTGCACCGTTTTCCGCAGTAGTAATCGTATCTCCCACTTCACAGTCCTGTACATTCTTCACGCTTGCCGCCACATAACCCACGGAGCCGCAGGTCAGAACATCGCATGCCTTGGGAAGCGGGGAGAAATATCCGACCTCTGTCACGATATATTCCTTTCCGGAAGCCATCATGCGGATATTCATGCCGGGACGAATTTCTCCGTCTTTTACCCGCACATAAGCAATAGCCCCTTTATAGGAATCAAAAATTGAGTCAAAAATCAAAGCACGGAGCGGTTCCTTCACATGATCTTCCGGCGGCGGAATCTGTTCCACAATCCGGGCCAGCACCGCCTCCACATTCTGGCCGGTTTTGGCAGAAACGGGAATCGCTTCCGACATATCCAGCCCGATGATGTTTTCTACTTCCGCCTTGACCCGTTCCACATCGGCACTGGGAAGATCCACCTTGTTGATAACGGGAATGATTTCCAGGTTATTATCCAAGGCCAGGTACACATTCGCCAAGGTCTGTGCCTGCACCCCCTGTGTGGCATCAATGATAAGAATAGCTCCTTCGCAGGCAGACAGACTGCGGGATACCTCATAATTAAAGTCTACATGCCCGGGGGTATCAATCAGATTCAGTTCATATTGCTCCCCATCCTCATAAACATAATTCAGACGGACAGACTGTTCCTTGATCGTAATGCCTCTTTCCCGTTCAAGATCCATCGTATCCAGGATCTGCGCTTCCATATCCCTTTTCTGAACAGTACCGGTCAATTCAATGAGACGATCTGCCAGAGTAGATTTCCCATGGTCAATATGCGCAATGATGCAAAAATTTCTGATGTGATCTGTATCCATAATTTCTCCTATAGGGAATAAAAAATCTTGTATTTTTATTATATCCAATTTCCATAATCTTTGAAACGAAAAGACTTACGAAGACTTCTCTTCCGTCCGTTCGGCTGCCGGCAGGATGATCCCTGCAATAACCAGAAGTATCCCCACCCCCTGGATCCATCCGAAGGAATTCCCGAGAAAGATACAGGACGCTGCTACCGATACAACCGGTTCAACCGCCGCAGTAATGGCCGCCTGTTCCTCTGACAGGTATTTCAGCCCTGTGTTGTAGCAGGTAAAGGCAATGGCTGTCCCGCATATCACAATCCAGAATACATTCAGCAGCACCGCTGGATCAAAAAATCCGGAAACATCTGTCAGCGGATCGACAGCAAAAGCTGCCGCCATCCCCGAAAACATTCCCATAGACAAAACGAACGAATTATCAAGCACCCCAATGAAACGCTTTGGATAAACACAGCAGACCGCAAAGAATACGGCAGAAAGCAGCCCGAAGAAAATGCAGTCTTCCGGAACAGCAAGCTTTTCCGGATCCCCCTCTGTAACCAGAAGAAAGACACCGGCCACCGCAAAAATTACAGAGAGCGCTGCCCTTTTGGTAGGAAGCTTTCTCTGCGTAAAAGCCATCCACAGAACCACCATAGCGGGGCAGGTATATTGAATGACGGTAGCGGCCGCTGCATTTCCCGCCGCGATGGACGCAAAATAGGTATAATGCATAAGCATCAGTCCGACAATGCCGTAAAAAATAATTCCGATCCACAGGGACGGTTTTTTACGCATCTGCCGGAAACTCTCCCTCAGTTTCTTCTTTACTGCGGTAATGCCCAGCATTAAACAGCCTGCGCCGAACATACGAAATACGGTCAGGTCCATTGAATCAAATGAACTCTTTGTAAAAAAATCCTGTGCAAACAGACCTGAGCCTGCCCACATCACACCTGCAGTCATTACAAGAAATAAAGCCGGCCAGTTCATTTTCATCCCCGGTTTCCCTCATTATTATAAAAACCCGCCATAGGCGGGCTTAGATTCTGGTGGGACTATTTGGATTCGAACCAAAGACCTCTTCGATGTCAACGAAGCGCTCTAACCAGCTGAGCTATAACCCCATTCGCATGAGATGATTATATCATGAATTTTTCATAAAAATCAAGCTGCCCGTCATAAAGGTCTCTCACCGCTGTCTGATCCGGCTTTCACCGGCCATTCCAGTCCATTCCCAGATTTCCCTCCGTCGATATCCTGCTATTTTATCGCTCTGCCGCTGCATCTTCTGTCTGCTGACAGCCGCAAAAAAAGAATCTTCCGCTGTCCCCGAAGAAACAGCGGAAGATTCACTTTTTGTGGTGGGCCTATCCGGGATCGAACCGGAGACCTCTTCGATGTGAGCGAAGCGCTCTAACCAGCTGAGCTATAGCCCCGCAAGATGCCCCTATTATAGCACCTTGGTTTTTAAATGTATATAGTCATTCAAAAAGTCAGTTTCCCGCTCTGCCGGAATAAAGGATCAGGCATCCTTTTCCTGTTCTTTCAGAATTTTTTCTGCAGCGCCCATCACAGCCAACTGTGCATGCTCAAAAGTGAGTCCGCCCTGATAATACATAATATAAGGCGGTCTTACCGGACCGTCGGCAGACATCTCCAGTGTAGATCCCTGAACAAATGTACCGGCAGCCATCAGAATCGGATCTACATACCCCGGCATTGGTCCCGGAACCGGTGTAGCGTCGGAGTCCACCGGAGACCAGCTCTGAACCGCTTCTGCAAACCGGCACATATTTTGTTCCGAGTTGAGTGTAACCGCTGTAATAAGGTCTGTTCTCAGATGGCCCGGTTCAGGTGTAACCGCAAAACCGAGCAGTTTGAATACGGCAGCACAGAATTCCGCACTCATCATGGCCTGTCTCGTCATATGCGGTGCCAGAAACAGCCCTTCAAAGAAAGGACGATAAGATGCCGCATAGGAACCCATTTCATTGCCCAGACCCGGTGCCGTCAGCACATGAGAGCAAAGCTCCACCAGATCTTTCCGTCCGCAAATATAGGCTCCGGTCGGTGCCAGACCGCCGCCGGCATTTTTAATGAGAGATCCTGCCGTAATATCGGCTCCCAGCTCGATAGGTTCCTCTTTATTGGTAAATTCCCCGTAGCAGTTATCCACAAAACAGATCGTCCGGGGATTCTTTGCCTTTACCGTTTCAATAATTTTCCGGATATCTTCCGGGAAGAGAGATTTCCTCAGCATGTACCCGCAGGAGCGCTGGATTTCCACCAGCTTTGTATTTTCATCCACTGCCGCAGCAATGCCTTCCAGATCATAGGAATTTTCCTTCAGCGGAACTTCCTTATAGAAAACTCCTCTTTCCCGGAGATTGCCCGGTGCATTTCCGGAGATCCCGATTACACTCTGCATGGTATCGTAGGGAGCGCCTACAGCAGACACCATCGTATCTCCCGGCTTCAGAAGAGCCAGAAGAACCGTAGCCAATGCATGGGTTCCGGAAACAAACTGCGGCCGTACCAGTGCGCTTTCCGCATGGAAAATATCCGCCCAGATTTCTTCCAGCTTCTCCCTGCCAGGGTCATTATAGCCATAACCGTTGGAAGGAGCAAAGTGATAGGCAGAAAGCGAATGACGCCGGAAAGCTTCCAGAACTTTCTGGGTATTAAAAAGGGAAATTTCTTCCATTTCATGAAAAACAGGCGCACAAAAATTCAGCGCCTCTTTCTGTACCTGTTCAAGGTTTTTATTCATTTGTTTTCATCAGATCCTTTGAATTGTTGATATAGCATGCTTATAAATCAGCTGAGAACGGTCTTCATTTACCAAAAGAACAGTGAAGCTGTCAAAGGACTTCACTTTGCCCTTCAGCTGCACCCCGTTCATTAAAAATATACTGACAGGCACATTTTCCTTCCTTGCCTCGTTCAAAAACGTATCCTGCAAATTCATTTTTGATTCCATTGCTGAACTCCTCTGAAATACTCTGTGACATAGGCCTTGATTTCCCTGAGCCACATGTCCCGGTCCCCCGTCGGCCGGAGAAACCACCGAATATACGGCATGCGCCTGTACCAGGTCAGCTGCCGCTTAGCAAAGTGCCGGGTATTTTTCTGAATGGCCTCTTCTCCTTCCAGGGGTGTACATTCTCCCTTCAGGACAGCAATCCATTCTTTATAACCGATTCCCTTCATCGCCTGTGCCGATTCGGAAATCCCCATGCGCAGAAGACGGCTGACCTCCTCAGAAAGCCCTTCCTCTATCATCCGATGGACCCGTTTATTTATTCTATCATATAATACGGCCCTGTCCATAGCAATTCCGATGACAGGCCCGTCATAAACCAATTCCCGTGCCTTATGTGCCTGCTCTGTTTCTCCTGCCTCCAGGAGTTCCAGCTTTCGGATCATCCTCTGCGGATCGGGCGGTATTTCTTTCTCTCCCCTGCGGCGCAGTTCCTGTTCCAGTACTTCCCGGCCGCCTTCCGCCAGAAGCTTTTCAAAACGGCTTCTTCCCTCTCCTTTGGGAAGGAAGGAATATCCCTCAAGGAGCGATTGAATATATAAGCCTGTTCCCCCTACCAGGATAGGAATTCTTCCGGCACGGTTTTCCGCGGTGATAATACTCCCGGCTCTTTCCTGAAAATCTGCTGCGGAATACTTTTCCCACGGTTCCAGTTCATCCACCAGATAGTGCCGTACCCCCTGTGCTTCCTCAGCCGTTACCTTAGCCGTACCGATATCCATATGCCGGTAAATCTGAAAAGCATCTCCGGAAATTACAGAAGACCCCAGTGCCTTTGCCAGATAAATCCCAAGCTCTGTCTTGCCCGAAGCAGTCGGTCCCAGAATCGTGATCAGTTTTTCTTTTTTCATACATCGATTACCCCGTACGCTGTGGATTGGCCCGGATGCTCATAAATCCGGGAAAAATGCAGTTCCCGGAAAAGCTTCGAAAACGGCCGTTCTTTCAAAATAATCCGTTTCCGGGCTACCGCATAAGCTTTTTCCAGGACCTCCGCATCAATTCCGTCATAGCAGGCAGCCTGACGGAATCCTTCTATGCGGTTGACTTCCCGCTTGACCGGCACCCGAAACATAGGATCAAAATAAAGGACATCATAGCTTTTTTCCGGCGCCCGGGAAAGGAATGTCCGGAAATCCTCATGCAGAAGCCGGATCCGCCGCAGGGCTTCCTGTACGGCCGGTCTTTCGTCAATCCCGGAAAGGAGACCTGCCCTTCCCACCTCATAAAGAGGGGTGCTCTTTTCCAAGGAGACAACACTTCCTTTTTCTCCCAGGAAAAAAGAAAATACGGCTGCATCATTTCCCCGTCCGAAGGTACAGTCCAGAACAGACAGAGCATCTCCTTCGGGCAGAAGAGCACAAAGACGATCTCCTCTGCCCTCCTCGAGCTGTCTGATGCGAAGAGAAGCTGTCCCCAGATGGAAACGATACTCTCCTTCCGAAGACCAATAGTACGGAGGTTTTCTCCCGTAAATCAGATATCCTTCCCGGATATTTCTTGCCGCCATTTCGGAAAGAGATCCTTCTCTTTTGTCGCAGGGCAGCCCCAGGACAGCTGCTCTTTCTTTTGCCTGCTCATATACATCCCGTCCTGCCTCCCGGACTGTTGTTATTCCGATCATGGCCGCTTGAAAAGATGCCCCAGCTCGGAAGGCGTAAATTTTACAATGGTAGGCCTTCCGTGCGGACAGACAAAAGGCCTGGTTGTAGAGAACAAATCAGAAATCAATTCCCGCATCTGACGGATATTCAGCGGGTCTCCTCTTTTGATGGCCCCCCGGCAGGCTGCATACGCCATCATGCGGTGCCGCAGCGTTTCCGGCGAAGGCTGATCAAAATCATGATAGGCCTTCAGCAGATCATTCACAACCCGTTCTGTTTCAGAAGCCGAGAAATCCCCCGGCGCTCCGGTTACCCGGATTACATCGGCCCCGGCCTGTTCAAAGGTCAGTCCCAGACGGGCAATTTCCTCCTTCTTTTCTTCCATCAGTGCAATATCCTCCGGATCTGCATGAATCAGATAAGGTACGAGTATTTCCTGCACAGGAATTACTTCTGCAGCAGCCGCCATCCGGTCATAACGGACCCTTTCATGGGCTGCATGCTGATCAATGATGAACAGATCCTTTCCGCAGCTGCAGAGAATAAAACAGTCCGATACCTGCCCCAGAGGAATAACGGGAATTGTCTCCCTTTCCGGCTGCTTAAAAAGGAGCTCCGCTTCCTTTTCTGACTGATTGCCATCAGACGGATGCAGTACGGATTTTTCCGAAAACAGCACTTTCCGGTCTGCAGCAGGATGATATTCCTCCTCCCGGGAAGCTCCGCCGCCGGAAACGGTCTGTATCTCCCGATACTGCGGATTTTCCCGATGTTTAAACGATTCCGCTGCTGCGGCATATGCCGAAACTTCCTCCCGTTCCGGTATTTCTTCCCCCGGATGGTCCGGAGAGGATGAGTCTGGGAGACCCCATGTTCCTCCCAAAGGATTTTCTTCCTCCTGCGGATTGCTTTCCACCTTCAGATCACCGGACTTCTGTCCTTCCCAGATTTCATGGCCCGGATTCCGGGTCATTTCCCGCGCAATTGCATCAGCGGTTGACTGCCCGGTAAGGGTTTCCAGAACGGAATGATAAACCAGCCGGAAAAGTGTCTGCTCATCGGAAAACTTGATTTCTCTCTTCTGCGGATGCACATTGACATCAATGCTTTCCGGCGGCACCTGGAACTGCAGCACCAGCAGCGGATACCCGTTCTTCGGAAGGAGCGAATGGTAGGCATTATCCACTGCCTTGGTCACCATTGCATTTTCCACAACCCGCCGATTGACAATGATCGTCTGATACTGCCGGCTGCTTTTCAGCAAAGAAGGCTTCGAAATCAGGCCTGTCATAAACGCATTTTCGCCTTCTCCCTGCACTTCCAGCATTTCCTTTGCAATTTTCATGCCGTACAGTGCCGTTACCGCATCCAGGAGACGGCCATTCCCCGGCGTTTCTGTCACAGTCCGGCCGTTATTGATGAGACGGAATGCAATATCCGGATTGGCCAGGGCCAATTTGCCCACCATGGAATTGATACGGGAAGACTCCGTTCTTTCCGATTTCAGAAATTTTTTCCGGGCAGGAACGTTAAAAAACAAATCCCGCACTTCTACTGTTGTTCCCGCCGGTGCTCCTGCCGAACGAACCTCTGTCATTTTTCCGCCGGTGATTTCCAACACAGTTCCTTCCGTATCCTCCGGCCGCCTTGTCGTAATGGAGGAGCGGGATACGGCCATAATGGACGGCAGCGCTTCCCCGCGGAACCCCAGGGAAACGATGTGATAAATATTTTCTACCGTAGAAATTTTGCTGGTCGCATGGCGGATAACAGAAAGCTTCGCATCCTCCGGTGACATGCCGCAGCCGTCATCGGTGACACGGATATAACTCATGCCTCCGTCTGCAATTTCAATCTCAATTTCCCGGGCTCCTGCATCGACCGCATTTTCCACAAGTTCCTTTACGGCATTGACAGGCCGTTCCACCACTTCGCCGGCAGCGATCTGGTTGGCCGTCACCGTATCCAGCACATGAATAATGGCCATTACTTGCCCTCCTTCGCCTGCTGGCTCAATCTGTACAAAATGTCCATGGCTTCAATCGGCGTCTTACTCAGAACATCCATATGAGAAAGCTCCTCAATGATAGGAGATGTAAAAAGATCCAGTGCCGTTCCCTCTGACGGTGCAGAAACAGGAGCAGGAGCTGCTGCATTTTCTGTGTTTCCCTTTTCCGTTTCCAGTCCCTTCAGGATTTCATCGGCCCGGGACAGGAGTGATTCCGGAAGTCCTGCCAGCCTTGCCACATGGATACCGTAGCTTTTATCGGCACAGCCCGGCACGATCCTCCGCAGGAAGGTGATATCCTTTCCCCGTTCTTTAACGGTAACGGTATAGTTCTTGATTTTTTCGCTTTCCGCAGCCAGCTCGGCCAATTCATGGTAATGGGTAGCAAAAAGGGTAAATCCATGAACCTTTTTCACCAGGTATTCCACTACTGCCCGGGCAATGCTCATTCCGTCGTAGGTACTTGTTCCCCGGCCGATTTCATCCAGAAGGATAAGGCTGTTTTTGGTCGCGTTGCGAAGAATATAGGAAACCTCCTGCATTTCCACCATGAAGGTACTCTGCCCGGTGGAAATATCATCGGTTGCTCCTACACGGGTAAAGATGCTGTCCACCGGAGAAATAGAAGCACTCTTCGCGGGGATAAAAGAACCGGTCTGCGCCATGATAACCAGAATGGCTACCTGCCGCATATAGGTCGATTTCCCTGCCATATTCGGCCCCGTAATTATCAGAACCTCCTGATTCCGGTGGTTCAGCTCCGTATCATTGGGCACGAACATTTTATGCTGCAGTGCATGCTCCACCATGGGATGGCGTCCGTCCCGTATAATGATATGCCCGTCCCGGATATCTGCAATTTCCGGACGGACATAACGGTCCTTCAGCGCTGCCCGGGCCAGGCTGGCCAGACAGTCCAGATTGGCAACAGCCCGGGCTGTTTTCTGCATATCGGGAATGGCCGGACGGATCTGCGCTTTGATCTGCTGATACAGCCGAAGCTCCAGCTCCTCTGTTTTTTCCTTTGCAGACAAAGCTTTGGCCTCAAATTCCTTCAGCTCCGGTGTAATATACCGCTCTGCATTAACCAGTGTCTGCTTTCGGTGAAAATATTCGGGAATTTTTTCCTTATTGGCATTGGAAATCTCGAAATAATATCCGAATACGTTGTTGAAACCGATTTTCAGCTTGATTCCTGTCTTTTCCTTTTCCTTTTCCTCCAGATCGGCAATCCACTTCTGGCTGTTCTCGGAAAGAGAACGGATTTCATCCAGCTCTGCACTGAAGCCTTCCCGGATATACTTCCCGTCCCGGATGTTTCCTGTGCCGTTTTCATTCATCGACCGGTCCAGCAGATCATAGACCTCACCGTGAATGCCCAGCTGACTGTTGATTTTTTTCAGAATAACCGAGCCGGCTCCTCCCATCAGGGCTTTGATTTTCGGGATAATGCCAAGGGATGCTTTCAGCGCCAGCAGATCCTTCGGGGATGTGGAATTGGTTTCAATCCGTCCCAGTATCCGTTCAAAGTCAAAGATGCCGGAAAGGAGTTCTTCCAGCTGAGACAGCTCCGTCATATGGCTCCTGAGTTCTTCCAGACCGTCCTGCCGGAGAATAATGCGGTTCACGTCTGTCAGAGGCCGTTCCAGCCAGCGCCGGAGAAGTCTCGCTCCCATTGCCGTATGGGTGTAATCCAGAAGCTCCAGCAAGGTTCCCCGTCTGCCGCCGTCCCGCATATTGCGGGTGATTTCTAGATTGCGGAGGCATTCTTCGGAAAGTGTCACCGTATGGTCTTCCCGCATAGGCTGCACGGAATGGAATTCCGTGACATTGCTCTTCATGATGCTCTGCAGGTAATCTGCCAGATCGGCAAAGGCTTCCCGGACACCTTCCTCTTCCAAAAAACGCGCCGCCTGGGGCACCGGCGCTTTTTCTTCTCCCTGCTCCCAGCGGGTCAGAAGGCAGCTTCCGATCCGGGCGGAAACAAAGGCAGAAAGTTTGCTGTAAAAATCATCCTCCGCAGAGCAGATGATTTCTGCCGGCCGATAAACGGAAATCATATCAAAGAAATCATCCCGTTCCTTTTTCTCCTCCCAGGTGCCCCACCAGCACTCTCCGGTGGAAACATCTGCCAGCGCCACATTGATTTTTTTCCCCCGGACCAGGAGAAAAAGAATGTAATTGTTTGATTTATCTGCAATGGAATTTTCAAAAAGGATGGTTCCCGGCGTAATAACCCGGATAACATCTCTTTTAACCAGCCCCTTTGTTTTTTTCGGATCTTCCAGCTGCTCACATACCGCTACTTTGTACCCCTTCTGAATCAGGCGGTAAATATAATTGTCCGCCGCATGAAAGGGAACTCCGCACATGGGAACCCTTCCCTCGGGGCCCGCATTCTTTCCGGTCAGCGTCAGTTCCAGCTCATGAGATGCCGTTACCGCATCATCATAAAAAAGCTCGTAGAAATCCCCCAGCCGGAAAAAAAGGAGAGCATCCTTGTACTGATCCTTGATTTGTTTATATTGATCCATCAATGGTGTTTTGGCCATTTTCTCACCTCACAGCAATGCTTCCTGTATGTCTCAGCGAACCAGGCTTCCCTTGAGCACCCAGGTCTGCGCCGCTTCTACCTTTGCCCTCACCATATCTCCCGTACGGATTCCTTCTTCATAAGGGAAAAGAAGCATTTTATTATGAGACGTTCTGCCGTACCAATGCGCCGGGTCCTGTCTGGACGGTCCTTCCACAAGAATTTCGTATTCCTTCCCTTCCATTTCCTTATTCTTTTCCAGACTGATTTCATTCTGCACATCCATCAGCTCCTGCAGGCGGCGATGCTTCGTTTCATCATCGATCTGATCCTCCATGCGCGCTGCCGGCGTTCCTGTCCGGGGAGAATAAATAAAGGTATATGCCGAATCAAACCGGGCCGTCTTCAAAAGCCGCAGAGTTTCCTGATGCATTTCCTCTGTTTCTCCCGGGAATCCCGTAATCAGGTCGGTCGTCACAGCAATATCCGGCATTTTCTTCCGTACATAGGCCAGAAGCTCCATGAAATGCTCAATGGTATAGCCCCGATTCATTTTCTTCAGCATTTCATTGGAGCCATGCTGCACGGGAAGATGCATATGGCGGGCTACCTTCGGTGAATCGGCCATGGCATCCACCATGGAGAAGGACATATCTCTCGGATGAGATGTCATATAGCGGACTCTCTCAATCCCCTCAATCGGATCAATAGCCCGAATCAGATCTCCGAAATCTGTTCCGTTCCGAAAATCAAGTCCATAGGAATTTACGTTCTGTCCCAGAAGTGTGATTTCCTTATATCCTTCTGCTGCCAGGGCACGGACTTCCTTCACGATATCCTCAATCGGACGGCTGATTTCTCTTCCTCTCGTATAGGGAACAATACAGTATGTACAGAATTTATTGCACCCCTGGATGATCGGAATCCAGGCAAAAATTTTGGATTTCCGTACTGCTCTGAGTTCACTGTAATCCGCTACACTGTGCGGATTCCGTTCTGTCCTGACCACGTGGGTTTTCTTAAGCTGTTCTGCATCCGTGATAATTTCTTTCAGATCATGGATATGATACGGCCCGATTACAAAATCGATGATAGGCATACGTTCAATCAGTTTGCCCTTGTTTTCCTGCGCCATGCAGCCGGCAATGCCCAAAAGAAGACTCGGCTTCTTTTCTTTCAGTTTTTTTATTTCGCCGATTTTTCCATAAACCTTCTCTTCTGCATTCTGCCGGACACTGCATGTATTCATGATGATGATGTCTGCATCCTCCATTGTATCCGCAGCACGGCAGCCCAGTTCTTCCAGCTGTCCGTTGATTCTTTCCGTATCGGACTCATTCATCTGGCAGCCATAGGTTATGGTGTAATATTTCTTTTCCATCAATACCATCCTTTATTTATCTCATATTACATACAATTATCGTTTTATTATATCATTTTTGCTCTGCATAAAACAAAGAAAAGCCCGGCGGTCCTGTCACGCGGAAATTCCTTCAGATCCTTTTCCCCGGCATGCCGCTTCCCAAAAAGAAAAGGGCTGCGAAAAATGAGTTTCCTCTTTTCGCGGCCCCGCATACAGGAAGGGAATATCAGATTTTCTTCATGAGGCTTGCCATTTCCAGAGCATCCATTGCGCATTCAAAGCCCTTATTGCCCGACTTCAGACCTGCCCGGTTGATTGCCTGTTCAATCGTATCGGTCGTCAGGATTCCGTACAGAACCGGAATTCCTGCAGAGAGAGAAGCCATAGCAACGCCCTTGGTAACCTCTGTTGCCACGTGTTCATAGTGATCTGTTTCTCCCCGGATCACCGCCCCCAGGCAGATGACTGCATCGTATTTTCCGCATTCAGCCATCTTTTTGGCAGCCAGAGGAATTTCAAAGGCTCCCGGAACCCAGGCCAGATCCACCTGATCCATATCGACTCCGTGGCGGGACAGTGCATCCGCTGCGCCCTCTATCAGCTTGGAGACAATCACTTCATTGAAGCGGGATGCAACAATACCGATTTTTACTTCAGGTTCATTAAAATTTCCGTTGATAATATTCATTTGATTTCCTCCTGTTAAGCCTTCGGCTCTTCAATTTCCTTATCCAGATTCAAAAGATGGCCCATTTTGTTTTTCTTCACTTCCAGATAGAATTCATCCTCTTTGGTCGGTGCAATTTCAATGGGGACTCGTTCCGTAATCGTGATGCCGTATTCGCTTACATCATCAAGCTTCTGCGGATTGTTGGTGAGCAGCCGGATGGATGTCACTCCCAGATCCTTCAAAATCTGGGCGCCTGTCATATATTCCCGGAGGTCCGGAGCAAATCCGAGCTTGAGATTAGCCTCCACCGTATCGTACCCCTGGTCCTGCAGTGCATAGGCTTTGATTTTGTTAATGAGCCCGATGCCTCTTCCTTCCTGACGAAGGTAAACAAGGACACCTCTTCCTTCCTTTGCAATGGCTTTCATTGCGGCGGAAAGCTGCTGTCCGCAGTCGCAGCGCAGCGAACCGAAGCAGTCCCCGGTAAGGCATTCCGAGTGGATACGGCAGAGAACCGGTTTTCCGTCACTTACATCTCCCATGGTCAGTGCCACATGATGTTCTCCGTTCATCTTCTTGACGAATCCGTAAATCCGGAAATCTCCGTACCGTGTGGGAAGGTTGGCTTCCGCCTCACGGCTGACCAGTTTTTCATGCTTCTTCCTGTATTCAATAAGGTCCTGAATATTGCCGATCTTCAGCCCTTTTTCTCTGGCTAATTGGAAAAGATCTTCTCTTCTGGCCATCGTGCCGTCTTCATTCATGATCTCACAACAGAGACCTGCCGGCTTCAGTCCTGCCAGACGTGCCAGATCAACCGTTGCTTCCGTATGCCCCGGCCGTTCCAGGACTCCCCACTTCCGCGCCTTCAGCGGGAAGAGGTGACCCGGTCTCCGGAAATCTGCCGGATCTGCACCGTCCTTGATGGCTTCCAGTGCCGTCAGGGAACGAGCGGCAGCAGAAACGCCCGTGCCGGAATCTTTATGGTCAATAGACTGCAGAAAAGCAGTCTGATGATTATCTGTATTATGCTGAATCATCGGTCCCAGGTACAGAGAATCCGCAATTTCTTCGGACATGGGCATACAGATAACCCCTTTCGCCTCGGAAGCCATGCGGTTTACATTTTCCGGTGTCGCAAATTCTGCTGCGCAGATGTAGTCTCCTTCGTTCTCCCGGGATTCTGCATCCTGCATAATAACAATATGCCCCTGCCGGATTTCTTCAATAATTTCTTCAATGCTGTCAAACTTATAATCCATGATACCCTCCTGTCTTCAGACCTTCCAGCATTCCAAGGGAAATATTCTGCTCCGGCCCGCTCTGTATCAAATTTTCCACATATTTTCCCAAATAATCACACTCAATATTCACAGGATCTCCGGGTTGTTTTTTCAAAAGAATTGTTTCCTCCCCCGTATGAGGAATCAGCGCTACGGAAAACCCGTCGCTGCGACGTTCCGATATGGTAAGGCTGACCCCATCTACTGCAATAGATCCTTTTTCTATGACATATTTCATCCATTTTCTCTCCAGAAAAAATGAAATATTAACTGCATTGTCTTCTTTTGTAAAAGAAATGATTTTTCCTGTCGTATCCACGTGGCCCAGCACAATGTGTCCGCCCAGTCTTGCTCCCACAGAAAGCGCCCTTTCGAGATTCACCGGAGAACCAGGCCGGACGATGGAAAAAGATGTTCTTCGCATCGTTTCCGGGGTAAGGTCTGCCTGAAAGGATGTGCCATCCATTCCGCAGATCGTCAGACAGGTCCCGTTCACAGCAATGCTGTCTCCGAGGTGAGCATCGCTCAGAATTTTTTTACAGGAAATCGTAAACCGGCAGGATTGACCGCTCCGTCGGATTTCCCGGACAGTTCCGATTTCTTCCACAAGTCCCGTAAACAATTATCTTTCTCCTTCCGGACACACTTCATTCTGATCTGCTGTGTTGCTCGGGTCTTTATCCGGGACAGCAGCGCATGCTTTATGGTCCACATAGGCTTCTACTACAAGATCTTCCCCCGACATTTCCGTGGAAACATTCTTCAGCTTCACTGCTTCGGGAATGGACGCTGCTCCCTGCCCTCCTACGAGTCCCGGAGCTTCTTTCCCGCCGATAATCATGGGAGAAACATAAATACGCACCTTATCGACAATTCCTGCCTCAAAAGCAGAAGCCGCCAGTTCCGCACCGCCTTCCAGAAGGATTCCGTCAATGCCTTTCAGATAAAGTCCGGTCATCGCTGCCGATAAATCAACTTTCCCGTTCTCCTCACTGTCTGCCAGGATGATTTCCGCACCCATGTCTTCAAAATCCTTCCGTCTTCCTTCGCCGGAGGCAGAGGTGGTGATGATAATCACCCGTCCCTCCTCCCGGAATACCTTAGCCACCGGCGGAACAGATAATTTCCCATCAACAATGATCCTCACCGGATCTGCAAACCCCTTCGTCCGGGCCGTCAGCCGCGGATTATCTGCCAGAATCGTTCCTGCACCGACCATAATGCCTGCATAGCATCCCCGGAGCATATGTACTTCTTCCCGGGATGCTTCTCCGGAAATCCACTGGGATTCCCCGGTATAGCAGGCCGTTTTTCCATCGAGGGACATGGCCGCTTTGTACAGTACAAACGGTTTGCGGGCCGTAATATATTTCAGGAAAACCTCATTCAGCTTTCTTGCTTTTTCTTCCAGAACACCCACTGTAACGGAAATTCCCGCTTCTTTCAGCTTACGGATGCTCTTTCCCGCCACCAGCGGATTGGGATCTTCCATGGCAATAACCACCCGCGCCACTTTCTTGGCTATAACCAGATCCACGCAGGGCGGTGTCTTCCCGTAATGAGCACACGGTTCCAGGCTCACATAGAGCGTCGCTCCCTCCGGATCCTCGCTGCAGTGCGCAAATGCATTGACCTCTGCATGGGGACCTCCGAACTGTTCATGCCATCCTTCTCCAATGATACGGCCGTCCCGGACTACGACAGCTCCCACCATGGGATTCGGCCTTGTATGCCCCAATCCCCTGAGTGCCAGCTCCAGAGCTCTTGCCATATATTTCCGATCTTCATCGATACGCAAAAAACCACCTTCCCTTTCTTTCAGGGAGGTGGTTTCCAATAACAAATTCCACTCTTCTTTCATCCGGACTGTAACCGTCGGCCCCGGAATTTCACCGGATCTACCATTATGGTTCGCGGGCTTTACCGCCGGTGGGGATTTGCACCCCGCCCTGAAGAGATATCTTTTTCAATTATAACAATTCCCCGGAATATATCAAGTCATCTCCGGAGAATTCCTGTCATTCCAGGATCGACTCCGCTTCCGCGTAAACATCTCTGCCGATATCCTCAACAGAGCGAAGAATGCCGGCCCGGAAGCAGCTGATTTTCTTCCAGCCGTATGACTGGACCAGTTCCTGATATGCTTCATGACACTTAGCCAGATACTCAAAATGAGTTTCATGGATATCCATAGAGCCGCCTTTCCGGGCTCTCTCCCGGACCAGTTTCTCTGAAACCTGCAATGGTATATCCAGAAGAATCACCAGATCCGGCCGGGGCAGCTCCAGCTCTCCGTATTCCGTCTTTTCCAGCCAGTCAGCAAACTGCTGCCGTTCTTCTTTTTTCTCATACTTTGTCATCTGATGCACCATATTGCTCGTGGTATATCGGTCAGCAATGACAATCCCGCCCTGTTCATAAAAATTCTTCCATTTCATCCGATAGGATGCAAAGCGGTCCACCGCAAAAAAGAGCGATGCCGCATAGGGGTTTACTGCCTCCGGATCTCTGCCGAAATCTCCGCGAAGGTACATTTTCACCAGGGCAGAGGATTCACTGCCGTAATCCGGAAAAGAAACATGCATAACTCTCTTCCCTGCCTCAGATAATTTCTTCTCCAGAAGGGCAGACTGCGTCTCTTTTCCGCTTCCGTCAATGCCTTCCAATACAATCAGTTTGCCTTTCATGACAGCCTCCTTAGTTCGGATGTATTGTACCATAGATAGGAATGTACTCCAACAGGAACCGCGGAATATTTTCCGTGAACAGGCAGAAAGACAAAGGAGACCTTCCCGGATTTTTCTTTCTTCCTTACTGCTGTTGTCCGGGAGAATCCCATCAAATCGAAAAAGGACTGCTAAAGCAGTCCTCCTCGTTATTTCTTTTTGGGATTAAACAGATTCATGGCACGATCCACGCCATCTTTCAGTGCCGCCTCGACAGAATCAGCCGTATATTTCTTGGCCTCCTCCAGCAGCGCTATATCTTCTCCGTAAGGACGGGAAAGAACATGTTCCACGACAGTATGCCCATCCTTCGGATGCCCCACGCCGATCCGAAACCGGGCAAACTGCTCGCTTCCCAGATGAGCGATAAGAGATTTCATCCCATTGTGTCCGCCAGCGGAGCCTTTCTTACGGATTCTTGTCTTTCCCGGAGGAAGATCCAAATCATCACAAATGATATAAATATCTTCCAAAGGAACTTTGTAGTACTTGGCAATAGCACCGACTGCCTCTCCGCTGTTGTTCATATACGTCAGAGGCTTCACCAGAAGCGTTTTTTCTCCGTTTACCATGACCTGAGCAATGTCTGCTTTCATATCCTGCTTCCAGATTCCTGCATGGAACCGTTCAGCCAGGATATCAATAACATCAAAACCCATATTGTGTCTGGTATGCTCGTATTCTTTCCCCGGATTTCCCAGGCCTGCGATAATCTTCATTATTTATCGAACAGGGAGCTGACAGATGCATCATGGAAAATACGAAGGATGGCTTCACCCAGAAGAGGAGCAATGGAAAGGACAGTCAGCTTGTCCTGCATCTTTTCCTTCTCGATCGGCAGAGAGTTGGTAACAACCAGTTCCTTGATATTGGAATTTTTGATTCTTTCTGTAGCGGGATCGGTCAGAACCGGATGGCAGACAGCTGCATAAACGCCTCTTGCGCCATATTCTGCCAGGGCTTTTGCCCCTTCACAGAGGGAGCCGGCAGTATCAACGATATCATCCACGATAAAGCAGTTTCTGTCTTTTACTTCACCGATGATATTCATGACTTTAGCCACACCCGGTTCCGGACGGCGTTTTTCAATAATAGCAATCGGTGCGCCTACACGGTCAGCCAATTCTCTTGCACGGGTAACTCCTCCGAGATCCGGGGAAACAATGGTCAGGTTTTCCAGGTTCTTGGATTTTACATAATCAGCCAGGATGGAAGCGGAAAGCAGATGATCTACCGGTACGTCGAAGAATCCCTGAATCTGACCTGCATGGAGATCCATGGTCACGACACGGGTAACCCCTGCAGTGGACATCAGGTCTGCGACCAGCTTGGAGCTGATCGGTTCACGGCCTCTTGTTTTTCTGTCCTGACGGGCATAGCCGTAATAAGGAACGACAACAGTAATATGACGGGCAGATGCTCTCTTCAGTGCATCTACCATAATCAGCATTTCCATCAGATTGTCATTGACCGGAGCGCCTGTGGGCTGAATGATGAAGCAGTCCTTGCCGCGGACACTTTCATTGATCATGACCTGAATTTCTCCGTTGTTGAAACGGCCGCAGATTGCTTTTCCCAGCGGTACTCCGATATAATCGGAAATTTCCCTGGCCAGAGCCGGATGCGAATTCCCCGTAAAAATCTTAAGCTTAGAAGTGTCTTCCATGTCCATGTTACTGCCTCTCCCTTTTCAGCATGATAAAAGTGATAAAATCTCCGCAAAAAACGGATGAAATTTCATACGGAGCCGCGAAGTACTCCTTTATCTATTATATACCAAGGTTTTACGAACTGCGAACAAAAAACGCTTTTTTCGTTTTTCTGCAGAATCGGTCAGTCCTTGTAGGTATCGTCATTGACCCATTCTTCAATATTCTTCTGTTTTGCTCTTGCCACAGACAGTGCTCTTGCAGGAACGTCCTTTGTAATGGTAGAGCCTGCCGCAGTAAAGGCCCTCTCTCCGATATGGACGGGCGCTACCAGATTCGTATTGCATCCGATAAACGCATGATCGTCAATGGTGCAGCGATGCTTATTTTTCCCGTCAAAGTTAACCGTAACCGTACCGCACCCAAAGTTTACATGTTTTCCCAGATCGGAATCACCGCAGTAAATCAGATGCGGAAGTTTTGTTCCGTCATCTACATTGGAATTCTTTACCTCTACAAAATTGCCGATCTTGATGTGATCATGCAGGACCGTATTCGGACGAAGATGAACAAACGGACCGATTTCGTTGTAGTTTCCGATAGTGCATTCATGAGCATAAACCCGGTTCAGATGTGTGAAGTCTCCGCATTTCACATCTGCCAGTTCCGTGTCCGGCCCGATGCGGCAGCCTTCTCCCACTACGGTTTTTCCGCTCAGGATGGTTCCCGGCAAAAGGACGGTATCCCTTCCCACCTGTACATCCTGTTCAACATAGGTATGCTCGGGATCGATAATGCTGACGCCTTCCGCCATCAATTCTTCCGCCTTTCTCAGCCGAAGAATCCGATCTGCCTGTGACAGCTGAATTCGGGAATTAACCCCCATTGTTTCATCGGGGTTGTCCGATACCAATGGAATAACCTTCAGCCCCTTCCGAATCATGATGCCGAACACATCGGTCAGGTAATATTCTCCCTGCGCATTATGATTGTCAATCTGTGCAAGAGCTTCCATCAGCGGACCAGCCTTGAATACATAGGTCCCCGTATTGATTTCATGGATCGCCAGCTGTTCCGGCGTACCGTCCTTCTGCTCTACAATAGAAAGCATATTTCCGTTTTCGTCACGGATAACACGGCCGTATCCGAAAGGATCATCCAGCATCGCTGTCAGGACCGATGCTGCCGCTCCGCTTTTCCTGCATTCCTCATAAAGGCGGGAAATTGTTTTTCCTTCCAGAAGCGGTGTATCTCCGCAAATAACCAGCACATATCCATCCTTATCCTGCTCAAAAGCCGGCATAGCCTGAATGACTGCATGACCGGTTCCCAGCTGTTCTTCCTGATGTACGAAGGAAACATTCTCCTTCTCCAGAGCTTCTCTGACCAGTTCTTCCTTGAATCCCGTAATGACCACACATTTCGAAAACCCGCCTTCTCTTACAACGCGGATCACCTGCTTGACCATAGGTACGCCGCAGACCTTGTGAAGCACCTTGGGATAGGATGATTTCATCCGTGTACCCTGGCCTGCTGCCAATATGACAGCTGTCAATTCTGACATATCTTTCCCTTCCTTCTTGCAACCTAAATTACGAATCCGTCCGAATCCCATCTGTGAATTTCGTAAACAGACCCGTACCATGTATTTTAACAAATGAAATCAGGTCAATCAAGGAAAGACCGTTTCGCTTTCCAAAGATTCCCTGCTTACCGCACCAGATATACCTTTACATTTTTCCGGGTGCCCCACCGGTATGCCTGCTGCAGTGTATCCACACCGACATCAAGGACCATTCCATGAACAGCGCCGCCAATATCATCGCAGATCGCATAGCCGTACCCTTCAATATAAACGATGCTGGATAACGGAATAACATCGGGATCCACTGCCGCATGACCCTTTCCTGCATAATTTCCCAATGCTGTCCGGCCGCTCCCGCCGCCGTCATAAGGCGTATAAGCAGTCACGGTCATACGGAGCATCTTTTTATACTGTCCGGAAAAACGGGGAACACTGTTCAGTCTTTCCCATACATTCGAATCGGCAACGCCTGTCGCAGCCAGCCTTTCTGCTTTCTGCAAACGCTGCACTGCTTTTTCCGTACCGGCCCCGTATATGCCATCCACCGTCCCGGGATCATACCCGTGGAGAAGAAGTTTATTCTGCAGACGGATAACCTTTTCCCCGGAATCCCCCACAGAAAGGCTGAAGCTTCCCGTTTGGGAGGAATATTTCCGATTCACTGCATTGATTGTCTTCTGATCCATCGAACCGGAAGCGGAAAGTCCATGCTCTTTCTGAAATTTTCTAACCGCTTCTTCCGTATTTTCTCCGTAAATTCCGTCAGCAATATCATCCAGATATCCCATACTCTGCAGTTTTTTCTGCAGAGTTTCAATTTCCGCTCCATGGTCTCCCCGGGCATATACATAAGGTCCGTAGCTGCGCTGCGAATCTGCTTCTCCTTCCTGTTCCATAAGGGAGCTGTAGGTCATTTCATCAACAGCTCCGGAAACAGGAATCCCCCGATCCATCTGGTATTTCCGAACAGCTTCATAGGTATCTGTCCCGTAGACGCCGTCTGCTGTTCCCTCCAGACAGCCTGCCTCCTGCAGCTTCTCCTGCATCTCCGCGATCACAGATCCCCGGTTGCCTTTTGCATAAACGATGCCTCCCCCGTTCCGGTATCCTTTTCCGACTGCTGCTTTGATCCGTTCCGAGGTGCTGTCATCTGCCATACCGGTCACATGTATCCCATGATCCTTCTGGAAAAGAGCCACTGCCTCTCTGGTAGTAGAGCCGTAATCACCGTCTACAGTCCTGGCCAGATAGCCGGCCCCCACCAGATGATTCTGCAATTCCGTAACCTCATTTCCGCTCATTCCCGGCATCAGTATCTGTGCCGATACGGAAAAAGCAGCCGCCAGCCCGAGAGCCAATGTGCTGCCCCAGATATATAGGCTGTGCAAAATATCACCTCCATAGATACTGTAATTTTATCATTTTGGCAGGAATTTGTAAAAAACAGCAGAATACAGCCGCTTTCGGAAAGAAAATTTCCGCTTTTCGATGAGTTGCAATGTCTTATAAAACACTGTTTTTCCTCCTGTTCTTTTTAGGAATTTCATCTTCCGAAAATACTCCGCAGAAAAATTCCCGAAAGGCTTCTTTCTTCTTCCCTTTAAGATGCCGATTTTTTATTGTGGAAAGATTCAAAAAAACATATAATTAAGAAGTATGTGTGTCATTTTTCATTGTTTCAAAGGAAAAGGAGAGCTGCATGGAATTACTGAATCATATTGTTTCAGAAATCAACGGATTTCTATGGTCTTCCATCATCATTATTCTGCTGGTCGGCACCGGTTTTTATTTCACCATACAGACCCGGGGTGTACAAATCCGGCATTTCCGCCGGATGTTCAGTCTGATCTGTCATACTGCCGGCACTAAAACAAAGGGAAACGAAATTTCCCCGTTCCAGGCATTCTGTGTTTCCACGGCTTCCCGTGTCGGTGTCGGAAATATTGCAGGCATCGCCATTGCGGTTGTCAGCGGCGGCCCGGGAGCAATTTTCTGGATGTGGTTCATTGCCGTTATCGGATCCGCCACTGGTTTCGTGGAAAGTACGCTGGCGCAGATTTACAAGGTGCCCCGCGAAGACGGCAACGGATTCCGCGGCGGCCCTGCCTACTATCTGAAGAACGGACTGGGCCATGGTATCTGGGCTGCCGTATTCGCTGTTCTCATCTCCGTAACCTACGGTATGATCTACAATTCAGTACAGTCCAATACCATTTCCCTGGCCCTGAACAATGCGCTGGGCTTTGACCGCATGACCGTCGGCATCGTAATTACCATCATGGCCATGGCTGTCATTTGCGGCGGTATGGGCCGCATTGCCCGTGTTACCGAATGGCTGGTTCCCATCATGGCCGGTTTTTACATTCTGATTGCCCTGGGCATCATGCTTTACAATATTACGGAAATGCCCCGTGTATTCTCCATTATCTTCCGTGATGCCTTTGACTGGAATGCGGCTTTCGGCGGCGGCATGGGTGCTGCTGTCCTCACAGGCTTCAAGAGGGGCCTCTTCTCCAACGAAGCCGGTGAAGGTTCCGTACCGAACGCAGCTGCTACAGCCGATGCATCTCATCCGGTCGTACAGGGACTCATTCAGTCCTTCGGCGTTTACGTAGATACCCTCTTTATCTGCTCTGCCTCTGCTTTCATCGTTCTGCTGACCGGAGACTACCAGTCCACCGGACTGACCGGCATTGAACTGATTCAGTGGGATCTGGCCAACTACTTCGGACCGATGGCTCCGAAGGCTGTTTCCATCCTGATTTTCCTCTTTGCCTTCACCTCTCTGATCGGCAACTACTACTACGGGGAAATCAATATCGGTCATCTCTCTTCAAAAAAATGGCCGCTGAATCTGTTCCGCGTACTTATTGCCGTCATGATTTTCTGGGGCTCCATTGCGGATCTCCCCATTGTATGGAATCTGGCCGATCTTTTCATGGCATTCATGGTCCTCACCAACGTTTCTGCCATCCTGCTCCTGTTCCCGCAGGCAAAACGCTGTCTGGAAGATTATGAGCAGCAGCTGAAACAGGGAATCAAAGTTCCGAAATTCTCCCGCAATGTTCTCTCCAATACAAGAGGAGTCGTACTGTGGGATCCGAAAGATGCCGAGCAGAAAAAAGACTGATTTCCAAATAAAAAAACGCTCCTTCCGCGGAGCGTTTTTTTATTGCCTGTTGTTTATCGGGAAATTCTCAGAAAATCTTATCCTGATGACCTACTTCCTTTTTGTTTCCCTTCTTCTGATCCCGTTCTTCCATTTTTTTCATAATATCCGAAAGAGCCAGTCCCCGGTTTTCCCAAAGGACCATCAGATGATACAGCAAATCGCAGGATTCTTCAATGACCTCCTCCCGGTCCTCATGCTGATCTGCAATAATGACTTCGGAGGCCTCTTCCCCGACTTTCTTATCGATTTTATTTTTCCCTTCTCTCTGCAGGTAATTGGTATAGGAATTCTCCCGGGTATGAATCCGGCGGTCTTTAATCTCTTCAAAAAGGTCATCCAGAATGCGCAGACTTCCCGTATTTTCCCGGTTCTCCCATCCGGAAATTCCCCGATAAAAACAGGAGCGGTGACCGGTATGACATGCCGGTCCGTCGGGAACTACCTCTACAACCAATGTATCGGCATCGCAGTCCGCATATATTTTCCGGACATGCTGAAAATGACCGGACTCCTCTCCCTTGTGCCACAGCTTCTGCCGGCTGCGGCTGAAGAACCAGGTTTCTCCCGATGCAAGAGTCCGCTTCAGCGACTCTTCATTCATATAAGCAACCATCAGGACTTCTCCGTTCCGGGCATCCTGTACAACGGCCGGAATCAATCCTCTGTCATCATATTTCAGATTCTGCAGTTCTACTGTTTCCATAATTCTCCTACCTGCGGACCGCAATACCCTGATCCGATAAATATTTCTTTAAATCGGAAATAGAAATTTCTCCAAAGTGAAATACCGAAGCCGCCAGTGCTGCATCGGCGCCGGCCCGGAAAGCCTCAAGAAAGTCCGACATTGTTCCGGCACCGCCGGAGGCAATAATCGGTACGGGAAGCTCCTCTGAGAGAACGCGCAGCAGCTCCAGATCGTATCCGTTTTTTTCTCCGTCGCAGTCCATGGAATTGATGCAGATTTCTCCCGCTCCGAGTTCCACGCCCCTGCGCGCCCAGTCCACCACGGAAAGTCCGGTATTCTTCCGGCCGCCCTCTACAAAGACATCCCAGCCGCCGTTTGTATTTCTCTTCCCATCAATGGAAAGGACCACGCATTGATTGCCGAAACGTTCCGCACTTTCCCGAATGATTTCCGGGTGCATCACCGCCGCAGAATTGACGGAAACCTTGTCAGCGCCGGCAAGCAGCATAGTCCGAAAATCATCGGCTTTCCGGATTCCGCCGCCCACAGTGAAAGGAATCGTCAGTTCCTCTGCAATCGCTCTGACCGTATCGGAAAAGGTTTCCCTTGCCTCATGCGTTGCAGTAATATCATAAAAAACAAGCTCATCAGCTCCGGATTCCGAGTAATGCTTCCCCAATACAACCGGATCATCCACATCCCTCAGATTTTGAAATTGTTTTCCCTTGACTACCCGTCCGTGATTGACATCCAGACAGGGAATAATCCGTTTTGCCAGCATACTTTTCTCCTATGATTCCTGAATTTCCCGGACTTCCTGCATAGTCAGCCTTCCTTCATACAGTGCTTTCCCGGTAATGACTCCGTATACCCCCATTTCGGACAGCTTTTTCAGATCCTCCGCCGAGGAAATCCCGCCGGAAGCGATCAGCCGGATTCCCGGAATGGCCTGCAGATCCTGCAGAACCTCAAAATTGGGGCCGGTAAGCATACCGTCCCGGCTGATATCCGTGTAAATAATAAGATCTACTCCATGCTCCACCAGATTCCGGGCAAAAGGAATGACCTGCTGGGTACTTTCCTTCACCCAGCCGTGAGTAGCAATATTGTTTCCCTTGGCATCCAGAGAAACTGCAAGCCGGTCTTTTCCCCATTTCTGTGCCGCTTTGATGGCGAAATAGGGGGAAGCCACTGCTTTGGATCCGATAATGACCCGATGCACACCGTTTTCCAGATACAGCCGGACAGCCTCTTCCGTACGGATTCCGCCGCCCACTTCAATGGGAATGGACAGAACATCCGCCATTTTCCGGATGACTTCCGTATTGATTCCGCTGCCTTTAAAAGCCCCGTCCAGATCCACTACATGGAGTGCCTGTGCGCCTTCCTCCTGAAACTGCAGTGCCATTCTGACCGGATCATTTCCGTAAACGGTGATATCCTGTATATTGCCCTGTTTCAGCCGGACAAAATGTCCGCCCTCAATATCTATGGCCGGAAATATTTTCATTTTTGCAACCAACTCGCTATATTTTTCCAAATCAGAATTCCTGTATCCCCGGATTTTTCCGGATGAAACTGAAATCCCAGAACATTATCTTTTCCCACAACAGCCGGCACGGGGACTCCGTAATCGCTGTATGCAATGACATCGTCGGTATCTCCGGGGACCTTGTAATAAGAATGCACAAAATATACATAGGAATGAGGCGGCAGACCGGTCATCACTTCATGAGGTCTCCTCAGAACCAGTTCATTCCACCCCATATGGGGCACCTTCAGCTTTCCCTGAGGAAATGCGGCAATCTTTCCCGGAAGGAGCCCCAGGGCCTTTGTCATACCGTTTTCCTCCGAGCATTCATACAGAGCCTGCATTCCCAGACAAATGCCGCAGAGTTTTTTCCCCTTCTGTACCTCTTCTTTGATCAGAGAAATCAGATCGTACCTGCCCAGCTTTTCCATGGCATCCCCCATGGCTCCCACACCGGGAAGAATCAGGGCGGAAGCATTGCGGATTTCTTCCCGGTCCCGGGTAACCACTGTATCCAGTCCTGCTCTTTCCGCGGCTCTCTTCACATTCATCAGATTTCCTGCATCATAATCAATGATGGCTGTCTTCATCAAAGTACTCCTTTCGTGGAAGGAATCCACCCATTCTCCTCTCTGACCGCTTCCCGAAGCGCCCTTCCCAGACCTTTGAACAGAGATTCCACGATGTGATGGCTGTTTTCTCCGTAAAGACAGGCCATATGGAGATTCATCATGCCGTGCATCGATAAAGCAAGAAAGAATTCTCTCGCCGTCTCAGTTTCAAAGCTTCCGATTCTCTCAGCAGGAATCCGGACCTGCCAGACTAAATAAGGCCGTCCCGACAGATCCACAACAATTCGGGAAAGTGTTTCATCCATCGGCAGGTAAAACATTCCATACCGGCGGATTCCCTTCTTGTCCCCCAGAGCCTGCTTCAGCGCATCTCCGAGAACAATCCCGATATCCTCCACAGTATGATGATTATCCACCGCCAGATCCCCTCTGCAGGACAGTTCCAGATCCATTCCGCTGTGCGCTGCGAGAAGATTCAGCATATGGTCGAAGAAACCGATACCGGAACTCCCCCGGAAAATGCCTGACCCGTCGATATTCAGAGTAAGGGTGATATCCGTCTCCGCCGTTTTTCTGGCCAAAGAGACTTTTCTCATTCCAATACCTCCTTAAATACGGAAACCAGAATATCGTCCACTTCCTTTGTCGTCACCGAAATCCGAAGGCCGTCCGGCAGATCCGGATCATTGCGGTAAATCTTAATCAGAATACCCTTCTTCCGCAGCGCCGCAAAGAGTTCTTCCCGTTTTTCTTTCAACTCTACCAGAAGAAAATTGGTGGGAGAAGGATAAACCGTAATCTCCGGAATCTGCTTCAGAAGTCCGTACAGTCTTTCCCTTTCCGCATTAATGGCATCACGATATTTAAAAATTTCCTCTCTGTGCCGGACAACAATAGCTCCCAGCATCTGTGTGAATCCGTTCAGATTGTACGGCGCTCTGATCTTTGCCAGATTGTCAATCGTCCCCTCCTGAGCAATCAGATAGCCGCAGCGCATTCCCGCCAGTCCGAATGCCTTGGAAAGGGTACGCAGGATGATCAGATTCGGATAGGAAGGAATCAGGTCAAGGACACTTTCCTTCTGCGTAAATTCCATGTAGGCTTCATCTACAAAAACAACGCCTTCCGCAGCATCCAATACCTCCCGGATATAAGAGACCGGAAGGAGATCTCCCGTCGGATTATTCGGATTGCAGATTACCGTTACTTTAGGCTGATATTTCTTTACAGCCTCCAGCAGGCCTTCCCGGTCTCTCCGGAATCCCGGCAGGTCCTTAATCTTGATGACCTTTGCATCCAGTGTCTGGGCTGTCAGCTCATACATATCAAAAGTCGGGCTGTGTTCCAGAAGAATATCCCCCGGATTCAGGTAGGTCTGAAGCAGATAAGTAATCATTTCATCCCCGCCGTTGCCGCACATGATATTGGTAAATTTCACGCCGAGGTAATCAGCCAGTTCCTTCCGCAGTCCGTCTGCCATGGCACTCGGGTATTTCTGCGGGGTGAAGGAATCCAATGCCTTCAGCAAATCCTCCTTTACGGAGGGGATAGACAAAACATTCAAATAATTTTCATTCAGATTGATGGTGTATTTTTCCTTATCGGGAACTGCATAATACGGTTTGAAATCCTGAATGGTTTTTCTGACCAGAACATCATTATTATTCATCTTTATCGCGAACCTCCATTGCATATGCATGTGCGGTAAGCCTTTCTGCTTTTGCAAAGAGCTGTACCTTTTTCGAAATATTTCGGAATGCCTCTTTGGAATAGCATTCGACGCTGCTGTGTTTCACAAAATCATAAACCCCCAGCGGCGATGAGAACGCTGCAGTCCCCGACGTGGGAAGCGTATGATTCGGACCGGCCATATAGTCCCCAATAGGCTCGGACGTATATCTGCCAAGGAAAATGGCTCCTGCATTGTAAACCATAGAAAGGCAGTCTTTCGGATTTTCCACCTCAATTTCCAGGTGTTCCGGAGCAATTTTATTGACGATATCAAAGCACTGCGCCAGATCCCGGCAAAGAAATGCCTTGGCATAATCTCCTACAGAGCTTTCCATGATTTCCCGGCGGGACAGTTTTTTCATGGTCCTGTCCATGGCTTCCTGTACTTTTCGTCCGAATTCTTCATCCGTAGTAATGAGGAATACTGCTGCTCTCCGGTCATGTTCCGCTTGAGACAGGAGATCCGCTGCAATCCAGTCCGGATTTGCCGTCCCGTCTGCCACGCAGCAAACCTCAGAGGGACCTGCAATCATATCAATTCCCACGGTGCCGAAAACAAGACGCTTTGCCATTGCCACGAAGGCATTGCCCGGTCCCACAATCTTGAAAACCGGCTCCACGGTTTCCGTGCCGTATGCCAGCATGGCAATGCCCTGAGCACCGCCTACTTTGTAAATTTCCTTCACTCCGGCCACATAAGCCGCTGCAAGAATATTGGGATTGACCCTGCCGTCCTTCCCGGGAGGTGTAGTCATCACAACGGAAGGACAGCCTGCCACCATAGCCGGTACTGTATCCATCAAAACCGTGGAAGGATAGGCTGCCAGTCCGCCGGGAACATAGACCCCCACCCGCTGGATGGGAAGGAAACGCTCTCCCAGCTCTACTCCGTCCCGAAAATTCTTCATCCATGAGCTGCGGACCTGCTCCCGGTGAAAAGCTTCAATATTTGCTTTTGCTTCCTGCAGCACCGCAAGAAAATCCGGACTCACCTGCTCCAGCGCTTCCCGGATTTCCTCCTCGGTCACGCGGAAGTTCTGAAGATCGGCACCGTCAAATTTTTTGGTCAGTGCCCGGACAGCTTCATCACCGCCCTCTCTGACCTGCTTCAGAATGGCAGAAACAGAGGCCTCCACCTCTGCTGACAGATTGTTGTTTCTATTGGTCAGTTCCCTGACTTTTCTCAAGGAAAATCCTTCATCGGGTACCTTAATCCATTCCATACTATCCTTCCTTTCTCCCAAGTGATTCCCCGCGGTCCTGCCGAATCATTTCAAGGAATCTCTTTGTTTCTTCCTGTTTCATTTTATAAGAGACCTTATTGCAAATGACACGGGCCGAAAAGTCCATGAAATAATCATACACCTCCAGGCCGTTTTCTTTAAGTGTCGTTCCTGTTTCCACAATATCCACAATCACATCGGAAAGCCCTACCAGGGGCGCCAGTTCTACCGAACCGTTCAGCTTGATCAAATCAATCGGCTGAAATCTGTCCCGGAAATACTTTCCTGCAATCTTCGGATACTTGGAAGCCACTGTCAGAATCCGTTTTTTCATAACCTTCTGGTTTCCCCGAATCCCCGCTACCGCCATCCGGCAGCGTCCGATTCCCAGATCCATGACTTCATAAACATCCTCTTCGCCGTCTTCCGTAAGCACATCCTTGCCCACAATTCCCAGATCCGCTGCACCGCGGCGGACATACACGGAGACATCCGGCGATTTCACCAGGGTAATGCGGATTTGTTTTTTTGCATCGGTGAAAATGAGCTTCCTGCTTTCATCCGAATAATCAGGAAAATCAAATCCTCTCTGCATCAATGTCTTCATGACTGCCTTAGCAATCCGTCCCTTAGCCAATGCCGCATGAATCATCTGTTCCGCCTCCCAACAATGCTTCCATTTCCTCTGCTGTCAAAAGCTTTCCTTCCATCAGAAAACCATTGCCCTTGTAATAGGCAATTCTTTTATAGTCTTCCTCGGAAATGGTATTTCCCCCGGAAATCCCCATCACGGAAAACCCTTTTTCTCTCCACCGTACCAGAGTCCGGACCAGCTCCCTGTCGCTCTTCTCGTAAACAACCGCCAGATCACATCCCGGCCCCATTTTTCCGGTCAATTCCTTTTCCGACATCAACTCGTACAGAAGATTTATATTCATGCCGAATCCGCATGCCGGACGGGGAACGAAAAATTTCGAAGCCAGAGAATCATACCGACCTCCGTTAATCAGAGAATAGAGTGCCCCTTCCGCATAAACCTTGAAAACCATATCGGTGTAGTACCCCATATGTGAGGTAAACCCGAAATCCAGCTGGATTTCATCCGCAAATCCAGCCATTCTGAGATAGTCGTAAATTTCCCGGAGCCGTTCCAGAGATTTCTTCATTTTCCGGTTCAGGCAAAGACCTTCCGCCCTCTTCAGTGTCTCCTCATAATCTCCGAAAAGAGACGGAAGCGCAAGAAGAACATCCCGCTGAATTTTCGTGATTTTCAGAGAATCCGCCAGCGCCTCAAAAGAAACAAGGTCCCGCTTCTCCAGATATTCTCTGAGCCGGGACAGTTCTTTTTCAGAAAGAGCCATTTCCTCAAAAAGTGCATCCATATAAGCTACGGTTCCTATATCAATGCGCCGGTCTCTGATTCCCAGACTCTCCAGAAATTCTGCCGCCATTGTAATGATTTCTCCGTCGCATTCCGCAGTTTCATCTCCCAGTACTTCCACACCGCTCTGCAGAAAATAATTGCCGTGGGTTGACCTCCCGTAATAGTTTCGGAATACTACGGAAACATAACCGAGTTTCAGCAGCTGCCGGGGATCCGGATATTCCTTTGAAATGGTCTGCAACAGGGAAACCGTCATATCCGGCCTTAAAACCAGAACCTCTCCCGAAGAAGCAATGGTTTTGATCATCTCCTTCTTCAGTCGGGGAAAGATTTTGCTGTATGTATCATAATCCGCAAAGGTCGGCGTCTGAACGATTTTGCATCCATGACGCCGCATAACGGAAACAACTGCATTCTCTATGCGGTCGTAATCTTTCATTTCTTCTTCATGAATCATTTTCAAATCATCCATTTTTTCCTCCTCATTTTGCTGTGATTATACATTATCACTCTAAAGAGAAAAAGTAAAGTCTGATTTTCTATTTTATGGAAAGATCCATTGAATGTTTCCGGGTATCGGACAAAAAAACTGTGAGAAAGTTTTTCCCTTTCTCACAGTTTTTTTATGTCCAAATCAATCCTTAAGGCAGCCGACAATTTCGGATATATCCTTCACGCCGTTTGCCTCGCACCATTCATCCATTTCTGCGGCAATCCGCGGCATTGCTGTAGGATCTGCCAGATTGGCGGTTCCTACCTGTACTGTCTGTGCCCCGGCCATCATAAATTCGATGGCATCCCTGCCGTTCATGATGCCGCCCAGACCGCTGATCGGAATTTTCACAGCCTGGTAGCACTGCCAGACCATCCGCAGAGCCACCGGTTTAATAGCCGGACCGGACAGACCGCCGGTCACATTGCCAAGAATCGGTTTTCTTGTCCGTACATCTACAGCCATTCCCAGCAGTGTATTGATGACAGAGATACTGTCCGCACCTGCGTCTTCTACTGCCTTGGCAATCGTAACAATATCCGCAACATTAGGAGAAAGCTTGACAATAATCGGCAGATTGGTATGTTCCTTCACACAGCGTGTCACCGCTGCAGCCTGCTTCCAGTCCGTACCGAAAGCAACCCCGCCTTCCTTTACATTCGGGCAGGAGATATTCACTTCCAGAGCAGATACACCGGGAAGTGTAAGCATTTCCGCACATTCCCCGTATTCTTCTACGGACTTGCCCACCATATTGGCAATAAAGGGAACCGGAAGCTCTCTCACCTTCGGCAGAATGTTGTCCCGGAAATAAGGAACACCGGGATTTTCCAGACCGATGCAGTTCAGCATGCCGGAAACGGTTTCCGCAATGCGGACGCCGTCATTTCCCTTCCACGGTGTGGGAGCCAGTCCTTTCCCGGAAATGGCACCGACCTGATTCATATCAATGTACTCGGCAAGCTCCAGTCCGTAGCCGACCGTACCGGATGCACCGATGATCGGATTTTTCATGGACATGCCGAGATAATTCATTGAAAGGCGGCTCATAAAACCACCTCCTCAGCATTAAATACAGGACCGTCCTTGCAGACCTTATAGTGCCCTTTTCCGTCCCTGCGGTCACAGACACATCCCAGACAGGTGCCGATGCCGCAGCCCATCCGCCGTTCCATGGAAACCTCGCAGTATACACCGGCTTCCTTAGCCATATTGGCTGCCGTCCGCATCATGATGCCCGGTCCGCATACCGCTACTTCATCCACTTTTTCATTCTTCATCAGTTCGGGAAGAACGGATACGGAAAAGCCTTTGATGCCGTAGGAACCGTCATCAGTGGTTACAATCAGCCGGCGGACCGTATCCGGAAACAGATCTTTCCAGAAGACCTCTTCTTCGTTTCGTCCGCCGATGACAACAGTTACCTGTCCGGGCTTTGCCCGTCTTGCCATGAAAAGGATCGGAGCAATGCCGACGCCGCCGCCGACGCCGACAATATGTTCCTTATCCATGGAGAAGGACGTTCCGAGCGGTCCCAGGCAGTCCAGCGTATCTCCTGCTTTCAGGGAAGCCATTGCTTCCGTGCCCACACCTACGATACGGTAAATAATCTGCACAATTCCTTTTTCCGGATCTGCACCGGCAATGGAAATTGGCCGCCGGAGAATATACCGTTCATCATGGATACGGATGTGGATGAACTGACCGACCTGTGCATCCTTTGCAATCTTCGGCAGCTCCAGATCCATCAGATAAATAGACGGGCCCACCTTTTCATGACGGCGGATGATCCCTTTCTCTACATAACCTGCCATGCCTTATTCTGTCTCCTTCACATAATCCTGAATGGCTTCCACATGGACTTCTTCGCCCTTTTCTGCCATGACGCGAAGAACTTCCCGGGCAGTGTCCAGAGAGGTAATGCACGGAATAGCCAGTTCTACTGCGATACGGCGGAGATCATAGCCTTCCTGTTCAATCTGACTGCCGTAGGAAATGGTATTCAGCACCATGTCCACCTTGCCGGACTTCAGATACTTTTCGCAGTTTTCCCCTTTTTCATGGATCTTCTTAATGATTTCCACGGGGATGCCCAGGCTGTTGAAGTATGCGCCTGTCCCGGAGGTACAAATCAGATGATAGCCAAGTTTTACAAATCCCTTTGCCAGTTCTGCTGTTTCCGGCTTATCCCGGTCGCTTACGGTAATCAGTACATTTGCTCCTGCAGGAACCATCAGATGCGCTGCTACGACAGCCTTGTACAGTGCTTCCTGGTAGGTACGGCCGATTCCCATAACTTCACCGGTGGATTTCATTTCCGGTCCCAGTTTGATTTCCACAAGTCCCAGCTTGGAGAAGGAGAAGACCGGTGCCTTAACGGCTACATAGTTCTTCGGCGGAACCAGTCCCAGCGGAAGGCCTGTATCCTTCAGGGCTTCACCCAGAGCAACGCGGGTTGCATATTCCACCATATTGATGCCGGTGATCTTGCTCATAAACGGCACCGTACGGCTGGCTCTCGGATTTACTTCGATGACATAAACCTTGTCCTTTACGACAATGAACTGGATATTGACCAGGCCCTTGACATTCATGGCCTGAGCAATCCGCTTCGTATAGTCGGTCAGCGTATCAATGATTTCCTGAGACAGGTGCTGCGGCGGATAAACGGCAATGGAGTCCCCGGAATGAACGCCGGAACGTTCAATCTGTTCCATGATACCCGGTACGCATACATCGATGCCGTCGGAAATCGCATCGATTTCCACTTCCCGGCCGACCATGTACTGGTCAATCAGGACAGGATGTTCGTGAGAAGCAACAACGGCTTCCTTCAGATACTGGCGAAGTTCAGCCTGGTCATAAACGATCTGCATTGCTCTGCCGCCCAATACATAGCTCGGACGAACGATAAGCGGATAGGAAAGCTCTTCTGTCTTCCGCATCGCTTCTTCCACGCTTTCCACCAGACAGCCCTTCGGACGTGCAATGCCCAGCTGGCCCATCAGTGTATCAAACCGTTCCCGGTCTTCCGCCATATCGATGGATTCATTGGAGGAGCCGATGATGCGGATGCCCCTCTTGGCCATCGGAGTAGCCAGGTTGATGGCCGTCTGTCCGCCGAACTGACAGATAACCCCTTCCGGCTTTTCCTTATCGATGACTTCCAGTACATCCTCTTCGGTCAGCGGTTCAAAGTACAGGGAATCAGAGGTATCGAAGTCGGTGGATACCGTTTCCGGGTTGTTGTTGATAACGATGGATTTCTTGCCTGCCTTGCGAAGGGCCCAGGAAGCATGTACGGAACAGTAATCGAATTCAATTCCCTGACCGATACGGATCGGACCGGAGCCGAATACAACTACGGAATTGCTGCCCTGCGGTCTTACTTCATCCTCAGAGCCGTAGGTGGAGTAATAATACGGTGTGTGTGCTTCAAATTCGGCAGCACAGGTATCAACCATCTTGAAGTCCGGATGGAAATCAAATTTCTTCTTGAGATTTTCTACATCTTTTTCCGTAACTTCTGCAAAATGGGCAATGGCTGCATCGGGCATCTGAATCCGTTTTGCTGCTTTCAGCGTTTCTTCCGTCAGCCCTTCTCTCATCAGACGGCGTTCCATCTTAATAATGTTCTGGAGCTTGTAGATGAAGAAGAGATCAATCTTGGTAATACGGTTGATTTCTTCCGGTTCAATGCCCCGGCGAAGTGCTTCTGCCACAACGAAGAGCCGTTCATTATCAGTACGGCGGAGCAGGCAGCGGATGTCATACAGAGACTGTCCGTCCAGCTTCTTCAGATGCAGATATCCTTCTCCGACTTCCAGGGAACGCAGTGCCTTCAGAATAGAACCTTCCAGAGTGCGGTCCAGTGCCATGACTTCTCCGGTTGCTTTCATCTGGGTGCCGATTTCCCGGTCTGCCAGAGTGAATTTTTCAAACGGCCAGCGGGGGAACTTGCAGACTACATAGTCGATGGACGGTTCAAAGCAGGCCTTTGTATTTCCGGTAATGGCATTGGTAATTTCATCCAGATGCATGCCGAGAGCAATCTTTGCTGCTACCTTCGCAATCGGATAGCCGGTTGCCTTGGATGCCAGAGCGGAAGAACGGCTTACACGGGGATTTACTTCGATAACATAGTACTGGTTGGATTTCGGATCCAGTCCGTACTGTACGTTGCATCCGCCTTCAATCTGGAGATAGCGGATAATATCCAGAGATGCAGTACGCATCATCTGGTACTGGGAATCGGTCAATGTCTGAGTCGGAGCCACAACGATAGAGTCCCCGGTATGTACGCCGACCGGATCAATGTTTTCCATCGCGCAGACGATGATGCAGTTATCTGCACTGTCGCGCATCACTTCGAATTCGATTTCCTTCCAGCCGGCAATGCTTCTTTCTACCAGGATCTGGTTGATCGGGGAAAGTTTGAGCCCGCGGTTGGCAATTTCTTCCATTTCATACCGGTCATGAGCAATGCCGCCGCCGGTGCCGCCCAATGTGTAGGCCGGACGAATGATAACCGGATAGCCGATGCTGTCTGCAAAACGGATCGCCGGTTCCAGTTCTTCAAAAATATCCGATTCCGGTACAGGCTGATGGATTTCCTTCATGGCTTCTTTGAAAAGCTCACGGTCTTCTGCATGCTTAATGGCATGGAGAGAGGAACCAAGAAGCTTCACATTGTATTTTTCCAGGATACCTGCATCGGACAGCTGAACAGCCATATTCAGGCCAACCTGTCCGCCCAGGGTTGCCAGAAGAGCATCCGGTCTTTCCTTTTTAATCACTTCCGTCACAAAAGGAAGTGTAATCGGTTCGATATAAACACGGTCTGCAATATCCACGTCCGTCATAATCGTAGACGGGTTGCTGTTGACCAGTACAACCTCTACTCCTTCTTCCCGCAGAGAACGGCAAGCCTGTGTACCGGCATAGTCAAATTCTGCGGCCTGTCCGATGACAATAGGCCCGGACCCGATAACAAGTACTTTTTTTACGTCCTGATTGATCATTTCCTGAAATCCTCCATGGCCTTTACAAATTCTTCAAAGAGATAGAAATTGTCCTTCGGTCCCGGGCAGGCTTCCGGATGGTACTGTACTGCCTGGATAGGAAGGGTCTTATGGCGGATTCCTTCGATGGTGCCGTCATTCACGCTCCGATGGGTGACTTCGATGCAGTCCGGAAGGCCGTCATCGGAAACAGCATAGCCGTGGTTCTGGCTGGTGATGTACACTCTGCCCGTACGAAGATCCTTCACCGGATGGTTGGCGCCTCTGTGTCCGAACGGCAGCTTAAAGGTATGTGCCCCCAGTGCCGTAGCCAGCATCTGAATACCCAGGCAAATACCGAAAATCGGACGCTGTCCGATCAGCTTTTTCACGGTTTCCACTACAAAGGGAACATCCTGCGGATCCCCTGGTCCGGGAGAGAGGAAAATGCCGTCCGGATTTCCTGCCATCAGCTCTTCTGCGGAAGTGTGCGCAGGGAATACATGAACTGTACAGTCATTCGCTGCCAAACTGACAAGAATATTTTTCTTCAGCCCGCAGTCCAGAAGGGATACCTTGTATTTCCCATTTCCGTAGGTATAGGGGAACGCAGTTGTTACCCGTTCCACCTGATCTCTGTGCAGCGGCTTTGCCAGTTCAGCCTGAATGAATTCATCACTTCTGTCTGCGCTGACAATGACCGCCTTCATAACCCCCTGTGTACGGACCATGCGGGTCACAGCACGGGTATCAATGTTATACAGGCAGGGAACATGGTATCTTTCGATAAAATCAATGATTCTTTCCTTGCATTCCCAGTTGCTGGGGTATTCCGTAATCTGGTCCAGCACAAAACCCGCTGCAGCAGGCTTTCTGTTCTGCATGAACAAATCATTTGCGCCGTAATTCCCGATCAGCGGATAGGTCAGGGTCAGGATCTGTCCCTCATAGGAAGGATCCGTAAAGCATTCCTGATATCCGGTCATCCCGGTATTGAATACGAGCTCCCCCAGGCCTTCCACGGAGCCCAGAAGGTCGCCTTCAAAACGGGCGCCGTTTTCCAAAACCAAAAGCCCTTTCATTTGAGTACCTTCCCTTCTTCCATTACTATTTCACCGTCCACTACGGTAAGAACTGCTTTGCCCTTCAGGGTAATTCCCTCAAAAGGAGTAAAGAGGGACTTTGTATACAAATCTTTGCCGTGAACCGTCCATTCTTTTTCCGGATCAATAACCGTCACATCCGCAGCTCCCCCTTCTTCCAGCATACCGCCGGAAACACCCAGGAGTTTTGCCGGATTGACACTCATGAATTCCACGATCTGATCGATTGTGAAGCCTTCCTGCCGGTACAGAACAGTCAGTGCTGCGGAAAGAGAGGTTTCCAGCCCGGCGATTCCGTTGGGCGCGCAGTTGAAAGGAACATCCTTCTCTTCGTTGCAGTGCGGTGCATGGTCTGTAATGATTGCATCGATGGTTCCGTCCCGCAGACCTTCAATCAGTGCCTTTCGGTCTTCTTCTGTACGGATCGGCGGAGCCATCTTGAAAGCAGATTCATAATGTTTCAGCCAGTCATCCGTGAAATAAAGATGCTGCGCCGTAACTTCTGTGGAGCAGTTGACGCCTTTTGCCTTTGCCTGCCGGATCAGATCCACAGACTTTCCGCTGCTTACATGAGCAATATGAATGTGGCAGCCGGTCAGCTCCGACAGGAGAAGGTCTCTTGCTACCGCAATATCTTCTCCGACTGCCGGTCTCCCGGTCACACCCATGGCATAGGAATTTTTGCCTTCATTCATAAAGCCCTGTGCGCACATGGTCATATCCTCTGCATGATCGATGACCATTTTCCCCAGCATATCCGCATATTCCATAGCACGCCGCATGAAATTGGCACTTTCCACATAATGGCCGTCATCGGAGAAAGCTGCAGCTCCCACAGCAGCCATATCGCCCATTTCAGAAAGCTGCTTGCCTTCCAGGTTCTTGGAAACAGCACCGATGATGCTGACCTTAACGACCCCTGATTCCGCCACTCTTCTCTTGACATTTTCAAGAACTGCCAGGTTGTCAATGACCGGATTCGTATTGGCCATCGTAGCCACCCGGGTGATTCCGCCGGCAGCAGCCGCCTGTGTGCCGGTATGGATATCTTCCTTTGCTTCCTGTCCCGGTTCACGGAGATGGACATGCATATCAATAAGACCGGGTGTCACAAACATCCCTTCGGCATCAAAGACCCGAGCGCCGGCTGTATCTGCCTTGCCGCCCAGGGAAATGATTTTTCCGTTTTCGATCACCACATCGCCCGTTTCATGCTGCTTTTTTGCCGGGTTGATGATGGTGCCGTTTTTAATGACCAGCTTCAATGTCTTTTCCCTCCGTCAGCGTTAAATATTCCAAAGCCATGCGTACCGCCACACCGTTTCTGACTTCCTCCTGAATCCAGGAAGATTCATCATAAGCCACATCATAGCCGATTTCAATGCCCCGATTCATGGGTCCCGGATGGATAACGGCTACATCGGGCTTGCAGAGCGCCAGCCGTTTCTTATTGATTCCGAAAAGCCGTGCGTATTCTCTGGTGGTCGGAATGAATCCTGCTGCTGCTCTTTCCAGCTGAATACGAAGAATGTTGATGGCATCGGCATCCTTCAGTGCTGTTTCCAGATCGTCATCCACGATGCATCCCATGGATTCCAGTTCTTTCGGAACCAGGGTACGCGGTCCTACCAGATGAACCTCGGCGCCCAGCTTGGTAAAGCCCACGATATCGCTGCGGGCCACTCTGGAGTGAAGGATATCCCCGATGATGACATACTTCATCCCCTTGATGGTCTTTCCTGCTTCCCGCATCGTCAGAAGTTCCAGCAGTGTCTGGGACGGATGAGCATGCGCTCCGTCACCGGCATTCAATACAACCGGAACCTTTACTTTCGGGCTCATTACCTTGGATGCAAAAAGAGAGGCCCCCTCTGACGAATCACGAATAACCACTGCATCTACTCCCATAGCGGAAACAGTAAGCAATGTATCGCGCAGGCTTTCACCTTTCGTCATCGAGCTGCCACTCTTCGTAATATTGATTACATCTGCGCCCAGATATTTTCCTGCCAATTCGAAGGAACTCCGTGTCCTCGTGGACGCTTCGGAAAACACGGTCACAATGGATTTCCCTTTGAGAAAATCTTTTTTCTTATTGTCTGATAGCACAATCTTTTTCATCTGTGCTGCTACCTGAAGGATACGTTCGATTTCCTCTGCCGTGAAATCAGCCAGACAGAGTACGGAACGGCCCTGCAATGAAATACTGCTCATGTGTCCTCCTTACTTTTCTAAAAAAGCCTATCTTATTGATAATAATGGAAAATCCCCTTTTTTTCAATAGGTAAAGCTCTAAATAATCCATTCGGATTTATATACCGGAGCCCAGGCCGAAGATACTCCGTTTCCGAAAAAATATCCCGGAAAATTCGGCCTGAACGCCTCTTTATACCTACTTGGAGGAAGAATACCGAACTGCCGCCAGAATCACCCGGGAAAATGCCGGCGGAATATCCGCTGCGGACAGGTGCTCTCCCAGAGCGCGGCCGACGATAACGCCCTTATTGCCGTAAAGCCAGGCAAAATAATAAAATTCCAGGGCCTTTTCGTTGCGGGATTGAATATTCTTCAATTTCACCGGCGGATAGAATCCCTTGGGCAGCCCCAGCTTGGCTCCTGCCTTTTTGATCAGGCTGGAATTGATGGCGTCGCTCATGTTTTCTGTTTCCGCAATGACCCGGTCCAGCGCCTTCCGGTCCTTCTGTGCCAGACAGGCCTTGACCACATCCATTTCATAGCAGACATAATCTGTATAAAATACATGCGGCGATTCTGCATGCTCCTCAATAACATCCCGGTCATACAGACAGACTGCGGGGATATGAAAACGCCGGAGCAGGTGAAAAATCTTTTTGATGGAGCTTTCACCTCTTGCATTGATGAGACAAATCCCATAAGAATCAAAATGAATCCCCATTGTCTTCGCAAAATAACCGAAGGAACCGAATTCCGTTTCCCCCTCTACCAGGATCGTACATCGGGAGTAGAGTGCTTCCTTCACCTCCGGGAAGTGCATGATCAAGTGCTTTTCCACTTCCTTATCAAACCGGAACGACGCTCCGCATGCTGCCTGCACCATTTTCGTTTCATCCCAGTACATGCGGATAATCTGCCGGTAATCATTGATCAGGGAATCCGTGGAATGGGTTACCACGAAAAGCTGTCCGTCCAGTCCGTCAATACCAAGAACCCGCTGTAAAAATTCCAGAAACAGCGGCTCCTCATTATTCAGAACCGATGAGAAGAAAGCCAGTACTGCCCGCTGCATGTACGGATGAAGGTGCAGCTCCGGCTCATCAATGCTGATGATAATCGGCAGGTAGCGTTTTCCCCTGCTGTTCGTCACCACCATGTCCTCAAAGGAAATCGCCCGGCTGTTTTTCTTTGCCGCCATCTTAACCAGCAGAAGAGAGCCTACGGCAATCATGAATTTAATGGTATTATCATAGGACATTTCCCGGGGATCATCCCCGAAAATTTCATGAAAAAACATCAGAGCCGCATCCTTCGGATCCTCAGGAAAGGAAATGGTCATTCCCATCCGAGAGAGAAGCTTTTCCACTTTTTCGCAAAAATCGGGTACAGCGCAGAAAAACTGATGATACAGTGTCAGAATTTCCTGAGCCTTTCCCTCATTCAGCATTTTCCGGGGAACATTTTCAAGAGGAAACCCTATGTAAAAAAGACACCGCAAATATTCCAGCGGAAGAGTCTGCCCTGTATCTCCGTTCGTCAGATGGGGCACGACCTCCCTCACATGCTGGGTCAGGCAGATATGCGCAGTATTCTTCGTTCCCTCATCCGCTGCAGACAGGGTAAGGCAGATACGGATGGGATGATCCGGATCCATAAAATCCCGTTCCATGAAGCCGTAGCCGTGTGTCATCGTTCTCAGCAAACTGAGCAGATTACTTTTCCCGATATTATTATCCCCTACAATATAATTGCCCCGGCTGTCAAAGCACAGATGCAATTTTCGAAAGGTCCGGTAATTTTCTACATCCATTTCCGAAATATACATAGGTCCCCTCCTTTCCTTTTTTATTATATCAATTTCCGCCTTTCCTTTTAAGGAAAATTGCAAAAACCGGATGAAGAAATATTTTCATTTCCCCATCCGGTCTTTTTTATTTTCTTGATTTTTTATTTGCTTTCGTCCTCTGCCGGACCCTGCTCCGGATTCTTCCGGTTCAGAATCTTGTCCAGCATATGGATCGGGCAAAGCTCACCGCACATTGTGCATGTATTTTCTTCCTCCGGCCTGCTGCTTTCTCTGTATTTTTTCGCCTTTTCCGGATCAATGGCCAGCGGAATCATCCGGGAGAAGTCTACTTTTCTTCTTGCCCAGCTCATCTTCTCATCCCATTCCTTGGCCCCCGGGACGCCTTTGGCAATATCTGCTGCATGGCAGGCAATCTTGGAAGCTATGATTCCTTCGTGGACATCATCCAGATCCGGCAGGCGGAGATGCTCTGCAGGAGTCACATAGCAGAGGAAATCCGCTCCGCAGGAAGCGGAAAGTGCTCCTCCGATGGCTGCCGTAATATGATCATAGCCGGCTGCTACATCCGTTACAATCGGCCCCAGTACATAGAGCGGCGCTCCGTGGGTCAGTTTCTTGGCTACTTCCACATTCATGCGGATATCATTGATCGGCATATGGCCCGGTCCTTCCACCATGACCTGTACGCCTGCTTCCCTGGCGCGAAGCACCAGCTCGCCCAAATTGATCAGTTCGGAAATCTGCACTGCATCCGTAGAATCATGTCCGCTTCCGCTGCGGCACGCATCGCCCAGAGAAAGGGTAACATCATATTTCCGCAGAAGCTCCAGCAGACGGTCATACTGCTCATAGAAAGGATTTTCCTTGCCGTGCATATACATCCAGGCAAACAGGATGGACCCGCCGCGGGAGACCAGATTCGTGATGCGTCTGTTCCGCATGATATGCCCTGCCGTTTCCCTGTTGATTCCCGCATGGATGGTCATGAAATCCACGCCGTCCTTCGCATGGCGTTCCACTACACGGAACAGGTCATCAGCGGTCATATCCTTCAGTCCCTTATGCAGGACTCCCTTTACATCGTACATAGGAACCGTACCGATGGCAGAGGGGGAATGAGCAACCAGCCATTCCCGAAAAGGCGCTGTCTCCCCGTAGCAGGAAAGATCCATGATGGACTCGGCTTTCATATTCCAGGAAAGTTCCGCCTTCTTTTTTTCCGTCTCATAATTGCAGACATCGGAAGAAATCCCCAGATTTACATTCATCTTCGTACGCAGACCCCTGCCGATCGCATAGGGATGAAGCGACGTATGATAAATATTGGCAGGGATGACAATAGTACCTTCTGCAATGCCTTCACGAAGGAATTCTTCCGAAACCCCCTCTTCCTTTGCGGCAATTTTCATTTCTTTCGTAACTATGCCCTGACGGGCAGCTTCCAGCTGTGTCATATATCCTCCTAATAAAAAATCTGTCCGCAAGGACAGATCAAAAGAATCCTGCTTCCTTACGGCGGTATAAACCGCATCAAGTTCAAAGGGTCGGAAAAATTCCTCTCAGTCCGAAGACTCCCCCAGCAATCAATCACTGTTAAATTATTTCTATTATATCCCGAATCCGCAGAAAAAACATCCCGGAAAATTCTTATTCCCGCGTCAGTTTTGCGACCTGTGCTCCGATCAGCTTCAGCAGGTCTTCCGGAGCAAGAACAACCTGTTTCCCCCGCTGACCGGCACTGACAGAAATTTTTTCATGATTTCTGCAGGATTCATCAATGAAAGTCGGGAACTGTTTTTTCATACCGATGGGAGAACATCCTCCCCGGATATAGCCGGTCAAATCCGGCAAATCCTTCACATGAAGCATATTCACGCTCTTATTCCCGCTGACCCGGGCTGCTGCCTTCAGATCAATTTCCTTTTCCGAAGGCAGACAGAATACAACCGGCCCCGTCTTGTCTCCCGTCGTGACAATTGTCTTGAAAACCATATCCGGATCATAGCCGAGCTCCTCCGCTGCATGAACCCCGGAAAGATTTTCTTCATCATATTCGTAAGACTTCGTCTCATAGGAAATTTTTGCTTTATCCAGAATGCGCATCACATTTGTCTTTTTTTCTTTCTTGGACATGTCCGCCACCTGTTTCTTTTTCCGATAAAATAAAAAAAGGCTGAAACACACGTTTCAGCCGGGCATCCGTCTTGGTGCCGAGGACCGGAATCGAACCGGTACGAATCTCACGATTCGAGGGATTTTAAGTCCCTTGCGTCTGCCAGTTCCGCCACCCCGGCAGGAAGTTAAAAATATGGAGGCGGCACCCAGAATCGAACTGGGGATAAAGGTTTTGCAGACCTCTGCCTTACCGCTTGGCTATGCCGCCATATGGAGCGGAAAACGGGACTCGAACCCGCGACCACAACCTTGGCAAGGTTGTGCTCTACCACTGAGCTACTTCCGCAATTGTTTCAACAACGTAACTTATTGTAATTTATATGGTTAAAAAAGTCAACTGTTTTTTTATCTGCAAAATCACCGGATTGCACTGAACCAGACAATGCTGATGACGGACAGGACAATTGTCAGAGGAAAACCGATTTTCAGATACTCTCCGGAAGAAATCCGGATCCCCTGTTTCTTTGCAATTTCCAGTACAATCAGATTGGCAATGGAGCCGAAAACAGTCAGATTGCCTGCTATGGTGGACATCAGTGCCAGAGCCTGCCATAAAACCTGGCCGTCGGCAGGAATATAGTAGCGCAGAAGCAATACGGCAGGTACATTGCTGACAATATTGGATAAAGCAATGGCGGTCAGAGAGAACAGGGGAATCTGCTCCATGTATTCCGGCGGCAGGAAGCTGTTGATGAGTACCAGCAGTCCGCTTTTATCCACTCCGGCAATAATGACAAAAAGTCCGATGAACATGATCAGCAGATTGAAGTCGATATCCTCATACACGCGCTCCGGTTTGATGCGGCTGTTGATCAGCAGGAAGGCTGCGCCGAAGCTTGCCGTAACAGCCAGATCTACTCCGAGCAGATAGAAAATGATAACCAGTGCCAGAACAATCAGCGTCCGCGCCAGCAGATAGGTATGAATGTTCTTATTTTCTCCGTTCACATAGTCAAAGCGTACCTCCAGATCACGGCGGTATACCAGCCGAAGTGCCAGGTACAGCAGCGCCAGTCCCAGAAAGGACAGCGGCGCCGCCGCCGCAAAATACTCTCCTGCGGGAACCTGAGACAGACTTCCGATGAGAACATTCTGCGGATTTCCGATAAAGGTGCAGGCGCTGCCGATATTGGAGGACATCGCCACTGCCAGCAGGTACGGTACGGGATTTACTTTGACCTGAAGGCAGATCATGATAACGATCGGTGTAAAGAGCAGACATACGATATCATTAATGACAACGGAAGATAAAAGCCCGGCTATGGCAATAACCGACAGCAGCAGCATTTTCCCGGAATGGATATGCACAAAAATCAGACGGCCGACATAGGCAAAGAATCCGGCCAGCTTCAGATTGCTCACAATCACCATAAGAGAAAACAGCACCACAATGGTCTGTGCGTCGATGGACTGCACGGCTTCCTCAATGCTCAGAATACCGAAGGCTGTCATAAGCGAGGCGCCTATAATGGACATCCCTGCCCGGTCCACCCGGAATACCGGACTCTTCCCCAAGGTAAATACAATCAGAGTGGCCAGCAAAATGATTCCTGCGGTAATTTCCTGTACATCATGCAAATTCTCCAGCCCGCCTGCCGTGATGATCCCTAAAACGGCGACCAAAAATGCGCCTGCAATGAATTCGGGAATGAATAGTTTCATGACTCGCTGCCTTCCTGTTCTGACTGCATCGGATACCGGAGGAAAAGGATATCCGCTCTGCCGATTTTTCTGATTTTATATAACAAAAAACCCAGTATTTCTACTGGGATATTGTCAATGGAGCGGAAAACGGGACTCGAACCCGCGACCCCAACCTT